>ERZ773147.4327-NODE-4327-length-9909-cov-2.879947_pt1 | contig 9909 bp, 7 predicted proteins | sample MGYA00580851_ERZ773147 | MGnify/ENA primary metagenome ERZ773147 (study PRJEB29015, sample SAMEA2737818) | human gut metagenome | biome: human gut; feature: human-associated habitat; material: faeces | place: China | collected 2012 ... | reverse complement strand
CGAGATCACCCCGGGCAACTTCACCTTCCGCACCCGTGAGTTCGAGCAGATGGAGATGGAGTTCTTCGTGGTGCCCGGCACCGACGAGGAATGGCACCAGTACTGGATCGACGCGCGTACCCAGTGGTACATCGACCTTGGTGTGAAGCCGGAGAACCTGCGCCATTATGAGCATCCGAAGGAGAAGCTGGCCCACTATTCGAAGCGTACCGTCGACATCGAATACAAGTTCGGTTTCCAGGGCTCCGACTGGGGTGAGCTCGAAGGCATCGCCAACCGCACCGACTACGACCTGAGCGCGCATTCCAAGCACTCCGGCGAGGATCTGAGCTACTTCAACCAGGCCACCGGCGAAAAATACGTGCCGTACGTCATCGAACCGGCCGCCGGCCTGACCCGTTCCCTCATGGCCTTCCTTGTTGACGCCTACGACGTTGACGAGGCCCCGAATACCAAGGGCGGCGTCGACAAGCGCACCGTGCTTCGCCTTGATCCGCGCCTGGCTCCGGTCAAGGCCGCTGTGCTGCCGTTGAGCAAGAAGCCGGAATTGCAGACCGTGGCACACGATCTGGCCGCCGATTTGCGTCAGCATGACTGGATGATCGACTATGACGAGGCCGGTGCGATCGGTCGTCGCTATCGCCGTGAAGACGAAATCGGCACCCCGCTGTGCATCACCGTCGACTTCGACACGCTTGACGATCAGGCCGTCACCATTCGCGAACGTGATACCATGCAGCAGGAGCGCGTCGCACTCGACAAGGTGGCTGATTATGTGGCCGCACGTATTGGCGAGAAGCATGTACGTTACCCGCAGGTGCCGGTTGAGATGGGCGGCGAGGCTTGGCCTGAGTCCGTCAAGATCGCCGAAGCCGGTGGCTTGTATTAAAGCTGGATACTGGTTACCATAGCGTTCTTATGCCAGATAGCATTGTGACTGCTTACGAGGAATCCGACGTGCTCGACCCGCGTACCGACGCAGTGAGGCCGTCGGTTCCTCCGGTTATGAAGCCTGTTGATTTAGGGCCGGTACACGTTGAAACCCCGGTGGTGCTTTCGCCTATGGCGGGCGTTACCAACTGGCCGTTCCGCGGGATTTGCGAAAGCTACGGACCGGACGGTCTATACGTGGCCGAAATGATCACCGCGCGCGCGTTGGTCGCACGCAATCCCAAAGCGTTGCGGTTGTGCCATTTCGCGCCGAGCGAGAAAATCCGTTCGCTGCAACTGTACGGTGTGAACCCGGCGATCGTGGAACAGGCCGCGAAAATCGTCATCGACGAAAACATGGCCGACCATGTCGATCTGAACTTCGGATGCCCCGTGCCGAAAGTGACCCGACGCGGCGGCGGATCGGCTTTGCCGTGGAAGACGGATCTGTTTCGCGAGATCATCCAGCGTGTGGTCAAGGTCTGCGATGCTGCCAACGTGCCGGTGACGGCTAAAATCCGCGTCGGCATCGACCATGAGCATGAAACGTTCTTGGAAGCGGGCCATATCGCGCAGGAGGAAGGCTGCAAGGCGGTGACCTTGCACGCGCGTACCACCGCCGAATATTACGGCGGGCATTCCGACTGGAGCCGGATTGGCGAGCTGGTCGAAGCGCTTGACATTCCAGTGTTCGGCAACGGCGATATTTGGGGTGCGAACGATGCGCTTGCCATGGTTGCCGAAACCGGTTGCGCCGGCGTTGCGATTGGCCGCGGCTGCCAAGGCAGGCCATGGCTGTTCGCCGATATCAAGAATGCGTTCGCTGGCAGCGACAAGCGTGTTGACCCCACGTTAGGAGATGTGTGCCGTGTGGTTGAACGCCATGCGGAACTGTTGACCGAATTCTATGATGGCGATGAGCAGATGGCCGTGCATGATCTGCGTAAGCATATCGCGTGGTATCTCAAGGGATTCCCCGTTGGAGGCTCCACCCGTCGCGCGTTCATGGAATGTGAAAATCTTGAGGATGTCAGAGCCGAAATAGGCAAGCTGGATCCCAACATCCGTTTTCCCGAGCGAGTGGTCGACAAGCCAAGGGGGCGCGTGCGCTTCGCAAAGAAAGTGCATCTGCCTTACGGATGGTTGGAATCACGGGAAACATCGCATGATGAACGTCAGGCGTTGTTTGGGGATGATCCTATGGACGCCAGCTATTGAATATGACATGCTGATGTGGTTAAATCGTCGTGGGGGCACCGAAAGAGGGTAAATCGCAGGCGAAATGAACACGTTAGCAATAAAAAAGTGAAAAAACGCCGTTACACACGGCGAAAAGTGCGCGTACTGCAGCGTGTCTGCGATAAAGTTGTGCGTAAACGCGAGTGACAGGAGACTATGGTGAGCGAGATTGCCCAGACTGACAATTTCAACGACAAAACGAATATCAAGGTTGTCGGTGTTGGTGGAGCTGGCGGTAATGCCGTCAATCGCATGATTGCCGAGGGTCTTCAAAGTGTTGAATTCATTGCGATCAATACTGACGCGAAGGACCTGATGCGTTCCGACGCCGATGTCAAGATCTCCTTGAACGATGCCACCAGCCGCGGGCTTGGCGCAGGTGCCGACCCGGAGAAGGGTGCCAAGGCCGCTCAGGATCATCAGTCCGATATCGAGGAATCGCTCAAGGGTGCCGATATGGTGTTCGTGACCTGCGGTGAGGGTGGTGGCACCGGTACCGGTGCAAGCCCGATCGTGGCTCGCGCCGCGCATCAGCAGGGTGCCCTGACCATTGCGGTGGTTACCCGCCCGTTCAGCTTTGAAGGTCCCCAGCGTGCGGCTTCCGCAGCACTTGGCATTGAGAATCTGCGCAAGGAAGTCGATGCGCTGATCGTGATTCCGAACGATCGACTGCTTGAGCTTTCCGATCGCACCATCGGCATCGTCGATGCGTTCAAGACCGCCGACACCGCCTTGCTGGCCGGCGTGCAGGGCATCACCGACCTGATTTCTTCGAACTCGTACATTCACGTCGACTTCAACGATGTCAACGCTATTCTGCGTGGCGCGGGCACCGCACTGTTCGGCATCGGTTCCGCACGAGGCGAGGATCGCGCCACCCAGGCAGCTGAAATCGCCATCAGCTCGCCGCTGCTGGAAGAAAGCATCGAGGGTGCCCACGGCGCGCTGATCAATATCGCCGGCCCGTCCGATCTGAAGTTGCAGGAAGCGGCCGCCGCCACCCAGCTGGTGGGCAAGGCCATCCATCCGGAAGCACAGATCATCTGGGGTCTTTCCCTCGACGACGCTTACGGCGACGAAGTGCGTGTCACCGTTATCGCCGCAGGCTTTGATGCCAACTCCAAGAAGGCGGCTCAGGCTGAAGCCCAGAAGCAGGCAGAGCCTGCGGAAAGCACGGTGCCGCTGTCGGCGTTGTCCGCAGCCCCGAGGGCAGCGGCGGTTCCGCAGCAGCCCCAGCCTCAGCTTATTCAGACTCCGGAAGCCCCGAAGGTGCAGCCGCTGTCCACTTATATTCCGTCCACTCCGGAACCCGTCGTTCCGTCATTCGACCAGACCACCGAGCATGAAGTGGTGTCTTCGAACGATGCCGGCGATTTGGATATTCCGGATTTCCTGCGCTAAAAGCAACGCGAAGACGCGAAAGGATCGTTCATGGCAGGTTTTATGAAAAGCGCGATGTCCTATTTGGGCATGACCGACGTTGCCGAAGGTGACGAGGATTTCAACGAGGAGGCTGAGAGCAGCGAAACCTCGTTCGATTCCGACCATTCCGTGACCCCGATGGCTTCGACTCCTGCCGCGACGTCCGCACCGCGCGAGCAGACCAAAGCCAACCCGTTCCAAGGCGGAAGGGTGAGCCGTATCACCACGATTCACCCGAAATCCTATGAGGACGCTCAGCTGGTCGGACGTGCCATTCGCGACGGCGTTCCGGTGGTGCTGAACCTGACCGGTGTGGCCGAGGCCGTGGCATATCGCATTGTGGACTTTTCCGCGGGTGTGGTTTTTGGCGTGCGTGGCTCCATCGAACGTGTCACTCCGCGCGTGTTCCTGCTGAGCCCAGCTCAGGTGAATATCAAGGTTGAGGAACCGCAGGCGAATAACTCGTCGCACGATTTGTTCGCCGACTGATATAGACGAAAGCCGTTGCGAAAGCAGACTGCATGAAGCCTCCGTCACCCGTGATGGGGGCTTTGTTATGTTCTGTTGCTAAGGTGGTGCCCCATGATTTTGTCTTTGATCGGTAGCATCGTCCACTTTTTGGTGAATGCCTACATTCTGGTGCTGTTCATTCGCATGATTCTCGATTGGGTTGCTGTGTTGGCATCGGCATGGCGTCCACGGGGGTTGGTGTCGTCGTTGATCGACGCGGTTTACCAGTTGACGGAGCCCCCACTGCGCTGGCTACGCCAATATATCCGCCCTATTCCATTGGGTCCCATCTACTTCGATGTGGCATTCATCGTTCTTTATTTCATTCTCATTGCTATTGATTTCCTCATTTAATGTATGTCAAATGCCGATTTTTCGCAAAAAATCGGTGGTCCCGTGCTAGAGTCGAACAATGAAAGCAACAACAGCAAGGCATCAAGCCCAAAGCGAGGTGTAAGATTTATGGCTCTGTTGACGCCGAAAGATATCAGAGAGCATACCTTCCAGACCGTGAGGTTCAAGGAGGGGTATGACGTCGATGAAGTCGACGATTTTCTCGATCAGGTAACCGAGACGGTGGAGGCCCTTGGCAAGCAGGCGGTTGCCAGCGGCCAGGCTACTCAGTCCCTCGGCCCGGATGTTGCGGGGCTCAACTCCAAGATTTCCGAGCTCAGCGCCCAGGTTCAGTCCCTGCAGCAGGAGAACGCGACATTGAAGTCCGCCTCCGAGCAGGCAGCTGGCGCTGGTGATCAGGCAGCTCAGGCCGCACAGGTCGCAGCAGCCAAGCTCACCGAGGCTGAGGAAAGCAACCGTGCTCTGTCGGCTCAGAACGAACAGCTCAAGGGTCAGGTGGATCGCCTGTCCGCACAGGTCGACCAGCTCACCGCACAGGCGGCTGAAGCTGCAGGCCAGGCGGATCTGGGCGAACAGCTGACCTCCATGCAGCATGAGCGCGACGCATTCCGTGCACAGACCGAAGACCTGTCCCGTCAGCTGGCTTCCGCACAGCAGCAGGTTGTGGTGGCCCAGCAGCAGGCGGCTGAGATCCAGCAGCTCAATGCAAGGCTTGAAGAGGCTCAGGAGCAGGTCGCCCAAGCTCAGCAGCTCACGCAGCAGCATGCGGCACAGTCCCAGCAGCAGGATGAGCGTGCCCAGCAGCAGGCCGCGCAGATTCAGCAGCTTGCACAGCAGCTGCAGGAATCGCAGCAGCGTGAAGCCCAGCTGCGCGAGCAGGTCGCCAAGGTCGAACCGAGTACCGAAACCGGAAGCCTGCAGAAGATTGCAGGAGCCGCAGCCAGCGCCAACACGGAGCCGGAGCGTGCCACCGCCATGCTGACCCTGGCTATGCAGCTGCACGACCAGTACGTCGACAAGGGCAAAGCCAAGGCTAAGGAAATCACCGACGAGTCCCAGCGTAGGTACGATGAGCTCATCGGCAATGCCAACGATTACTCCAACCGCACTCGCACCGAAGCCGACAACTACTCCGAAGGCACCCGTTCCGAAGCCGATCAGTATTCGGCTGACACTCGTGCCAAGGCTGATGGCTACTTGAACCAGAAGACTCAGGAAGGCGATGCCTATCTGACCAAGCGTGCTCAGGAAGGCGATGACTATCTGGCGCAGCGCACTCAGGAAGGCGATGACTATCTGGCGCAGCGCACTCAGGAAGGTAATGCTTACTTGGATCAGAAGACTCAGGAAGGCGACGCCTACCTTGCTCAGAAGACCCAGGATGGTGATACCTACTTCTCCACGAAGCACAACGAAGCCGACGAATACGAGTCCGAAGTGCAGAAGCGCGCCTTCGACTACGATTCGAAGACCCGTACCGCAGCCGACGACTACGCCCAGCAGGTCCGCGACAATCTCGAAGCGCAGACCAAGGTCATCGAAGGCAACATTCAGGGCCTCAAGCAGTTCGAAACCGAATACCGTGCACGTCTTACCGAATTTCTCGGCCAGCTCGTGTCCCAGGTGTCCGACACGAACAACTATGATCAGGACTCCCAGGACGACTGAGATTAGGCTGTGTCTGACATCATGACAAATGATCAAAGACGGCTGCGCACCCGCGTGGCCGTCTTTGCGTGTATCGCCGTTGTGGCACTGGTACTCGACCAGATCAGCAAGGCATGGGCGCAGTCGGCGCTTGCCGACGGGCAGACGGTACGTGTGATTCCGGGCATCCTCTCATTCACGCTGGTGCATAATCCGGGTGCGTCCTTGGGCATGGGATCCAACATGACCTGGTTGATTTCGTTGCTTGCCATCGTGGCGTGCGTGGCGTTGGCCGTACTGGCAATCCGTACCATTTCCATGAAATGGACGGTGGTGTTCGCTCTTGCTTTCGCAGGAGCATTGGGCAATCTCATCGATCGTGTGATGTATGCCGAAGGTTTCCTTAATGGCAAGGTCGTCGATTTCCTCAATTACGGATGGTCGGTCGGCAATGTTGCGGATATTTTCCTGATGGTGGCGGGCGTCGCCGCCGTCGTACTGCTGTTTGTCGGAGAGCCCTTCAGCCAGAAGGATCTTGACGAACAGGCCGCAGAACAGACGAAACAGACGACCGGAGACCAGAACGCATGAGCCGTCTTGTTCCCGCACCCGACGCGCTTGTCGGCAAACGATTCGATGTGGCCGTGGCCAAGATGCTTGGTATCTCCCGAGCCAAGGCCGCGGAACTCATCGAAAGTGGACAGGCGCGCGTGCTTGGTCGTGACATTTCCAAATCATCGACTCTGCAATCAGGCGAAACCGTCGAATTCGATATTGTCGAGGAACGGACCGAGCCTGAACCGATCGCACGAGATATGGCAGTGGTCTACGAAGACGATGACGTCATAGTGGTCGACAAGCCAGTGGGTGTGGCTGCTCACGCTTCCGTCGGTTGGACCGGTCCGACGGTGCTCGGCAGTCTGCTTGACAGGGGAGTGCACATCACCTCCTACGGCGCCGCGGGACGTCAGGGTATCGTATCCCGCCTCGACGTGGGCACATCCGGATTGATGCTCGTGTGCAAATCTGACCTCGCCTACGTGGAAATGCGCAGGCAGTTCGCCGAACATGAAGTCGTCAAAACCTATCATGCGCTCGTGCAAGGCAATCTCAAGGAAAACAAGGCCACGATCGAAGCGCCGATCGGACGTGCCAAAGTCTCCGATTTTCGTTTTTGCGTTACGCCCGCCGGCAAAGAAGCCATCACCCATTGGGATGTGATGGAACGTTTCGGTGAGGCGACGTTGGTTTCCGTGAATCTGGAAACCGGTCGAACCCATCAGATCCGCGTGCATTTCTCGTCCATCGGGCATCCGCTTGCGGGAGACGCCATGTACGGTGCCAATCCGCAGTTGGGTGAGGCATTGGGATTGGAACGGCAGTGGCTGCACGCCAAGCAACTTGAATTCCGCCATCCGCGAACCCATGTGTGGACCACGGTGAAATCGCATTATCCAGCTGATTTGCAGCATGCGCTCGACGTGATGCGTGGCAGGCACGACACACAAGACAAGCCTGAAGTGTGATCGCACGTCACCAATCACCGGTAGATTGGAACGTATGGCTACTTCCGGAAATTTCGTGCAACTGCATAATCACACGCATTATTCACTGCTTGACGGGGCGTCAAAGATTCCGGATCTGGTCAAGCGCGCCAAAGAATTCAACATGCCGGCCGTCGGCATCACCGATCACGGCAACATGCATGGCGCATACGAAATGTGGAGCACTGCGGTCAAGGAAGGCGTCAAACCGATTATCGGCATTGAAGCGTATGTGACGCCGGAAACCGCACGCCAAGATCAAACCCGCGTCAGCTGGGATACCAACTGGAATCCCGATATCGATCCGCAACATCGCAGGCGCAACCCCAACGACGTATCCGGCGGTGGCCTGATCACCCACCTTACGATGTGGGCGGAAACCGATGAGGGCCTTGTCAATCTGATGAAGGCGTCCACTGACGCGAATCTCGAGGGACGTGTCATGCGATACCCCCGAATGGATAAGGAAATCCTTGCCAAATATTCGAAAGGCATTATCGCATCTTCCGGATGCCCGTCGGGCATCATCCAAACGCGACTGCTGCTCGGCCAATTCGACGAGGCATTACGTGCGGCAGGCGAATTGCAGGATATTTTCGGACGTGACAATTTCTATATCGAATTCATGGACCACGGTCTGAAAATCGAAAAACAGGTGACCGACGGTCTGCTGGACATTGCGAAAAAACTGAACGCGCCGCTGCTCGCCACCAACGATTCCCATTACGTGCGCGCCGAAGACGCCGGCTCTCAGGATGCCATGCTGTGCATCAATTCGGGATCCACGCTTGACGAGCCGGGACGATTCAAATTTGACGGCACCGGCTACTATCTGAAATCCGCCGAAGAAATGCGTGAGCTGTTCAAAGACATTCCCGAAGCATGCGACAATACGTTGGAAATCGCCGAACGCTGCAATGTCATGTTCGACGATCATGAAGATGGCGCGTTCATGCCCCAATTCGACTGCCCGGAAGGTTGGGATGAGACGTCGCTGTTCCTGAAAAAAGTCGAGGAAGGCTTGGAACGGCGTTATGACGGGCATCCGCCGATCGAAGTGCTCAAGCAGGCCGATTACGAATGCGGTGTGATCTGTCAGATGCAGTTCTGCGGATACTTCCTTGTGGTGGCCGACTACATCAACTGGGCCAAATCGCATGGTGTGATGGTCGGGCCTGGCCGTGGCTCCGCGGCAGGCGCCATGGTGGCGTATGCCATGGGCATCACCGAACTCGATCCAATCAAGCACGGCTTGATCTTCGAACGATTCCTTAACCCGGAACGTGTGTCGCTGCCTGATATCGACGTCGATTTCGATCCGGACGGCCGCGGTCGCGTGCTTGACTATGTCGGAGACAAGTACGGGCGAGACAAGGTCGCGCAATGCGTGATCTACGGCACCATCAAAACCAAACAGGCGCTGAAGGATTCCGCACGAATCATGGGCTACGAATTCTCCATGGGCGAGCGCATCACCAAGGCGTTGCCGCCGGCGCAGACGGGTGGCAAGGATATTCCGCTGCATGATATTTTCGAGCCGAGTTCGAAGCGTTATGCGGAGGCCCGCGAATTCCGTGAGCTTTATGATTCCGATCCGGATGTGAAGCGCGTCACGGATGAGGCGATGGGTATCGAAGGCTTGATCCGTCAGACCGGTGTGCATGCGTGCGCCACGATCATGGGTAGCGAGCCGATTTCGAATACGTCGCCGCTGCTGGAACGTACCGATGGTACGGTTACGACCACGTTGGAGTATCATACGTGTGAAACGCTTGGTTTAGTCAAGATGGACTTCCTTGGTCTTTCCAACTTGACGGTTATTCGCGATACGTTGAACAATATCGAGGCGAATGGCAAGACGCGTATCGACCATACGAAGATTCCATTGGACGATCGTGCCACGTACGATCTGTTGTCGCGAGGTGACACGCTTGGCGTGTTCCAGTTGGATTCTGATGGTATGCGTTCGTTGCTGAAAACGTTGAAGCCGAATAACTTCAACGATATTTCCGCATTGATCGCGTTGTATCGTCCTGGTCCGATGGATATGGATTCGCATACGAATTATGCGAAGCGTAAGAATGGTTTGCAGAAGATCACGCCGATTCATCCTGAAGTGGCCGAGCCGTTGAAGGAAGTGCTTGACGAAACGTATGGTCTGATCGTGTATCAGGAGCAGGTGCAGTCGGCCGCGCGTATTCTGGCGGGTTATTCGTTGGGCAAGGCAGACGTGTTGCGTCGAGCAATGGGCAAGAAGAAGCCC
>ERZ773147.4321-NODE-4321-length-9923-cov-5.718687_pt1 | contig 9923 bp, 10 predicted proteins | sample MGYA00580851_ERZ773147 | MGnify/ENA primary metagenome ERZ773147 (study PRJEB29015, sample SAMEA2737818) | human gut metagenome | biome: human gut; feature: human-associated habitat; material: faeces | place: China | collected 2012 ... | reverse complement strand
ACCATGGCTTAGGACTGAAAAGCGTAAATAAGGTTATCCAGCAGTACGGTGGATTTTCCACTTTATATTACGACGATGCAGAAAAGTCGTTCCATTGCATAATCCGCTTCCCTGCGGAAGCTAAAGCAGCGAGCTTGAAGTTTTGATACTTCAAGCTCGCTGCTTTTTAACGTAGAAACAAAGCGATGGTTGTGCAGTGCATGCAAATGTGATCTCCGGTTTCTCCACTTCCCACCCTGTAGGGGCGGGCTACCAGTTTTCGATGTTGGCACAAGCGTTCTCGTTGGCCAATATGGGTGAGCCCCACGAAGCTTCGGAGAGGTCCTTCTACCTGACGCATGGATACCTCCATCAGATACATCTTGATGGACACCTCTCAGTTAGATTCAGTATAAATTGAAAATGCAATTGTTGCTATAGCGATAAGGACAAACAATATAGCCGCAACATAAGTTAACATAGCAACTCTTAGTAAGGCACTAATGCCTAATAGAAGAAAGCCAATAGTAAATAACGCAAAAATGAATCCGCAGAAATAATAATTCTTTCTTTTTTTCATTTTTTTTTGCTCATTTTTTTTTGAGACTAAAAAAATTGTTGATAAAACAGGGCCTCGCTGCAAGAAAGAAAAGATCGAGCACGCCAAAGCTAGAACAGACAAACAAAGCATAACAATAAAAATAGTCATTTTCACTACACCTTTTTTCGGATCAGACTTCAATGCCCTCCTGCAACGCGGCAATCTTCTCGATGTCGCGCTCCGCCGCCGTACCGGCGCCATAGTGAAAAATATAGTGTTCGGTCTCAAATGTCTGCATGGGTCACCTCCAGAACTGTAGTTAATCGTGGTGAACTTCTTACGGAAGCTCGGACGTGCAGTGCGGGCAGCGCGTGGCGTCGATGGCGATCTCGCTCTTGCAGTAGGGGCAGACCTTCGTTTTCGGCGCTTCCTCCACGGGAGCTTCCTTCTTCCGGCCGAGTGCCATGATCTTCTTTACAAAAATAAAGATCACGAACGAAACGATCAGAAAATCGAGCACCTGCGAGAGGAACGAGCCGTACTTGAGCACCGCCGCGCCCGCGGCCTCCGCTTCGGCGAGCGTGGCGTAGGTGTTCCCGTCGAGCGGGAGAAAAAGATTGCTGAAGTCGATCCCGCCGGTCAGCACGCCGACGAGCGGCATGATGACGTCGTTGACGAGCGATGTGACGATCTTCCCGAACGCGCCGCCGACAATGACGCCGACCGCCATATCGACCACGTTCCCCTTTACGGCGAAGTCCTTGAATTCCTTGAGTAACGTTTTCATAGTATCGCCTCCGCGATGCATGATAGCAGTCCGCCATTCCAAAGTCAATGAGTTAATTACGACTAACTCAAGGAAGCCTGTGCTAATATTTTGCTGAAAAATGCAAATATTAACAGAAAATCTATTGACAATGCCGGAACATAAAGATAAAATGCGGGCGAAATCCCAAAAAGATAAGGAGGATACTTTCATGAATTGGGGTAAAGTTGGTCTTTTCGCGGGCGGCGTGCTGTTCGGCACGGCAGGCATCAAGATCCTCACCAGCCGCGACGCGAAGAAGGTCTACGCTTTCACGACCGCGGCGGCGCTGCGCGCCAAGGAAGCCGTCATGACGACCGCGACGAACATCCGCGAGGGCGCGGATGACATTCTCGCCGACGCGAAGGCGCTCAACGAGAAGTATGCCGCGGAGGACGCGCCCGAGACGATTGAGGACGCCGCGGAGTAATTCGCCATGAAATGCACGATCCTGCACGATACGGCGGGACGCATCCGTGTCCATCTGGAGCAGCCGCGCATGTCGCTGCTCCAAGCGGACATTCTGGAGGCGTATCTGCGAAATACTCCCGGCGTTGCCGATGTGACGGTCCACGACCGCACCGGCAACGCTACGATTCTTTATACCGGTCAGCGCGCGCCCATCGTCGCGGCGCTCGCCGCGTTTTCCTATGAGAAGTCGGCGGCGCTCGCACCGGAGCACAGCGTCCGCGTGCTCAACCGCGAGTACGAGGGAAAGCTCATTTTCCGCATCGTCCGCCGGTATACATTGAAGCTCATCCTGCCCGCGCCATTGCGCGCGATCCGTACCGTGATCCGCTCGCTCCGTTTCCTGCGCGACGGCATCCGCTGTCTACTGCACGGGAAGATCGAAGTGCCGGTGCTCGACGCGACAGCCATTGCCGTATCGATCCTGCGCGGAGACTTTGAAACGGCGGGTTCGGTCATCTTCCTGCTCGGCATCGGCGAGCTGCTCGACGAATGGACGCACAAAAAGTCCGTCGCCGACCTTGCCGGGACGATGGCGCTGCAGGTGGACAAGGTCTGGCTCGAAACGACGGACGGCAGCGTGGCCGTGCCGGTCGGCGACGTGCGCCCCGGCGACCGGATCATCGTCCGCACCGGCGGCATGATCCCGCTCGACGGCCATGTCGTCGCGGGGGAAGCAATGGTGAATCAGGCGTCCATCACCGGCGAGGGGCTGGCCGTGCGCCGCACGGCGGGCAGCTACGTCTATGCCGGGACGGTCGTGGAAGAGGGCGAATGCACGATCCGCGTCGATAAGAGCATGGGCTCGGGACGCTACGACCGCATCGTCCATATGATCGAGGAATCCGAAAAGCTCAAGTCCGACACCGAGGCGCAGGCCTCGCATCTGGCGGACAGGCTCGTGCCGTACAGTCTCGGCGCGACGGGGCTTATCTGGCTGCTGACGCGCAACGTCAACCGCGCGCTCGCCGTGCTGATGGTCGATTTCTCGTGCGCGCTCAAGCTCTCCATGCCGATCGCGGTGCTCTCCGGCATGAAGGAAGCCGGCATCCATCACATCTCCGTCAAAGGAGGCCGCTTCATGGAGGCGGTGGCGCAGGCGGACACCATTGTCTTTGATAAGACCGGCACGCTGACCCATGCCGCTCCGCGCGTGGCGGCGGTCGTGCCGTTTGGCGACAAGGAAGAAAACGACATGCTGGCTCTTGCGGCGTGTCTCGAGGAGCATTACCCGCACTCCATGGCCAAGGCCGTCGTGGCCGAGGCGGAAAAACGCCACATCTCCCATGAGGAACGCCATTCGAGCGTGAGCTATATCGTCGCGCACGGCATTGCGAGCAGCGTGGACGGCGAAAAGGTCATCATCGGCAGCCACCACTTCGTGTTTGAGGACGAGAAGTGCGTCATCCCCGCGGGGGAAGAGGAAAAGTTTGAATCGCTCCCGGCGGAGTATTCGCATCTCTATCTCGCCGCGGGCGGTGTGCTCGCGGCGGTCATCTGCATTGAGGACCCGCTGCGTGCGGAAGCTGCCGACGTTGTCCGCGGTCTGCGCTCTCTCGGCTTTACGAAGCTCGTTATGATGACCGGCGACAGCGACCGCACGGCGAAGTCCGTAGCGGCGGCGGTCGGTGTGGACGAGTACTACTCCGAGGTCCTTCCAGAGGATAAGGCCAACTTCATCCGCCGCGAGCACGAGGCCGGACGGCGCGTAATCATGCTCGGCGACGGCGTGAACGACTCCCCGGCGCTCTCCGAGGCGGACGCCGGCATCGCCATCCGCGACGGCGCGGCCATCGCCCGCGAGGTGGCGGACATCACCATCGGCGCGAACGACCTCTATTCGCTTTTGACACTGCGGCGGCTCAGCTGCGCGCTCATGGACCGGATCCACACGAATTACCGAAACATCATCGGCTTCAACTTTATGCTGATCTGTCTCGGCGTGGCGGGCATCCTGCCCCCGGCGACCTCGGCGCTGCTACACAATGCGTATACGCTCACCGTGAGTCTCCGGAGCATGACGCGCCTGCTGCCTCCGGCGGAAATCGAATAAGCGCGAAAATCGGCTGTTTCGAAGAAAAACAGCCGATTTTTTACCTGTTCTGGCACGCAGACCAAAATGTCTTGCAAAGCGTGCGCTGTTCCTGCATAATACAAAGTAAATACAGGGAGACCCGCCCGAGAGACAGAACAGGGAGGAACAAAACTATGAAGCATCGTATTCTTGCCGCCATGATCTGCGTCTGCCTTGCGCTGACGAGCCTCTGTATTCCGGCGCTGGCCGACGATACGGAAGCGGAAACACCCGTACCCGTGGAAGCAACGCCCGCGCCGGCGGAAACAACGCCCGCGCCGGTCGGGGAGCCTGTGGAAGAGACGACCGCTCAGCCGGTGGGAGCGGCAAACGTTCCGAGCGTTCGGGCGAACTGGAACGATCCGAAGATCAACGGCACGTTTCTCGAAGTTGGTACCTACTATAAAAACGATCCGTCGGATAACCGCGGCTTTTCCGAAGCAACGGCGGATGATTACAATTTCTATTTTGACGGCACGACGCTGTTTTTGCGAAACGCCGATCTTAAGGGAACGGGGAATCAGCCGATGGGCTCCGCTTTACTCTCGGTCTTTATCCCGCTTGTTATAGATCTGACGGGAGAAAACCGCTTCAGCGTGAACACCTCGTACTATCCGATCATCGCTCCGAACATTACCATTCGCGGTAACGGTTCACTCACGTTGGTTGGCGAAACAGCGTACATCACCAGACTGACGATGGAAAGCGGAACGTTCATCACCGACGATCTCCGGCCGTCAAGCACCTCTGCAGAGGGAAGAGGGCTTTATTTTAACGGCGGGCGCTTTACTGTCAATAAGCGTTTTGACTGGCAGATGGGGCTGTATATCGGCGCGGAGTTCTACCGCTGGAAAACAGATCTCAGCAGGGATTATATGCCGTCTATCTTTGAGACGTGTCCCTATCCGGACGGAAAGCCGCTGAGCCTTGTTCAGATGGACGATCCGTTCCGTTCAAAGCTGCGCGTCAATCCTGCTACGAACGAGTGGGAGGTATCCTACGACAGCGGGACCACCTGGAAATCTCTTGGGGTGAAGGCCACCGGAGAGGACGGGAAGGACGGGCGGGACGGCCGGACGCCTTCCGTCGGTCTGAACGGCAACTGGTGGATCGGCAGTATGGACACCGGCGTGAAAGCGGTTGGTACAGACGGACGGGACGGCGTCGACGGTAAGAATGGCGCGGACGGTCTGACGCCCGTCATCGGCGAGAATGGGAACTGGTGGATCGGCGATACCGACACCGGCGTAAAGGCCGGAGGTGCGGACGGCAAGGATGGCACGGACGGCTTGACGCCGACCATCGGCGAAAACAGGAACTGGTGGATCGGTGACACGGACACCGGCGTAAAAGCTGCCGCTGCGGACGGCAGAGACGGCGCTGACGGTAAAGACGGTGTCGATGGGAAGGACGGAGCAAACGGAAAAGACGGCATCGACGGCAAGGATGGCGTTGACGGAAAAGACGGCACGGACGGCGCGCAGGGCGCGCCCGGCCTGACGCCCTCCATCGGCGGCAACGGCAACTGGTGGCTGGGCAATACAGACACCGGTGTGCGGGCCGCCGGAACGACCGGAGCCACGGGCGCTGCGGGTGCGACCGGAGCCACAGGCGCGACCGGCGCCGCCGGACGAAACGGCACGGACGGCAAAGACGGGAAAGACGGAAAAGACGGCGTCGGCATCCGGGAGGTATCGCTGAACGACTCCGGGGAGCTGATCGTTACGCTCACGGACGGAACGGAAACGAATCTTGGCAAAATCACGGGAGAGGACGGCGCGCCCGGCGTCGGCATTTCCTCCGTGCAGGTGGGGGAAAACGGCATGCTCACCGTGACGCTCTCGAACGGGGAGAGCGTGGAGGCGGGCGCGGTGTTCAGCGCGCAGGAGGGGAAAACGGTGAGAACCGTTTCCTATATCACCGCCGCAGCAGCGGCGCTGGCATTCCTCTGGCTCGCAGTGCTGACGACGCTTTTCGCCAAATCCCGCCGCACGGCAGTTCACAGATAAAGATTAGTATCCCCCATTTGCTTGGCAAATGGGGGATACTTGTATATATCAGAGCTTCTTATGCCATGATGCCGGTGGACTGGAGGAAGAGAATGAGCATCATTACCGGCACGACGAAGCGCACCATGACCGCGTACAGCCGCTTGCGGCGGAACGCCGCGCCGCTGCTCTCGCCGACGAGCTGCCGGATGATCGGGTTGGCGTTCGCGCGCACGACAAATTCCGTCGTGGCGCAGGCGCTGCTTGCGTATATGCAGCAGAGACTGGCATAAAAAATCTCCCTCCATCCGCGGCAGCGCCGTGAAAGAGGGAGAGCTGTATGCGGTTGGGGCAGAGCCCCAACCCTACGGGCGTTCTTTGAAAATTTCTGCGAGGGCGGGGCTCTGCTCCGCCCGCTGTATTATTTTTCCAGATAATCGAGGCACGCTTCCACATCCGTGAAGCGCGCATAGTGCTCATTCAGCTCCCTGCCGGCAAAGCCCTTTTCCACCGCGCCGCGCAGCAGCTCGACCGCGGGTTCCCAATAGCTTTCCGCATCGAGAAACGCGCTCTTTTTTTGCATCCGCCCAAGGGATGAGAGCGTGATGACCTCGAAGATCTCCTCCATCGTGCCGATGCCGCCGGGCAGGGCGATGAAAGCGTCCGAGCGCTCTTCCATGATCGTTTTGCGCTCCGCCATCGTTTCCATGCGGATAAGCTCCGTGCAGTGCTCAAAGAGGATGCCGGGAGTGTTGAAAAAATACGGCACGACGCCGATGATCTTCCCGCCCATTTCGTAGGCCCCGCGCGCCGCGGCGCCCATCATGCCGTGGCCGCCTGCGCCGAACACGAGCGTATGCCCGCGCGCCGCGAGCTCGCGGCCGAGCGCCGTGCCGAGAGCCATAAAGTCCTCGCCGATCTCATCGCGCGCCGCGCCGAATACACAGATATTCAATATCCCATCTCCTCCAGTTTTTTTCGGTAATACCGGAACGCCGTGGGCATGGCGAGCGCTTCGCGTTCGGCTCTCGTCACCCAGATATAGCCCGGCAGCTTTTCCTTGCAGCGGACGATGTACCCGCGCATATGCCATTCTACATGGCTGAAAATGTGCACCGCTTCGCCGCAGGGCTCGCCGGTTTCCGGCGCGTCCGGCAAAAGGTCGTTCGGCAGCTCCCACATCGAGGCGAGAAGCCCCGTATCCGCACGCCGCTGCACGGCGCACGTATCGCCGCAGAGCAAAAGCAGCACCCGCCGGTTTTCGATCCGGCGCGGCTTTTTCTCCGGCAGCACGGGGTAGAGCGCTTCCTCGCCGCAGCGGTGCGCTGCGCAGTACGCCGCGACCGGGCAGCGCGCGCAGCTTGGCGTGCCGACGGTGCACACCGTCTCGCCCAGCTCCATGAGCGCGCTCGTAAAAGCGCCGCATTCGCCCGTTGGATAGATATCCCGGAGCGCTTCGCGGAAGCGCTTTTTCACCTTGTCGCTGCCGATGCTCTCGCCGAAGCACTCCATGCGCGCGAGCACACGCAGCACGTTTCCGTCCACCGCCGGTTCCGGCAGTCCGTAGGCGATCGAGGCGATCGCCCCGGCGGTATAGTCCCCGATGCCGGGCAGCGCGCGCAGCGCCGCGGCGTCCGGGGGAAATACGCCGCCGTAAGTCTCGCACACGGTTCTGGCGCATTTGTGGAGATTCCGCGCGCGGGAATAGTACCCCAGCCCTTCCCAGAGCTTGAGCACATCGTCAAGCTCCGCCGCGGCGAGCGCTTCCACGGTCGGGAACGCGCGCGTGAAGCGGTTGAAGTATTCGCGCGCGGCCTCGATGCGCGTCTGCTGCAGCATGATCTCCGAGACCCACACGCGGTACGGCGTCGGCTCCTCCCGCCAGGGGAGAGGGCGCGCCTCTTTTTTGTACCAGTCCACCAGCGGACGGGAAAAGTTTTCCATAGGCCGATCCTTTCGTTTCTCCGGATATTATACGCGAAGGACCGGGCCTTGACAACCTTGATTTACGCTCGCCGAGCGGCTATAATACAGATACATCCCATGCAAAGGAGATACAAACTATGGACTACCGGCGTTTTGGAAATACGATCGTTGCGCGCTTCGACCGCGGCGAGGAGATCACGGCGCAGCTTCGCGCGCTGTGCGAAAAGGAAAATATCCGTCTGGCGAGCGTTGAGGCGCTCGGCGCGACGGACGAGTTCACCGTCGGCGTGTACAACGTGGACGAGCATCAGTACCACGCGCTCACGTTCACCGGCGCGCACGAGATCGTGTCGCTGACCGGCACGGTGAACACGATGAACGGCGAATACTACAGCCATCTGCACATGAGCGCCGCGAACGAGTCCGGCGCGGTCGTCGGCGGGCATCTCAACGCCGCGCGCGTGAGCGCGACGTGCGAGATGGTCATCCGCGTGATCGACGGCGCGGTGGACCGCTTCAAGGACGATGTGACCGGGCTGAATCTCTTTAAGTTCTGATCCCATGACCGAAAAGCTGTTTTACGCCGACGCGCATATGCGAAAATTCGCCGCGCGCGTCCTCTCGTGCGAAGAGCGTGGCGGCCGCTTTGCCGTAACGCTCGACCGCACCGCCTTCTTCCCTGAGGGCGGCGGACAGGGCGGCGATACCGGCGCGCTCGGCGGCGTGCGTGTGACGGATACGCGCGAGGAAAAGGGCGAGATCGTCCATTTCTGCGGCGCTCCGCTCGTCCCCGGCGCGGAAGTGACGGGCGAGCTTGACGGGGAAACGCGCTTCGCGCGCATGCAGATCCACTCGGCCGAGCATCTGGTGTCCGGCCATGCGCACACGCTCTGGGGCTGCGAGAACATCGGCTTCCACATGGACGAGCACGGCGCGACGATCGACTTTGACCGCGAGATTGACGCGGAGCAGCTTTTGCGGCTCGAGCGTCTTGCAAACGAGGATGTGTGGAAAAACCTTCCGATAAACATCCTCTGGCCAACGGAGGAAGAGCTTGCGGCGATGCCGTTCCGGCAGAAAAAGGCGCTCGCGATGCCGGTGCGCATCGTGGAGGTGCCGGGGGTGGATCTTTGCGCGTGCTGCGCGCCGCATGTGAGCTTCACTGGCGAGATCGGTCTCATCCGCTTGAAAGACCGGATGCGTCACCGCGGCGGCGTGCGCTTTACGATGCTCGCCGGGCGCGCGGCCTATGAGGACGCCGCGCTCTGCGCCGCCGAGACCGAAGCGCTCTCCCGTCTCTTTTCCGCGCCGCAGAACGCCCTTTGCGCCGCCGCCGAGCGCGTGCTCGGCGAGCTGGAAGCGGAGAAGTACGCCCGTGCCGCCGCGGAGCGGCGGTATGTCGAGGCGCGGCTCGCCGCAATGGAACCGTGCGAGGGAGATCTGCTCTTTTTTGAAGAGAGCCTTTCGCCCGCCGCGCTGCGCGCCCTTGCCGAGGGAGGGAAGACGCGCTGCACGGGCGTCTGCGCCGCGTTCTGCGCGGAAGACGGGGGATACCGGTATGTGATGGCGTCGGAAACGGTCGACCTTCGCGCCGCGGCGCGAAGCATCAACGCCGCGCTCTCCGGCCGGGGCGGCGGCCGGGGCCCCCTGTCCCAGGGCAGCGTCCAGGCCACCCAGGCCCAGATCGAGACCTACTTTTCCACCTTCACGAAAGGATGAACGCTATGGAATACCTTCTCATGGAAAACCCCCAGGCGGAGGTGGACGAGCCCGTCCAGATCTTCGCCGAGATCGGCGACGACCGCCGGGAGCGCAAGCGGGTGGAGTTCTACGCCGGCGGCGTCTGCTTCTCCTATGGGGAGGAGCGGGGCCGGGAGCAGCTCCTCCGCCAGGAACCCTACCCCCAGGACCTGAGCCTCCTCTCGGAGGGCGGCGCCGTCTGGCACGTCATTCCCTCCTCCACCTTCTACCACGCCTGGAGCCAGAGCGGCGAGCTGCCGGACGGCTTCCAGGCCATGTTCGGGGCCTTCTTCTAAAGCCCCGCCGCGCGAGACGCGAATCACCCGCAAAGGAGACCTTCCCTTGGATCAAGTTCTGTCGAAAGATACCCTCCCCGCCCTCCGGGACCGGCTCTGGTGGAGC
>ERZ773147.4315-NODE-4315-length-9939-cov-5.635067_pt1 | contig 9939 bp, 7 predicted proteins | sample MGYA00580851_ERZ773147 | MGnify/ENA primary metagenome ERZ773147 (study PRJEB29015, sample SAMEA2737818) | human gut metagenome | biome: human gut; feature: human-associated habitat; material: faeces | place: China | collected 2012 ... | reverse complement strand
GGCCTCTTGAACCCCATTCAAGCGCGCTACCAAAACTGCGCTACACCCGGATATCTGTTTGCTTTTGTCGCTCACAGCTTGATTAGTATACCCGACTTTTCCCGTTTTGTCAAGCGCTTTTTCCAAATTTCTGATGCAGTTTTTACATTTTACTGTCCCGGCTTTTGCCCGCCAAAAGGATGCGCGAAAGAGCGTTATTTTCAAAAATCGCGATACACATCTTCCTCATCGTCCTCATGGATGGGGATGGTGTCGTCCGGCGGTGCGCCAAACTCCACCGTGGCAAAGGCCAGCGCGAATACGCTGTCTGCCCCGGCGTGAAGCAGTGCCTGCGCGCAGGCAGCAGCCGTTGTGCCGGTGGTGATGACGTCATCCACCAGCAGGATGCGCTTGCCCTCCAGCTGCCGCGGCTGCGCCGCCCGGAAAGCACCTGCCACGTTGGCTATGCGCTGTTCCAGCGGCAGACCGGCCTGATGCCGTTTGGCGCGGGTGCGCTCCAGTGCCTGCGGTGCCAGCGGCACCTCCATAGCCTTGGCCAGCGGCAGCGCCATCAGTTCCGGCACATTGTAGCCGCGCCTTTTACCGGAGGCCGGCACCGGTACGATCAGGTCGTACCCGATGGCCGCCCACGGCACCGGCTGCGGGAGCAGCTCGCCGTACTGCACGGTCAGTTCACCGCCAAAGGCCAGCTGTACCAGACGGTTGCCCATCTCCACAGCCCGCCACGGCTTGCCCTGATACTTTGCGTTCAGGATGCCGCGCCGCACACAGCCGCTGTAACGGTAGGGCGCAGCCGCACCGGCCAGATTGCTGATATAGTGCTGCGCCGGGTCCAGCCGGATGCCCGGCTTGCGACGCAGCGTTTCCAGCTGCACTGCACAGTCCGGGCAATCTCGTACATCCCCCAGCACCCGGCCGCAGAAGGGGCACTCGCGCGGGTAGAGCAGCTGCCGTACCGCCCGCAGCGCCCTGCGCCGGGGGTCATAGTAGTCCATCAGTCCTTTTTGACCGCCACGATCACCCGCACGCGCTTGCCTGCTGCGCAGCCAAAGTTATCGTACCAGCCGGTCAGGTAGTAGCCCTCAGAGTTCACCTCAGAGAGCTTGGTGGCGTAATACTGCCCCTTGTACCATAGGTACACCTGCATATCGTCAGCCGTCTCGTAGCGGGTGCCGTTGCTCATCACCGAGGCTGCACCCACCTGATCGATCTTCATGGGCATCAGCTGGATCATGGCCTTTACAGTGCCGTTCACGTTTTGCCGCACTGCCAAACCGCCCGCCAGCACCGGATACTTGATGGAGGTGGAAAAGCTGGCCTGACTGCCGTTGACGTAGCAGATGTAGGTAGCGCCGCCGCCCACAAAATTGAGGATGGTGCTCATAGGCTGGCCGGTAATGTTGGCCAGCTGCTTGAGACCGATGCTCAGCAGCGAGCCGGAACTGCTGGTGATGCGGTTCCAGACCGTGCTCAGCAGCGAGCCGTCGATCACGCCCCACAGGATCTCGCTGGTGGTGGGCACCAGCACACTGCGCAGATCGTCCACCACGGTGGTGGTGTTGGTGGTGCCGCCGGTAGAGCCGGAACCGGAGGAGCCGTCCCCGGTGGAACCACTGCCGGAGCCGGAAGAACCGTTCCCGGAAGAGCTATCCCCCGAGCCGGAGGAGCCACTGCCGGTCAGGGTGCCCAGAATGGAACTGGCGTTGAAGGCCAGATTCTTCACATCGTCCAGCACGCCGTATTTCCACAGATCGCCGGTGACATCGTTCAGGATCAGGCGGTCGATCTGTCCCTGCTCATTCAGCGTATAGTAGCGCACGGCCAGTGCGTTCAGCTTTGTCCCCGCTATTCGGCTGGGACGAACCGTCCCAGCCAACCCCTCCGATGTCGTATCCAGAATTTGTACGTCATCGGCCAGAGTATAGTCCCCCAGCGCGGTGGCGGTGTCGTTGATGGTGCCGCTGACCGATTTGGACTCGATGGCGGTCACCTGTTCCCCTTCGGGGGTCACGCTGATCTCCACCAGCCAGCCGGTGGGGTAGTTCAGGCTTTTGTCGATATTCACAGTGCGGGTAATGCCGTCGGTGCACATCACCGAGATCTTTTGCAGCACGTCTGCGCCGTTATCCTCTACAAGGCTGCGGGTAGCGGTCTGCACCACGCCGTAGAACACGCTGTCGGCTTCCTCGCCGGTGATCACATCGGCTACCTCGTTGTCCATGCCCAGCAGCAGGGTGACCACTTCGCCCACGCCGCCGCCGTTCAGGGAGGAGATCTTGGACGCCACGGCAGAGCTGCCCAGCGTGTAATTGCTGCCCGCCACGGTCAGCGCGGTAGGCGCGCTGGCGCTGGGCGATACTGCCGTGATGCGGCCTGCGGCGCGGCGGGTGTAGATCCACACCGTCTGCAGGCTCTCGCTGTAATAGTACACGTCGTACCTGTTCAGCTCTGCCGAGGCAGAGGCCTTATCGTTGCGGTAGACGCTCACCGGTGTAAAGGGCAGCTGTGTGCCCTCTGCGGCCACAAAGGGGCCCTTGCGGCTCTTGAGCAGCACCGAAGAGGTATCCACCTGACCATTGGACACCGTAAAGCCCAGCGAGCTGCCGTAAGCGCTGCCGCTGGCGGTGTTGGCGCGCAGGGCGTTGTACAGCAGCAGGGTGCTCTGCTCGTAGGTCATGGCCTGTCCCTGCGTGCAGGTCAGCTGATCCCGAAGACCGATCTGCTGCGCCTTGTTCAGCTGTGCCTGCGGGAAGGAGCCGGTCATGTCGGTGGTCTTATAGCTCAGCAGCTTCAGCACCGCCGCACAGGCCTCTTCCAGCGTAACGGTGTTGTCCGGGCGGAAGGAGCCGTCGGTGTAACCGTTCATCCAGCCCTGCTGCACCGCAATGCGGATGTAGGGTGCCCACTGGGAGCTGCCGGGCACATCCCGGTACAAAGTGCCCACCGTGCCCTGTGCGCCTACGCTTTCCCGGTAGGTGGAAAAGGACACCAGCATTTTGGCAAAGGCACCGCGGGTAATGTTAGCGCTCAGTTCCTGACCGGTGGGCACAGCGCCCAGAGTAATAGCCGTCTGCAGGGCCGTGTTGTTGATGCTGGCCGCCGAGACCGGCAGCACCAGCACCGACACCGCAATGCTGACCGCCAGCAGAAATGCGAGAATCCGTTTTTTCATTGGTCGTACCTCTTGTTCTTTGTTTATCACGCCGCCGCGATCAATCGTAGCGCAATGCTTCAATGGGGTTCAGCCGGGCTGCGCGCCGCGCCGGCAGGTAGCCGAACAGCACGCCGATGCCCACCGAGATGCCAAAGGCCACCACAATGGAGTTGAAGGAGGGGCTTACCGTAACGGTGGTATCGGTCATGAACATGGGCAGCACCTTGTTGGCCGCCATGGACACCACATAGCCCAGCGCAATGCCTAAAACGCCGCCCAGCGCGGAGGTGGTGGCTGCTTCCACCACAAACTGCGCCAGAATGGTGCGCTCCTTTGCTCCCAGCGCCTTGCGGATGCCGATCTCGCGGGTGCGCTCGGTCACAGACACCAGCATGATGTTCATAATGCCGATGCCGCCCACCAGCAGCGAGATACTGGCAATGCCGGTAAGTATCACGATGACCATGTTGATCATCTTGTTCATTTCCTCCAGCCACTCGCTGGCGCTGTACACATAGTAGCCGTTTTCGGTCTTGAGGATCGACATCAATTCCTCTTCCATGGTGGCCTTGGCCTCGTTGGCAAGGCTTTCGTCGGCCATCATGGCGGTGTAGCAGTCCACCATGCTTTGGCTGGAGAGCCGCATCACGGTGGTGTAGGGCAGGTAAACGCAGTCGTCATCGCTGCCCTGCTGCATAGTGGGGTCGCTGACTTTGGCAGACAGCACACCTACGACGCGGAACTTGTTGGCACCGATCTTGAGCGTCTGCCCCACACCGTTGCCGCCAAAGGCTACGCGGTTGAGGTAATCGCCGATGACGCAGACCTGCTTGTTGTCCTGCATATCCATGTACTGCAGGCCGCGCCCCTGAACGATCTGGTAATTCTTCATTTCGGTAAAGTTTTCGTCCACACCGCTCATCTTGGACCAGCGGTAGCTGGTGGTACCGATCTTCAGCGTACCGCTGGCTTTGCCGCTGAAGTTGACCTGCGGCGACACCGCCTTGATCAGGTCGGAATGCCGCTGGCAGATGTCGTACATCTCCTCCACCGACACGGAGCGGGAGCCGTAGCCCCACACCTGAATGCTGAGGGTGTTAGTGCCCAGTGCGGAAAAGCTGTCCCGCATGCTCTTGGTCATGCCATTGCCCAGACCCACGATGACGATGACCGCCATCACGCCGATGATGATGCCCAGCATGGTCAGAAAGGTGCGCAGCTTGTTGCTCCACACGTTCTGGATAGCCTGCCGGAAGGTTTCAAAGATCATGCCTGTTCCTCCTTTTCCGGCGTTTCGGGCAGCAGGGTGGGCTGCACCATGGCCTCCGGTGCGTGGGAGTCGCCGTCATACACCACCTGACCGTCCTCCAGCCGGATGATGCGGTCGGCCTGCACGGCAATGGAATTGTCGTGGGTGATCAGCACTACGGTGTGTCCCTGCTTGTGCAGCTGCTGCAAAAGCCCCAGCACCTCGCGGCCGGTATGGGAGTCCAGTGCGCCGGTGGGCTCGTCCGCCAGAATGACCGGCGGGTTGCGCACCAGTGCCCGCGCAATGGACACGCGCTGCTGCTGACCGCCGGAAAGCTGGTTGGGGCGGTTTTTCAGCTTGTCGCCAAGCCCCACCTGCTCCAGCACCTCCCGGGCGCGGATGTGGCGCTCGGTGCGGGAGATGCCCGCATACACCAGCGGTACCTCCACGTTTTCCATCAGGTTCAGCCTGGGCAGCAGATTGTATTGCTGGAAGATAAAGCCCAGCATTTCGTTGCGGACAGCGGCCAGCTCGTTGCGGTTCATCTTGCCCACATCCCGGCCGTTGAGCCGGTAGGTGCCGTGGGTGGGCACATCCAGACAGCCGATGATGTTCATACAAGTGGATTTGCCCGAACCGGACTGACCCACGATGGCCACGAACTCGCCTTTTTCGATTTTCATGGTGATGTGGTCGGCAGCCTTTACCGTGGTATCGCCCATCTGGTAGTACTTGCACACCGCATCAAACTCGATCAGAGCGCTCATTCATCCCTCCTGCGTCAATCCACCACGACTGCGCCGGCCTCGGCGGGGTCGATGCCCTCTGCGGGCTCTTCAGCGTCCGCTGCGGGGGCTTCACCGTTTTCCGTCTCCTCCGGCAGCGTCTCCTCCCCGCCCTCGGCAAGGTCTGCATTGTTTCCGGCGCCGCCGATCACTTCGCCGTCCATATCGTCATAGCCGCCGTCGTCATAGTAGCTGTCGCTGCTCACGGAGCTGGGGTCGTAGGCGATGGTATCACTCTCGGACAGGCCGCTGGTCACCTGCGTATAGTTGTCGTCGCTGACACCGGTCTTGACCTTGACATACACATAGCCCTCCGGTGCGCTCATGGAATCATCGGCGTTCACGGCGCTGGGAGAATCCTGCCGCACCAGCACATAACCGCCCCGCACAATGGCGGCGTTAGGCACGGTGAGCGCATTTTTAGCCTGTGCCACCACGATCTCGGCGTTGGCATTCATGCCCGGGCGCAGACCATCGGTCTCGTCGATGCGCACGGTCACCGGGTAGGTGGTGGTGCCGCCGCTGGTGTCGCCCTTCATGGACACACGGGTAACCACGCCCTCGTAGGTCTTATCCTTCACGGCGTCTGCAGTAACCTGTACGGACTGTCCCACCTTCAGGCTGCTGACCTGCAGCTCGTCCACGTTGATGGTCATTTCCAGATAGCTCAGGTCGTAGATGGTGCACAGGTCGCTGCCGGTGCTCAGGGCATCGCCCACCTTGGCATTTTTCTCGATGATGGTGCCGCTGATGGGCGAGGTGATGGTGTATCTATCCATAGTGTCCTGCATATTCTGCATGGACAGCTCCGCGCCGCGCAGGGTCTCGGAGGCAGCCTGGATGGACTCGGTCAGTTCCTCACCGCTGAGGGTCAGGATGATATCGTCCTTGTTCACGCTGCCGCCCTCCCGCACATTGATGGCGGTGACAGTACCGGAAGTCAGCGCAGTCAGGGTACGCTCGGCCTGATACTGGAAGTTGGCTGCTGCAATGGAGCTCACCCCGTTGATGACAGCCGTTGCCGCCTGTGCCGTGGTCAGACCGCCCGCATTGGACACCGAGATGGTCACGGTGCGGGTAAGCAGGTTGCCGGTGCTCAGAGCATCGGTGCCGGTCACGGCGGTAATGGTGCCGGGCAGCACCTCAAAGGTACCGTCCAGCGTCACCTGAGCGGTTTGCCCCACCGAGAAGTTGGCAGCATCCGCAGCCGGGAACTCCAGCACCAGATTCATCTTGGAGCTGTCCCGCACCACGGCCACTTCCTGCCCGCTCTTTACCTCATCGCCCTTGTTCACCTTCAGGCTGCTGACGACACCCGCCACCTCAGCGCGGACATACTGGCGGTCAGCGGTCTTATCATAGCTGCGCTGCGCCTGCTGCAGGGTGATGGCTGCCTGCTCCACCTTGGTGGTGGCATCGGAGGAATCCACAGTGTAGAGCACAGTGCCCTCCTCCACGATATCGCCCTCTTCAAAGCTGCCGGTCAGCACCTTGCCGGACACCAGCGATTTAACGCTGTAAGTATTGGCGGGCTTCAGCGTGCCGGTGCCGCTGAGCGTGTTGGAAACATCCCGGGTCTCGGGCGCTGCTTCCATATAGGAAGTGTCCACATTTGCGGGCTTTGTGTTCTTGGGCTTCAGCAGCCACCAGCCGCCTGCCAGTACCACGATGGCTACCGGCACCAGCCACTTCCAGTTCTTTTTGGCAAAGGCCGCCGCGCCGCCTTTTTTCGGTGCAGCCGTTGCGTCCTGCTGCGGGTCGGCGGGCTGTTTAGGTTTGTTCCAGATCATTCTTGCCGTTCCTCCTAGGTTCTTTTATGACACAATGCTTTTTTGCAAAAGCACCCATCAGAGACTTATATTGGTAGTGTAACGCATTTTGTCCCGATAAACAAGCGTCCAATTTTCGTTTCACGGCATTTCCACAAAGTTTCAGACTTTTTTTACAAAGAATGGCCTTCTTTGTGCGCCGCTGAGCAGCTGTATATCCTTTATAATACGATTCAATCCGCCTCTTCCCTGCTCTTCTTCCTGTGAAAAAAGGGATTCTGAAAAGCCCGCAGGCTTTTCAGAATCCCAGATGGGGGAGATTCTCTGCAACTATCGGCTCACGCTAAAAAGCTCCCCCTTCGGGGGAGCTGGCATCGCACAGCGATGCCTGAGAGGGTTCTTTTGCCGTTTTTTCCTCAAAAAGAAAATCAGCCGGACCCGAAGGCCCGGCTGATTTATTCTTTTTTACTCTGCGTCTGCGGTGGGCTCTACCACCACATACACCCCTGCGGGCACACAGGCGGCCCATGCGCCGTCCTTGTCCAGCCAGCCGAATTGCTCACAGACATGGTCCGGGCACTGGCTGTCCAAAAACGCGATGGCACCATCCTTTACCTGCAAGTGCACGATGTAGTCCCCTACCTCGTACAGGTAATCATGATCCTGCGCAAGTGGCAAGGTCTCGGTAACGCCGTCACCGAAATCCACAACGGCCTGTAAGCCGCTGCCCTTGGCGGGGTGCTGCGCCCGCACCGCAAGAAAAATACCTGCGGCCAGTGCCAGCACCACCAGTGCAAAGATCACATTTTTCTTCCACGCGCTGCCCTTGGGGGCGGCGGTGTCAGAGTTTTTTGGCTTTATGCTCATGCAGCGTACTTGCTGGCAGCTGCACCGGCAATGCGGCCAAAGACGGTAAAGTCGGCCACAGCGTTGCCGCCCAGACGGTTTGCACCGTGCACGCCGCCGGTCACCTCACCTGCTGCGAACAGGCCGGGGATCACAGAGCCGTCAGCCTTCAGCACCTCGGTGTTGGTGTTGATCTTCAGGCCGCCCATGGTGTGGTGCACACCTGCGGTGACCTTGATAGCGTAGTAGGGAGCGGTATCCAGAGCCTTTGCAAAGCTGGTACGGCCAAAGTCGGGGTCGTTCTTGGCCTCAACGTAGCCGTTCCAGGTCTTCATGGTCTCGGCAAAAGCAGCCTCGTCCACGCCCATAGCCTTTGCCAGTTCCTCGTAGGTCTGGCCGGTCACGGTGTAGCCCTTCTTGATGTAGCCCTGAATGACGCTGGAGGCATCGACCATAGCCTGATCCACCACCAGCCAGCTGTAGCTGCCGGTCTGAGCGATCTCGGCAGCGGAAACCACGTCACGGGTGCCCACTTCGTCGATGAAGCGCTTGCCCTCGGCGTTGATCAGCACAGCGCCGTCGCCGCGCAGACCCTCGGTGATCAGGGCAGCGGTGTTAGCCTCCACGGTGGGGTGGATCTGGATCTGATCCATGTCCACAGTGTCAGCGCCCACAGCGGTAGCCATCTCAATGCCCTGACCCTGTGCGCCTGCGGCGTTGGTGGTCATAAAGCCCTTCAGCTCGGGTTTGTACTCAACGACCATATCGAGATTTGCGCCGAAACCGCCGGTGGTCAGCACTACAGCCTTGGCATTGATGGTGATGGTCTCACCGGAAGCACCGGTGGCCTTGATGCCAACAGCAGCGCCGTTGTCATCGGTCAGGATCTCGGTGGCGGTGGTGTTCAGCATCATCTGGACACCAGCCTTCTCACAGTTTTCCTCCAGCAGGGGGATCATGTAGGAACCGACGGAAACGGTCTTGCCCTCTGCGTTCACAGGGCGATGGATGCGCTTGACGGATGCGCCGCCAAAGCTGGAAACGCTGTGCAGGGTGATGCCGTGCTCGTCCAGCCAGTCGATGGCGTCAGCGCTGTTGGAGCACAGAGTCTCCACCAGAGCGGGGTCGTTGATGCCCTTGCCGCCGATCATGGTGTCCAGCTCCATCAGCTCCACAGAGTCGAAGTAGCCCTTGGGGTCTGCCTGATAAGCTGCCCACTGCTCAGAGACGGTCTTTGCCAGAGCGGTGATGGTAGCGTTGTCGGCGTACTTTTCAGCAGCGGTCTTCAGGGTCTTTTCCACGCCTGCGGACTCGCCGAACTCGTTCTCATCCTGATACACGGTCTTGCCGGCGTTCATGCCGCCGGTAGCGCGCACGGAGTTGCCGCCCACCACGGGCTGGCTCTCCACGATGACAACGCTCTTGCCCTCGCTGGTGGCAGTCAGGGCAGCGGTCATACCTGCGCCGCCTGCGCCCACGATGACGATGTCGGTATCAACGGTAGAATCCTCAGCAGGCTCAGCGTTGTTCTCCACAGCGGTCTGGAAATCCTCAGGTTTCAGACCAGCAGCGGTAATGGCAGCAGCGGCTGCCTCCTTGATGGCATTGGAGGTAATGGTTGCGGTGGACACGCCGTCCACTGCAATGCTGCCACTCTCGGCAATGGCAGCGGGCAGCTGCTCGATTGCCTTGGAGCCAACGCCCTCGGTCTCATCGGCACCCTCAGCGGTGCAGCCGGTGATTTTGCCGTCGGTCAGGGTCAGGGTAACGGTAACATCGCCGCCAAAGCCCTTGGCAGTGCCGGTGAAGTCGCCGGTAGCACCCGTGCCGGTGGTAGCGGCAGGCTTGCTGCCGCAGCCGTAGCCCAGCAGGCTCACTGCAACAACAGCGGCCATGGCCAGCGCTGCAATGCTCTTTTTCATCTTCGTGTTTTTCATGGTTTCTTCTTTTTCCTTCTTAGTTGAAGCAATGTTGCAGGCAGTTAGCCTGCACGAACATATTTCAGCATAAAAAGGGGGCTGCCCATTCGGAAGGCAGCCCCCTTTGCCGAACTAGGAAAAGATCAGGCGTTGGCCTGTGCAGCAGCAACAGCGCAGGCAACGGTAGCGCCGACCATGGGGTTGTTGCCCATGCCGA
>ERZ773147.4311-NODE-4311-length-9948-cov-4.103204_pt1 | contig 9948 bp, 8 predicted proteins | sample MGYA00580851_ERZ773147 | MGnify/ENA primary metagenome ERZ773147 (study PRJEB29015, sample SAMEA2737818) | human gut metagenome | biome: human gut; feature: human-associated habitat; material: faeces | place: China | collected 2012 ... | reverse complement strand
CACCCGCTACCACGGTGCCTGCGAGTGCGGCCTGGTCATGCACAGCCTGAACGTCTACGACGCGATGATGCAGCATTTTTACACCGAGGGCGAAAACGCCGAAAGCTACGCCATCTGTGCCCTGCTGCACGACCTGTGCAAGGCTAATTTTTACAAAGTCAGCACCCGCAACGTGAAAAACGACGCCACCGGCCAATGGGAGAAAGTGCCGTTTTACCAGGTGGCTGACCAGTTGCCCTACGGCCACGGCGAAAAGAGCGTGTATCTCATCGAGCATTTCATGCGCTTGAAAACCGCCGAGGCTATTGCTATCCGCTGGCATATGGGCGGGTTTGATGATGCCGTCCGCGGCGGCAGCTTTGCCGTGAGCGATGCCTACAACAGCTATCCCCTCGCTGTAAAGCTCCACATCGCCGACCTGACGGCAACTTACCTGATGGAGCAGGGCACCAGCGCTGTAGAAAACGGGCATCCCAAAAACAAATGATTTCATATCGCACCTAGCGGGCTTCTTCCGCCGGGTGGGAAAACGGCTGCATAGGGTGCGTTTCGGGAAAATCGCTGCGCATATGCGCACGCAGTAAAACGGCCAGGTTCTTCCATATAGAGGTGTTCTTCCATTAGCGAATATGGTATACTCAGTTTAGTACGGTAAATCGAAATTTGTGAAAGCAAAAAAATTCAAACAGCCTCATTGCATGGCTTATAAAAACAGGCTATGATTAAAGCAGGAGGCGGCTATTATGGCAAATGAAGATAAAAAAGATTTCAACGCTATGTTGCATGACAGTAAGGGCATGCCTAAGTTTCAGACGATTACGGATGAAAAGAGCATAGAAAAATATGGTGGGGACAGAATGTACTTTGCACCGCCAATCGACTATGACAGAATTATGAAGTGTGTTCCCTATGGAAAAGTAATTACTGTTGGGAAAATTCGTGATTACTTCGCAGAACAAAACGGCGCAGATTTTACAGAGCCTATTACGGCGGGAATTTTTGTATCCATTGCAGCTTGGGCAAGCTATCAGCGCTCTGAGGATGAAACGCCTTATTGGAGAACGCTGAAAGCAAATGGAGAGTTAAACGCAAAATATCCTGGTGGTATAGAAGCGCAGAAAGAAAAATTAGAAGCAGAAGGGCATACAATTATTCAGCGGGGGCGAAAAAATATCAGTTATTATATAAAAGATTATGAAAAGGCGATGTTTGAATTGAATTAGACAGATTCAAGTTTGTCGGAGCAGCCTATGAACATTCGAGAAATCCATGAAAATAAAAAGCAATTCCTTCCGCTTTTGCTGTTGGCGGACGAGCAGGAGGACATGATCGACCGCTATCTGGAGCGGGGGGCCATGTATGTGCTGGAGGACGGCGGCGTGAAAGCAGAATGCGTCATCACCGATGAGGGCGGCGGGATTCTGGAACTCAAGAACCTTGCTGTGGAGCCGGAAGCGCAGAGAAAGGGCTACGGTAAGGCACTGATTGACTTCCTTGTGCGCAAATATGCGGGTCACTATGCTCTCTTGCAGGTGGGCACCGGCGATAGCCCGCTGACCGTGCCGTTTTACGAAAAATGCGGATTTACCCGCTCCCACCGCATCCCAAACTTCTTCACCGATCGCTATGACCATCCTATCTACGAGGCCGGGGTGCAGCTGGTGGATATGGTGTACCTGCAAAGAAACTTATGATTCTGATCGTCAATTCTGCCCATCCCGAATTGTCTCTTTCGTAGAATCTTCAAATACCACTAGCTATTTCCGCGTTTTCTGGTATTGTTCCTGTTACGAAATCTCAGCCGTGCTGAGCAGAACAGGAGGAATCATAAATGGCAAGTATCAGAAAACGCGGAAACAGTTATCTCATTGTGGTGTCCATGGGCTACACGCCGGACGGTCGGCGGCGCAACCCGCAGCAGAAAACGATCAAGCCGCCCGTGGGGCTGACCCCAAAGCAGACGGAAAAATGGTTGCAGGAGCAGGCCATGCTGTTCGAGATGAGCTGCAAGAAGCTGAATCCGGATATAGACCGCTCGATCACGTTGGAAAAGTACACAGAAATTTGGCTGCAAACCATCGCGCCAGACAAACTCGCGAAGTCCACGCTCGTGCGCGAAAAGCAGGACATTGAGCGCTTCAAACCGTACCTTGGCAGATACAAACTGGCCGATCTGCGTCCCGAACATTTCCGCAGCCTGTATACAAAGCTGCGGAAGCAGAAGAATAAAGCGACAGGAAAGCCGCTCTCCGAGGCGACGGTCGAGGGTGTCCACAGCTGTTTGTGCGGCATCCTCTCCGACGCGATGGAGGGCGGTTATATCGATCATAACCCGGCTTGGCGCACCTACAAATACGCCGGTCAGAAGAAGGAAAAGAAAATCGCAGACGATGAGACCGTGAAAAAGCTCATCCGTGCGCTGGAAGCTGGAAGCATTCTCTATGAAGCGTACTTCAAGCTCATCATTGCCACCGGGATGCGGCGCGGTGAGTGCTGTGCGCTCAAGTGGGAGGACATCAACTACGCCGAACGCAGCATCCACGTCTGCCGCAATGCCGTCAAAACGACGGGTGACGAGATTATCGTCAAAGCGCCGAAGACGAAAGCCGGAAACCGGTATGTGTACTTCTCCGCCGAGATGGAAAGCCTGCTCCGCGAATACGAAGCCTTCTGCGCAGCGGAAACGGAGCGTTACGACCGGCGCGAGCAGACCAAAGATGACTATGTGTTCCGCAGAAAGGGCATGAAACTGCCGATGACACCATCGACCTTCACATGGCGATTCAAGAAAATTCTCAAGGCAAATGACCTGCCGACGGACTTGAATGTCCACAGCCTGCGCCACACGGCAGCGACACTATTCATCGCCAGCGGCACGGATGTCGGCACAGTCGCAGGGCTGCTCGGCCACAGCCAGCCATCTACCACGCTCGATATTTACACCCACGCATTCGACAAGAACAAGAAAACCGCCAGCCAGATCATGCAGAGCAGCCTGGAAATCTAAGCTATCCCCCAAAAAAGCTCTGTCCGGTTGCGCTATGCTTCAAAAGCTGAAATTCAAACAAATTCATATAAAAATTCCGTGAAATCAGATGAATTCACGGAATTTTTGGTACGCCCGACACGATTCGAACGTGCGACCTACAGAGTCGGAGTCTGTCACTCTATCCAACTGAGCTACGAGCGCATTTTTTACTGCCCATATAGTATAACAGATACGCGGCGGAAAGTAAAGCAGAAAAATGGCGGATTGCATTTTGAAGGAAAGCTGGTACAATGAAGAAAACAGGAGGCGAGGGTATGTCGGCGGGGGAGCGAGTGTTTTCGGTCGTGCGCGGGCGGCTTTATGAGCGGCTGCCGACGCTGGCGTTGCCGTTGGGGAAGATTTCCTGCTGTGAAGCGGATGTGATGCCTGCCGGGACAGACGGACAGGCGGCGCTCTTTGCCTCCGGCTTTCTGGAACGGGAATTTTTAGAAGGAAGCATGCTGCCGGAACGGCTGACACTGCATCTGTTGCTGCATCTCATGCTGGGTCATCCGCAGAGCAGGATGGGCCGGGACAGAGTGCTCTGGGATACGGCCTGCGATCTTGCGGTTTTACTGGTGCATCATGCGCTTCTGCCGCAAGAGCGCGAAGCGCCCGCTGCGTTTTCTGCCCGCTGCAAACTGCAAAGCCGCAGAGCGGGCCGCGCGGAGGAAATTTATGTGCTTTTGGAGACAGAGCCGGAGTTTCTTACGCCGGATGAGCGGCAAAGCGCGGTGTTGGACGATCATTCCCGGTGGGAGACAGTATGCGCTGCGGATAGACCGGCTGGCTCCGGCGAGGGGGACGAAGCCGGCTTTCAGGCGCTCGGGCGGCTCCTGCCGCGGCCGTTGCCGGAAAAGCCGGTGATCGGAAGCGGAACGGGCGGCGCCGCTTTTTCCATCAAACCGGACATGCGCGAAAGCGCGCCGTTTGCCGCTGTGCTGCACGAACTTTCCGAGACGCGAGAGAACCGGCATGTGTCCGGCGAAGAATTTCAATACGCATGGTATCTCTACGGGTTGGAGCATTATGGCGGCATGCCGCTGATCGAGCCGCTGGAATACTCTGAGGAGCGTCGCCTGCGTGAACTTGCCGTCGTAATTGACACGTCAGCTTCGTGTTCACGGTCGCTGTGCGCTGGATTTTTGGGGGAACTTGCGGGACTGCTGGCCCACGAGGGACTGTTCTTTGAGCGGTTCAATCTTCATGTGATCGAATGCGACTGCGAGGTACAGCAGGATACACGCCTGACGACGCTGACAGAGTTGTCTGGCTGGATACAAGCCCTGACGCTGCATGGCGGTGGAGGCACAGACTTCCGCCCTGCGTTCCGGTATATCGACGGCCTGATTGAATCGGGTGAATTTGCGCATTTGCAGGGACTTTTGTATTTTACAGACGGCTACGGCGTGTTTCCGGACGCGCCGCCTGCGTACCGGGCGATCTTCGTCATGCTGCAATACCGGTATGACGATATTGACCTGCCGCCGTGGGCGGAAAAGCTGGTTTTGGAAGCGGACAAGCCGAAAGGAGACGAAGCATGGATATAAAACAGGCAAAACAGGAGTTGCGGCAGACCATCCGCGCCTATACGGCCAGAACGGAGGACGGCCTGTGGCGCATACCGCGCGAAAAGCAGCGGCCCGTTCTGCTCATGGGCCCGCCGGGTATCGGCAAAACGGCCATCCTGTCGCAGCTTGCGCAGGAGGAGCATGTCGGCCTCGTCTGCTATACCATGACGCACCACACGCGCCAGAGCGCGCTCGGCCTGCCAGTCATTGTTGACCGTACGGCGGCTGGGCGGCAGTACCGTGCGACGGAGTACACCATGAGCGAGATCATTGCCTCGGTCTACGAACAGATGGAGAAAACCGGACTGAAGACGGGAATCTTGTTCCTCGACGAGATCAACTGCGTCTCCGAGACGCTCATGCCCGCGATTTTGCAGATGCTGCAGAACAAGACCTTCGGCGTCCATGCGCTGCCGGAGGGGTGGATGATCGCGGCGGCAGGCAATCCGCCGCGCTATAACCAGTCCGCGCGAAGCTTTGATATGGCGACGCTCGACCGGGTGCGGCGCATTGATCTGGAGCCGAGCCTTGCCGTCTGGCAGGACTACGCTGCTGCACACGGTGTTCACCCGGCGGTACTGGCTTATCTCCGGCTGCATCCGGAGCACTTTTTCATCTGCGACGCGCAGCGCGCGGCGGGCAGCTTCGTAACGGCGCGCGGCTGGGAGGATTTGTCCGCGCTGCTGCTGACATACGAAGCACTCGGCTTTGCCTGCACGCAGACGCAGGTGCGGGAATATCTGCATGTAGCGGAAATTGCGGCGGGCTTCGCGGCGTTTTATGAACTCTACCGACGGTTTGCTGCTTCGCTGCCGCTGGAGGCGCTTCTGCGCGGACAGACGGACGCGGGAACAGAGGCGCTGCGCGAACTGCCGTTTGAGGGGCGGCTGTCCGTCGTGGAATTTCTGCTGCACAGCCTGCAAACGCAGCTGCGCGCGATGGAGGACGCTTCCGCACTCGCATTCAGCGCGGAAAGCTTTCTGAAAAGCATTCCAGCAGGGGAGGGGTACGCCGCCTGTGCGGAAAAGCAGCTGGAGAACCGCCGCGCGGCGCTTCAAATCCGTCGGGAATGCGGCGTGCTGTCCGCCGAAGACGAGCGGCGCGAGACGGCGTTTCTGACGCGTGTGGATGCCGCGCTTGCCGCGCGGTCAGACGCAGAGGCATTTGAAGCGGTGCGGCTTCTGGCAGAAACAAGCGGGACGGCAGCGGAGCAGAGCAGGCAGAATACACTTGCAGCGCTTGAAAACGGCCTGCGTTTTATCCACGAGACCTTTGGAGAGGAACAGGAACTCTGGATTTTGCTGCACGGCCTGCGAGAATGCGGCGCTGCGGCGTTTTTGCAGAAAGAAAACAGTGCAGTTTATCGGGAGTTGCTTTCCAACGCATCGCCGGAGGCTAGGGCCGCAGCACTGCGGGAGGAACTGAAACGGTAATACGCAGCAGAAGCTGTGACAGTCAAAGGCCGTTTCAGTGCGCCGACAAAATCGAATCACCACAGACAGGTATCTGTCCCTACAAACAGACCAGAGTAATTGCAGCGCGCATCCCCCTCAAGCGGGATGCGCGCTGCGTGTTTCTATGTGGGATTTGTGCATTATGCTCGATTTTAAGCGTTAAAGTCTCGTTAAGATTGAGCAGATTGCCTTTACCGCCTATCCGTTTTATGGTATATTGAATGCAATCTGAGGAATGTCCTCAAAAAAAGAAAAGGAGATCTGTATGAAAGAAAAGAAGAAACTCAGTCTGCCGGCATGGATATTTATCGGCATGCTTGCCGGTATCGTTGCCGGTCTTATCTTCGCGTTCGCCGGCCTCGGCGATTTCACCACGGAGTGGATCAAGCCCATCGGAACGATCTACGTCAACCTGCTGAAGTTCCTGGTCGTCCCGGTCGTCCTGTTCTCGATCGCTGACGGCGTCATCAGCCTGAAGGACCTTAAGCGCGTCGGTTCCGTCGGCGTCAAGACGTTTGTGTACTATATGTGCACAACCGCTCTGGCCGTCGTCATCGGTCTTGTGCTCGTCAACCTCTTCAAGGGCAGCTTTACCCCGCTGCCGTCCGCAGATCTGGGCGCGCTGGAATATGAGGCGAAGGAAGCTCCCTCCGTCATGCAGGTCATCGTGAACATCTTCCCGTCCAACCTGCTTCAGCCGATGGTCTCCTCCGACATGCTGCCGGTCATCGTCATCGCCATCTTCCTCGGCGCGGGCGTCCTGGCCTCCGGTGAGAAGGGCCAGAAGATCGCAGAGCTTATCAACTGCATGGAAGAAGTCATCATGAAGATCATGATGATGATCATCAAGTTCACTCCGATCGGCGTGTTCTGCCTCATGACCAACGTCGTCGCTGTCAACGGCGCTGACATCATCGGCAAGCTGGCTCTCATCATCGGCGTCGCCTATATTGGCTACATCGTCCATGTCGTTGTGGTTTACGGTCTGTCCGTCAAGTTCCTTGCCAAGATGAGCCCGCTCGCATTCTTCAAGGGCATTGCCCCGGCCATGATCACCGCGTTCACCACCACGTCCTCCAACGCGACGCTGCCCGTCAACATCGAGTGCTGCAACAAGATGGGCGCGGAGCCTGAGATCAGTTCCTTCGTCCTGCCGCTCGGCGCGACGATCAACATGGACGGCACGGCCATCTATCAGGCTGTCTGCGCAGTCTTCATCGCCTGCTGCTACGGCGTTGAGCTGACGCTCGGCGACATGGCCATGATCGTCCTGACCGCGACGCTCGCTTCCGTCGGTACCGCAGGTGTCTCCGGCGCGGGCATGATCATGCTGGCGATGGTGCTCGAGTCTGTCGGCCTGCCGGTCGAGGGCATCGCGATCATCGCGGGCGTCGACAAGCTGTTCGACATGGGCCGTACCACGCTGAACATCACCGGCGACGCCACCTGCGCCCTGTGGGTCTCCCGCGTGGAGCGTGAGCGCAAGGCAAAGGCTGCTGCGAAGGCTGCCAAATAAGCAAGTCCTATTCTGAAAATGCCCCACATACCCGCCGCCGCAAGGCGGCGGGGATTTTCACTGCAACAGACTAGCGAATCCGTTGTAGGGGCGTCCGCCCCTACAGGACATTATGCGGTTTCGCCGATGGCGTGTGCAATTTTGTAATTGCATCCTGCACGGGCGGGGCAGAACCCCGCCCCTACGCATGGCCGGTGGGTGCGGGGGGTGCCTGCTCTTATGGCGTGGCCAGGGTGCCGGTGGGCGGCAATGATGAGACATCGGCGGCGGTAATGAGATTGGGTTCCTCTATTTGAACGGGGGTACCGTCGGGGTTGGTGGGGAAACGGAAAGCGTAGCCATACTCGGAGTCTACGGGAAAATTTCGAATCTGCTCCTCGGTGAACAGCCCCACTGCGATGGGCCAGGTGATGATCAGGTCGTCGTCCTGTTCCTGCAAATTCACCAGGCGGAGGTCATAACCCAGGGCGGCCAAACGCTTAAATTCACCACCCAGGCTTCCGGCGGCTACCTGTTCCCCATTTTGGAATACATCCATTTCTAAAAGGAACTTTACATTCCGGCCCGCGTACTGCTTTCGGGCGGCGTTGACCTCCACAAAGCAGAAATACTCGCCGGGGTCCGGGGCCTTGTAGCAGGCTTCGACGCCGATTTGGTAGTTTGTGAGGGGCTGGCTGGGGGAATAGTTCGTGTCTCCGTCCTTATATTCCTTCAGCGGCAGGTAGCGGGCCGTCAGCAGCACGGCTATGGCCGTGACCAGACACAGGCAGGCCGCCGCGCTCCAGCGGTGCCAGGTGGGTGCGGGCCGGCGGGGGCGGACGGGTTCATGGGCCCGGGCCACAAAGTCATCCCGGATGTCTCCCAAAAGCAGGGAAAATTCTTCTGTTTTCATAGCATAAAGCCCCTTTCCGAAAGGCACCGGCGCAGCTGCGTGCGCAGGCGGTGGAGGGTGACATAGACATGGTTTTCCGAGAGGGCGAAGCGTCGGGCGATGTCGGGCACGCTGTCAAAATACCAGTAGCGGCAGAGAAATCCCCGCCGTTCCTCGCGCGAAAGCGTCTGCAAAAAGGCATCGATCCGCCGGACAAGCTCCCGCAGCTCCACCTGCATCTCCACATCCGCACCGGCCGGAACGCAGCCCTCCAGCTCGTCAAGCACCAGCTGCGTTTCTCCCCCGCCGCGCTTCTCCGCTGTCTGCGTGCGCAACTTTTTCAGCGCCAGCCGCCGCGTGATCTTTCCGAGGAAGGTCCGCAGCTGCTCGGGCCGCGACGGCGGCATGGCGTTCCATGCGCCGATGTAGGTATCGCTGACCGTTTCCTCCGAGTCCTCCGCGCTCCATAAAATGTTTTTCGCGATCGAATAACAGTATCCGCCATACTTGCGCTGCGTTTCGGCAATCGCCTGCTCACTCCGCTGCCAGTACAGCGCCACGATCTCGCCGTCCTCCATCCGACCACCTCCGTTTCCTTTTCTTTCTCTTCTTTTCTACTACCATTTTGCGGCGTTTGGTCACACATCTTTGAAATTTTTTCTGTTTTCAGTATACCAAGCCCCGCCGCTTCCTGCAAGCGGATTTTGGTGTGTGCTCCGGCGGAAACGCGCCTTGCCGGTTTTTTGTCTGAGAAAGCCTCTGTCCTGCACACAGCGGTACTCTGCGATCGCTCCCAAAGGCTGCGTCGCGCCCGGCCGGATATCCGGCCGGGCGCGATCATTCTTTGTATCAGGAGCGGCGCTTTTCCCGCTTCTTCTCCAGCCAGCTCTGGATTGAACGCACCAGCAGGCTCAAATTGCGGAACAGTGACTCCGACGCGAACGCAAACACGATCAGCAGCAGCACACAGATCTCCGACATGGCGTTCAGCGCAAACAGCTGATTCAGGAAAATGCCGCACAGGATCAGTCCCAGCGCGTCGCCGATCAGAACAGGGATACCGGGGACCCACACGCCGTAGTCGGCGGGGTCGGGCTCGTCAAAGCCATTCTCATTGAGGTAAGCCGCAGCGTCCACGTAGGTGACGCCAATAGTGGTGTCCTCATCGGCGCCGTCAGGGATGGCGTCGTAGTAGGCGGTCATGGTATTGATCGCCAGAGTCTCCTCATCCTCCACGTCCACCGCAGCGGTGGCGTTGCTGTCGGAGGTGAAGGCATTCACCTGAGCCAGAATGGCATCAGCATCGAAGTCCTCCGCCTCGGTGTCGATCTCAATGCCCAGGAAAGCTTCCACAGCCTGCACAGAGGCGGTGTACTCGTCGCTGGCATCGTTGTAGGCGCTGGAGCCGATGCCCAGCAGGTGCCAGCCGTCGCCGAACACGCCGTCGTTGGCCCAGTCGGTAGCGGGGGCGCCCACAGCCACCATGGCGATCCAGTACACCAGGAACA
>ERZ773147.4310-NODE-4310-length-9948-cov-6.290812_pt1 | contig 9948 bp, 7 predicted proteins | sample MGYA00580851_ERZ773147 | MGnify/ENA primary metagenome ERZ773147 (study PRJEB29015, sample SAMEA2737818) | human gut metagenome | biome: human gut; feature: human-associated habitat; material: faeces | place: China | collected 2012 ... | reverse complement strand
CATTGTAAAATAGCACAAGAAGTTGCTATTACACATCCGGCTTATTATATTGCCAATCCTTTTATATTGGATAATTTGAATGAAAATCGATTTTATTTTACGCGGGGAAACAACTTAAATGGGAATGTAGTATCTGCGATTTTAAAATCTGAAGAAGAACAAGCTGATGATAAAATGACAAATATTTTTGATTCTGTCAGCAATAAAGAAAAATTGAACAATGTTAAAAAGATTTTAAAGAAAGCATATCATGGAAAAACAATTCTAAAAAATGGATTGTATTATTATCAAGAAGGAACTTCTGCTTTCGATTTTAGAAATCTTTCTACAGGATTAAAAGCGTTTGCATTGATAGAACGTCTTTTAGAAAGTGGAAAATTAAAACAAAAAGATGTTCTTATTTTGGATGAGCCAGAAATTCATCTCCATCCAGAGTGGCAATTGAAATTTGCGGAAATTATTGTCTTAATTCAAAAGGAATTTAATACAAATATTCTTTTGAATACGCATAGTCCTTATTTTTTGAATGCAATTGAGGTGTATTCTGAGAAATATGCGATTGAAAAGAAGTGTAATTATTATCTTGCTAATGAGGAACATGGAATAACTTCAATTGTGGATGTGACAAAAGAAACTGAAAAAATTTATGCAAAATTAGCAAAACCATTGCAAGAATTGGAGAATATAGAGTATGGAAATGCTGAAGTATGAAGATATAAAGATATTTAAAGATAATTTATCTTCTTTTAAAGATACTTCTCGAGATTCTGATGGAAAAGCACCCAAATATATGACGAATTCAGAAATACAGGTGATAAATTTTGATAAGGTAAAAGAGAGCTATATAAAAGAAATGAATTTGTCAGATACTCCATGTTCGAGTGATGCCTTATACATTGGAAAGGAAGAAAAATTATTTTTTATTGAATTTAAAAATGGAGTAATGAAAAATAATAAAATTTATAATGTATATAATAAAATATATGACAGCTTACTTATTTTCAATGATATTGTACAAAAAAATATATCATTTTGTAGAGAAAACGTGTATTTTGTATTGGTATATAACGAAGAGAAAAATTTTTGTAAGAAGAATGAAATGAAACAACAAGATAGTTCAAAAATTGCAATAAGTAAACATTTTCATAAGAAAGCAAAGAAAAAATTTATAAGGTTTGGTTTAGAGAAATTTGAAAAAATATATTTTAAGGGGGTCTTTACATATACTGAAAAAGAATTTGAAGATAATTTTTTATCTAAAATCGATGATAATACACATTGGGATCCTGAGAACTTAATTTAAGGGGTTATGTGAAAAGGTAACTTCTGTATTGAGTGTATTCCTTGTGGTTGCAAGGTAAGCGCTTTATCTAAGGGTGGATTTTCAATCCACATAAATCCTGTCATAATGATTGCTAGATGCTAGCGTTTTACTTCCATCGTTTGCTAGATGAATGAAAATGCTAGTACTTTACTACAATTATGGAGGAGTACAATGAGAGCAAAAAGATATAATGGCCTCATAAATTAAGACACTTTTTCCATACAAATATTATGAGTATAAAAATTGGGAAGTGATATTAACCAAACAGATATTGCTAGATGATCTAGCATGGATACTTAATCAGGCGAAAGCAATCGGTTGTGTGCCAGATTATGAGTTGAAAATGAAACTAGAAAGTCAATTTCATAATTTGTATAATGATATCTATGAGAATAATATTACGAGTGAATATCAGGTTTCTATCAGAGATTATTATTGTAGTTGGAAATTAAGAGGTGATAATCCAGAGCTGTATAGACTGAGTGAAAAAGAATTTTTACGAAGAATGAGATATCCAGAAAAGACGATGTCAAAGTATCAAAGATATGAGTTTAATTCTTATAAGGAAGATGAAACGAATGTTATTAGAAGAAATAAAAACATCAGAAATTTGTATTTTGCATATCATTATAATGAAAATGTTAGAAAAAAAGGGGAAGAAAGAATTAGATTTAAAGTGGATTGTAAGTATGCAGAATTGATTTTTCAAGTACAGAATAATATGATTCGTAAATTTGTGGATGAAGGAATTGCAATAGAGACAAACCCTTCTTCTAATTATTTAATTGGAACAATAAAGAAATATGATGAGCATCCAATTTTTAGATTCAATTCCAGAAAATTAAAACAAGTGGAACCTAATATGCAACTTAGTGTATCGATTAATACGGATGATCAGGGTGTTTTTGATACGCTATTGGAAAATGAGTATGCATTGATGGCACTGGCTTTAAAGAAAAAGAAAGACAAGGACAATCACAAAATTTATGATATTGAGGATATCTATGAATGGATTGATTATGTAAGAAAGATGGGAATTGAGCAGAGTTTTAAAGGAGATGTTTGAGAACAAATTTTCCTAATATATTTCGATATGTGAGAAAACTAAAGATTCCTGAGATTTTAAGAAATCAGCCGAATAAGATATAAAAGCAAGAAGAGGAATATTATATGTTACAGATAAATGAAAAAAAGAATGTTGTGGATGCTCTGCATGTCAGCAGATTTGTCCAAAAGAATGTATTACTATGAATGAGGATACCGAGGGGTTTTATTATCCTGTGGTAGATGAAAAGAAATGTGTAAATTGTAATTTATGTGAGAAAGTCTGTCCAATAAAAAAGGAAGAAAAACGAGATCAAAAGTTATGGGCTTATGCAACATATTCTAAAGAAACAAAGATTAGACTTCAAAGTTCATCCGGAGGAATGTTCAGCTTAATTGCGGAATATGTATTAAAAAATAAAGGAATTGTATTTGGTGTAGTTTTTAACAGTGAACAAACGGTTAATCATGTATCAATTGAAAGATTAGAAGACTTAGATAAACTACGAGGTTCAAAATATATTCAGAGTCAGATAAAAGAAACATATAAGGAAGCAAAATCATACCTAGAAAAAGGAAAATTAGTGCTTTTCACAGGAACAGCATGCCAGATAGCTGGATTAAAAGGATTTTTGAGAAAAGAATACGAAAATTTGGTTACTATTGATGTTTTGTGTCATGGAGTTCCAAGTAAACGAGTTTGGAAAAAATATATAGAAAATCAAGAAAACTTAAATAATGGTCATTTAAAAAATGTATTTTTTAGGAATAAGGATAATGGTTGGAAACAATATGAGGTTTGTGCAGATTTTGATAATGGAAGAGAATATAGAAAAATGCATGGACAAGATATATTCATGAGATTATTTTTATCTGAGATATGTTTAAGACCTTCTTGTCATTTTAAATCATTAGATAGACCATCAGACTTTACATTAGGAGATAGTTGGGGTATTGAAAATTATATGCCAGAGATGGATGATGATAAAGGAACTTCTGTTGTATTATTACATAGTGAAAAAGCAAAAGAAATCTTTGAAAAATTAAAAGATAAAATGATTTTTAAAGAGGTAGAAGTAGATAAGATATTACCACCAACAGCAGATTCTAGAAAATCAGTGATTGCGCATCCAAAAAGAAAACAATTTTTCGAATTGTTAGAGCAAGGAGTCGGAATTGAAAAATTGGTGAAATTGATTGAACCAAGTGTAGGGCAGAAAATTAAAAATAAGGTACGAAATGGTTTGAGAAAATGTAAGAGATTAGTAACAGAAATATTTAAGGTCTCAGAAATATTTAATAAATTAAGGTCCTGTAGACATTAACAAATATTAAGGTCCCTGAGACATTCAGAAATCAGTCTACAAAGTAAACTATAGAATTAAACTAAATTATTCAAAAAATCCGAACAAAATACACATTTAACGTATAGAATGGAAATAGCATATATTAAAATTTGGTGGAAAATAAATTAATGAATAATTGGCAATAATGTTGACAAAATAAAAATATGCGAATATAATAGTAGCATAAGATTAGGTCAGGAAGCGTACGGCGCCCTGGCCATTTTGTTTAGGAGATACAAAAGAATGAAAGAGTATAAGACGTTTAATCAACAACTAACTATACTGCGTAATAGAGGTTTGATTGTTCCAACAGATGGAAAACCTAAACGTTTTTTGGAACAGGAAAATTATTATAATGTCATAAATGGATATAAAGATTTGTTTTTACTTAAGGATACACATGGAAAGCCTGTTGAGCCAGAAACATATTTGTCTAATGCGCATTTTAATGAGTTAAAAACATTATTTTTGTTTGATAGGGAATTAAGATTTTTATTTTTGAAATACTTACTTATTTTTGAAAATTCGTTTAAAACGGTTATTTCACATGAATTTTCAAGAAAATATCCAAAAGCTAATTCATATTTGGATATTGCGAATTATAGAGAAGACGATCCGAAAGGCGTACTGAAACAAATTTCTATTCTTACCAAGACTATACATGATAACGTTGGTGCTAAAGGAGCAATAAAACATTATATTGAGGAGCATGGTTCTGTTCCGTTATGGGTTTTAGTTAATTATCTTACAATAGGAAATCTTTCATATTTGTATGGTGCATTAAAAGATTCAGAAAAAAATATTATTGCAAAATATTATGCTGAAAAATATATGAAACAATATAAAAATTCCAAGGAACTTAGGATAAATAGTAAGGATATGGAATCGGCATTAAAGATATTTAATTTAGTAAGAAATCAGTGTGCACATGACGAACGTCTTTATAATTCTGATTATAAAAATATACGTGTATCTAACATAGCTAATTATTTAGAAATAACAAATTATAATAATAGACGTATTGTTGTTGCAATATTATATCTTAAGATATTGCTTAATAAAGATTACTATAAGAAATTTCATTCGGAGTTGAATGCGATTTTTAAACAATATAAAAATGGATTTAAAACAGTAAGTTTTGAGGATATTCTTAATATTATGGGGATAGATTTATTGGAATTAGATAAATTAAAAAATTAATAAAAACAGTCTCCATATTTGTATTCTATGTGTAACATACAATAGTTGAAAAATATTAAAAAGTTGGTTACAAGAAAAAAGAAATTGTGATTTTTGTAGTTGGCCAACTGTAGATTTCGAGTATATGATAAAAATAGGGGATTTTTAAACAGAAGGTAATGTTATTATGCTTCATAAACATCTCGATAAATCGGTGTTGTAGAAGTCCTTTTACCTTCTGTTAATAAAAAAATACAAAAATCATCAACCAATACCGCATAACATACATACTGTATAGTGGTTTGAATCACGTAAATTATTTGAATATTATAAAAAGAGATCATGTGTCAGCAACCGTACGGACACGTCTGCACTTAGCGAGTGGATGGTCGTTAGACCATTCAGGAGCTTAGTACAGCTACGTGGGAGTCCGAACGCGAGTGGGTTGCAGGCACATGATCTCTTTTTATAATATTCCACCAATAATTTCCGTTATTCAAATCACAATTTCATTGCACGTATAGAGTTTATTACGCATAGCATTGCAACTCCGCTATCTGCGAACACAGCCATCCACATATTTGCGAATCCAAGCAGTCCAAGGATCATTACTAATGCCTTGATCGCCAATGCAAATACAACATTCTGCCAAGCGATCTTGCAAGCTTTTTTGCCGATAGAGATTGCCTGTGGAATTGCTTCAACGTTTGAGGTCATGAATACAACATCTGCTGCTTCGATTGCAGCATCAGCACCGCTTCCCATGGCAGCACCGCAATCAGCACCAGCTAATACAGGGGCATCGTTGATACCGTCACCAACAAACATAACAGCTCCATGTTTGTTTCTCTGTTCCTGAAGTTTGGCAAGTTTTTCATCAGGAAGAAGTCTTGAGTAAACTTCGTCAATTCCAGTTTCTTTTGCAATCGCATTTGCAGTTGTTTCGGAATCTCCAGTTAACATAACCGTGTGAAGATTCTGTGCTTTTAAGGAAGCAATGGCGGATTTCGCATCGTCTTTTAATGTATCTGCAATAACGATCGCACCAATTAACACACCATCTTTTGCAAGAAAAACTTCAGTTCCATAAGAAGTTGTTTCTGGATAGTCTCCAGTTACATGATACTGCGCCATCAATTTTTTATTGCCAGCTAAGATTTCTGAGTTATCAATTGTGATAACAGAACCATGTCCAGCGATTTCTTTTGCGTTTTCAGGTGTTTTATAAGTTACATTTTCATCTTTGGCAGCTTCCATGATACTCTTTCCGATTGGATGAGTAGAAGATTCTTCGCAGGAAGCAGCAAGTGATAATATTTCATGTCTGGTTGCATTTCCGAGAGGGATCACATCCTGAACTTTGAAGTTTCCTTTTGTGATCGTTCCAGTCTTATCCATGACAACAGAAGTAATATCTTTTAATGTTTCAAGTGCAGCCCCGCCTTTAAATAAGATACCAATTTTAGATCCAGCTCCGATTCCAGAGAAGAATGCAAGAGGTACACTTAATACAAGGGCACAAGGACAGCTGATTACAAGGAAAGTTAAAGCTGTGTATATCCAGTGTGTCCAGTTTCCTGTCACTAAAGAAGGAATGATCGCAGTTGCAAGGGCAAGAAGTACGACAAATGGAGTATATACACGAGAAAAACGTGTGATAAAACGATCCATCTTTGGCTTGCTTGCGGCTGCATTTTCTACGGAATCCATGATTCTTGTGACCATAGATTCTTCCAGTACTTTTTCTACCTTGATCTTAATAACACCAGAAGTATTTAAACATCCAGAAGTTACATCTGTTCCGACAGAGGCAGAAACAGGAATGGGTTCTCCGGTAACAGGAGAAGTATCGATCATCGTTTCCCCATCTGTGATGATACCATCTAATGGAATACGGTCACCAGGACGTACTAATAAGATATCTCCGATTTCAGCTTCTTCGGCATCAATTATAGTGACATCTCCATGATCATTAACAAGGTTGACAACTTCAGGTCGCATATCAATGACATCCATGATCTGGGAACGACTTCGTTCCACAGCTTTTTCTTCAAATAATTCACCAATACGATAAAACATCATAACACCGACCGCTTCCGCAAATTCTCCGACGCCGAAAGCACCGATCGTTGCGATACTCATTAAGAAGTTTTCATCAAAAACCTGACCTTTAGAGATGTTTTTAAGAGCGGTCCATACGATCTTAATTCCTAAGATTAAATATGCAAGGATAAAACATACCATACTGTATACAGGCTTGGAAGATTCCAATGCTTTTCCGGCAATAAATAAAACGATACCAGCACCAAGTTCCCAGAATTCTCTGTTATCTTCAGAATTCTCTTTGGCTTTTTTCGCTTCTTTTTGTGCACGGACAGTATTTTCACGGACAACGACTTTGACATCTGGTTCGATAGAAGTACAAATATCTTGAATCTGAGGCAATAATGTTTTGGCATCATCAGACCATACACGTAACTGCTTTGTTGCAAATGTCAGATTGACGGCTTCAACACCGGGAAGATGAGAAATCTGTTCTTCCATTTTACCTGCACAATGAGCACAGCCTAATTTCTCGACAATAAATACGGTTGCCTGACCATTTCCTTCACGATTTGCAGCGGCAGCGATTGGTTCATCATCGTCGTCATCATCACAGCAGCCACAATCGCAGTGGTCATCATGATGGTGATGATGTTCGAGGTGCTCATGTTCATTATGGTTGTGATCACATCCACAGTCACAGTGTTCATCGTGATGGTGATCATGTTCATGACTTTCATGAGAATCTTCTTCCACATGTTTTCTCCGTTTAGATGATTTTTTCGTAACTTCCGTCACAATAACATCCGGTTCAATATCCGTACAAATCTTTTGAATCTCAGGAAGCAGATCTTCACGAGAAGTTTCAACATACATTTTTTTCATAGGAAATGAAAGATTTACACTTTCAACATCAGGAAGTTTCCCGATTTTTTCTTCCATTTTACCTGCACAATGAGCACAGCCAAGATTCTCAAACTCATAAGTCTTCTTCATAAATACCCCTCCTTTCAAATACAGTCTTTAACAGATCAGATACAAGCTCTCCGTCAGCAGTGTCTGCGATCGTATAATGAACTTCTTTCCCAATTCGTCTGCTTGTGATCACACCTAATTGCTTCAAAGAGCGAAGATGATGAGACACTGCTGGTGGGCTCATCTCAATCGCTTCTGCGATATTTCTAACACAGACTTCACGGTGGTATAAAAGATACAAAATACGAAGTCTGGTACTGTCACTTAACAGACCAAATAAACTGGCAGTTTCAATGGCAAATTCTTCTGGTGGAAGAACATGTTTTAATTCTGTAACATCACATCCATGACCATGAATATCCATGGAAGCAATGTTATATTTCTCCGTTTTATCCATAGAAATCTCCTTTTTGTAAGATTAAATGATTGCTTAATTGTTTATGTTTTAAATATAATACTTTTAAATATTGATGTCAACAGAAATGAGAAAAATAGTTAATAGACGTATTGTTTGGTGTAATCTTGGAATTATACATAATAGTTTTTCCTAACTAGAAATTAAAAAAATATAGGATAATCAAAAAAAATATGATATACTAAAAACTACTTATACGAATTTATTAGATCAAAAAATCACATTTCGATAAAAGCAAAGATAAACAAAAACAGAAAAGGAAGTGTATCATGGAAGAGTTAAAGAACATCAAAGTAGCCCTCCTTGGTTCTGGAACTGTCGGAACAGGAGTATACAAACTGATCGAACGCCAGAGAGAAGAATTACCTCACAAAGTTGGTGCAGGTCTGACTGTCAGCAAAGTTCTAGTTAGAGACAAGAACAAGAAGAGAGAAGGAATTGACCCTTCTGTATTAACTGACCAGTGGGAAGACATTATCACAGATGATGAGATTCAGATCGTAGTGGAAGTTATGGGGGGAATCGAACCAGCCCGTACTTATATTACAGAAGCTCTTCAGGCAGGTAAGAATGTTGTCACAGCGAACAAAGACTTAATGGCAGTGCATGGTGGTGAATTATTAGATATCGCTTCCCATAATGGATGTGACTTATTATTTGAAGCATCTGTTGCAGGTGGAATTCCAATTATCCGTCCATTAAAACAGTGTCTGGCAGGAAACTATATTTCAGAAGCAATGGGGATTGTCAATGGAACAACAAACTTCATTCTGACAAAGATGACACACGAAGGAATGGAATTTGATGAAGCTTTGGCACTCGCAACAGAATTAGGATATGCAGAAGCAGATCCAACAGCTGATATCGAAGGATATGATGCAGGACGTAAGATGGCGATCATGGCATCCATTGCGTTTAACTCTAGAGTCACATTTGATGATGTATACACAGAAGGAATCACAAATATTACAGCAAAAGATATCAAATATGCAGAAGCAATGGGATGTACGATCAAATTGTTAGGGGTAGCAAAGAACACAGAATCTGGAATTGAAGTACGTGTTCATCCAATGCTTATTCCAAGTGATCATCCATTGGCAACTGTCAATGATTCATTTAACGCAGTTTTTGTACATGGAGATGCAGTTGACGATGCAATGTTCTATGGAAGAGGAGCAGGAGAATTCCCAACAGCAAGTGCAGTTATGGGAGATATCATTGATGTCGCACGTAATATTCAGTTCTATTGCACAGGAAGAATCCATTGTACATGCTACAAAGACCTTCCAATCAAGAAGATCACAGAGATTGAAAGCAAATATTTCATGAGATTATTAGTTGATGACAAACCAGGAGTTCTTGCTCGAATCGCAGATACATTAGGAAAGAATCAAGTAAGTATCGCACAGGTGATTCAGAAGAACAAGGTTAATGATATGGCAGAATTAGTTGTTATCACGGATCTTGTACTGGAGCAGAACTTTGCAGATGCTTTGGTTGAGATTAAGGGAATGGAACATACTCGTGAGATTTCTACAGTAATCAGAGTGTATTAAATTTTAATTGTAGTTGGCCAACTGTAGATTTTGAGTATATGATAAAAAATAAATAAACGATCGGAA
>ERZ773147.4309-NODE-4309-length-9952-cov-2.705668_pt1 | contig 9952 bp, 8 predicted proteins | sample MGYA00580851_ERZ773147 | MGnify/ENA primary metagenome ERZ773147 (study PRJEB29015, sample SAMEA2737818) | human gut metagenome | biome: human gut; feature: human-associated habitat; material: faeces | place: China | collected 2012 ... | reverse complement strand
CCGGCTATGCTTGTAGAAATAGACGATATTTTCGACTTTTCAGATCCCCCTAAGGGCGGAACCAACTGCTGTTGCTGAATGCAAAAGAACGGGAGGATGCAGAATGAATACCAGCAAAGTGGAAATATGCGGTGTGAACACGGCCCTGCTGCCGGTGCTGAATGAGGAACAGAAAACCCAGCTGCTGCTTGCTGCCAAAGCCGGAAACAGCGAAGCCCGTGCCCAGATGATACAGGGCAACCTGCGCCTTGTGTTGAGCGTGGTGCAGAAATTTGCGGGCCGAGGCGAAAACCTGGACGACCTGTTCCAGGTTGGGTGCATTGGGCTGATTAAGGCAATCGACAATTTTGACCCCGGTTTGAAGGTGCGGTTTTCCACCTATGGGGTGCCGATGATTCTGGGTGAGATCCGGCGCTTTTTACGGGATAATACCCCCATACGGGTCAGCCGGTCGGTGCGGGACCTGGCCTATCACGCCATGCAGGCACGGGAAGCCCTGCAAAAAGAAACCGGGCGTGAGCCCCGCGTGAGTGAAATTGCCGCCCGCGTCGGCAGCGCCCCGGAGCAGGTTGCCATGGCGCTGGAATCCATTGTGGAACCAGCCAGTTTGTATGAACCGGCCTATACCGATGGTGATGATACCCTAGCCATTATGGACCGCGTACAGGAAGCAAGCTGCGAGGAAAGCTGGATCAGCGATATGATGTTCCGTGATACGGTGCGGGCATTGTCCCCGCGGGAGCGTCGCATCATCGCACTGCGCTACCTGGGCGGCAAAACGCAAACCGAGGTAGCTAAGGAAATCGGCATCAGCCAGGCCCAGGTGAGCCGGTTGGAAAAAGGGGCGCTGTGCCAGATACGGGAGCAGATCTCCAACTGTTAAGTATAGCAAAACGCCCGCGTTCCGGGTAAAACAGAACGCGGGCGCTTTGTTGTGTTAGGCTATAAATCAGACCTCGAAAGCCTTGTGCAGGGCTTCCAGGGCGGCATCCTCGTCCTGCTGGCGAATCAGCAGCGAGATGTCCAGGTCGCTGGTCGTGATCAGCACGATCTCGATGTTGGCACCGGCCAGGGCAGCCAGTGCGCGGGCAGCCACGCCGCAGCTGGTGACCATCTCCTCACCAAACAGGTTGATCTTGCTGTAGCCGCCGGAAACCAGCGGGGGATTGGCCTTGGCTGCTGCGGGCTGGGCTTTTATCACGGCGGCAAAGTTATCATAGCTGGTAGTAAAGCTGAAATCTACCGCCGTGCCGCGGGGCGCACTCTGGCAGATCATATCCACTACGATACCGGCCTTGGCAAACACGTCCAGGTGTTCCGCCAAGCTTTGTGCGCTGTACTGCGCACCGGGGAAAGTCGTGAGCATGATATTCTGCTCACTGCTGATCTTGCTGACACCGTACATAAACCGTCATCCTTTCATCAATCTAATGCAACAAATTGCTCGTCGATAGAGCCATACAATACGCTTTCGATGTATTCACGGGTGAGCGTGAAGTTTCCATGCGCCGCGCCCAATTCATCGGTATAGGCAGAGTAGGGATACTCGCGGATGTTTTTCCACCCGTCTTCGTACTGGCTTATCACGCAATGCAGTTTCGGGTCCTGCATCTCTACGGCGCTGCTGCCGTCCGACTGGGTGGTCTTCTGGAAGGTGATGTCCAATACCGCGCCGATCATATTGTCCGGGCTGGACTGTGCATTCAGGAAATTGCCCAGGCTGTAAGCCACAAAACTGGTATGACCTTCTGCGCCGGTCAGCCATTCGGCTGTCTGGGTCACATGAGGATGGGTACCGATGATAAGATCCACGTCATGGTCAGCCAGCCATTGAGCCATCTGCCGCTGGGAGTCTGCCACATCATGGCTGCCCTCTACACCCCAATGACAGCTGACCACCAGCACATCGCAATTGGGGCGCATGGCGGCAATCTGCTGTTCAATGATATCCAGGTCGCTCAAATACACAACGCCATAGGTCGCACTGCTGGGCGTCGGCAGGCCGTTGGTATGTTCGGTGTAGGAAAGGTAGCCGAAGGTGATGCCATTCACCGTCTGGTACACGTAGTCGTCATAGGTTTCCAGGTTGTAGAACCCCATCGAAACCACGTCATCGGGCATCGCGGCCCAATGCTCGCGGGAGGCATCGATGCCCGCCGCGCCTTTATCGTAGCTGTGGTTGTTGGACAGGCTGAACACCCGGAAGCCAATGTCATACAGTGCATCTGTAATATCTCCCGGCGTTGAGAACATCGGGTAGCCGCTGGGATCAAAGGCATCATTGACCAGCGTTTCCTGGTTCAGCCAATTTACGTCAAACTGGGTGTAGAAGTCCCTCATATTTTCATACGAATAGGAAAAATCATAGTAGCCATCGGTGCCGCGATTTTTCGCCTGCAAAAAGATGCCGTCGTGTATCAGGTCGTCGCCGGTGGCGGAAAACCGCACGGTCTCCACGGTTGGCATAGGCTCCGGGGTAGTTTCCGGTGCCGGGGTCGGCTCTACATAGGCGGCGGCTGCCACCGATTCCGGCTGTTGTGCGGTCTTGCCGGTGCTGATCTCCTGCAGCAGCGCTCCTGTCAGTACGCTGCCAACGCCCAGGGCAATCACCAGGCAGGCTGCAATTTCATTATTTCTCAAACGCATGGCAGCTTGCCCCGCAAAAGGTCGGTCATCGTGTAGTAGCCGGGCTCTCGGCCTGCCACGTAGAGGGCCGCCTGCACAGCGCCATCGGCAAACACGCCGCGGCTGCCTGCACTGTGGCTCAGGGTCAGCACTTCCTCGGGGCCGCAGAACAGCACATCGTGCTCACCCACAATGCCGCCGCCACGCACCGAGCTGATACCCAACTCCTTCGCGCCGCGCTTCTGGCGCACCTGAGAGCGGTCGTAGACATACTCATAGCTGTTGCCAGCCTCGGCGTTGATGGCATCGGCGATCATCAGGGCCGTGCCGCTGGGGGCATCCAGTTTATTGTGATGGTGCTTTTCGACGATCTCAATGTCAAACTCGCCGCTCAGCACGCGGGTAGCCTGGCGGGCCAGCTCGATCAGCACATTGACGCCCAGCGACATGTTGGCGCTGCGGAAGATGGGCGTTTTGGCGCTGGCATCCTCCAGCACGGTCTCGTCCTCGGCGGAAAGGCCGGTGGAGCAGATCACGCAGGGCACGCCATGGACGGCACCATACTGTACCGCCGCCACCGCACCGGCGGGGGAAGAAAAGTCGATGATGGCATCGACCTTGGGCAGGCCCTCAAACCCGGCATAAACGGGGATATCGCCGACCTTACCAGCCTCACGGTCCACACCGGCCACCACGCGGCAATCCTGGCGGGCTGCAATTTTTTCGATCAGCGCATGGCCCATGCGGCCGTAGATTCCCTGTATCACAATATCCGTCATTTTCTGTTTCCTTTCAAAAAAGGCCCGCAGCAGGTTGCCACGGGCCGGTCAGCATGATTTACAGCAGGCCGAAATCCCGCATGGCGGTCTCCAGCCGGTCCCGCAGCTCGGCGGCGGCGGCGCGGGTATAGGTCACTACCAGCATCCGGTCGATGGAATAGCCCTCGTCCCGGATCAGGTGAAGAATGCGCCGCACCAGCACGGCGGTCTTGCCGCTGCCCGCCGCGGCGGATACCAGCAGCTCTCGGTTTTTCGCGTCGATAGCGCTTTGCTGTTCAGGGGTAAAATTCATTCCGGCTCCGTCCTTCCGAATGACGATGAATATTTCCCCTTCATTGTAGCGCAAACCGCCCATGGGGGCAATGAGAAATCATATTGCCCGGCTTCCTCCCTTGCCAAAATGCCCCGGTTAGGATAAAATCATGACGAGAACTTTTAAATTGCTTCCCGCTCATCATCAGGAAAGAAGGAACGCACATGACCATCGGCGCATTGGAAGCCGGCGGCACCAAAATGGTGCTGGCCGCCTTTGACGAGACCGGCAAGGAACTGGAACGAATGACCATCCCCACCGAAGAACCGGCGGTGACCATGCCGCCCATGCAGCAGTTTTTCGACCGCTGGAAGATCGACGCGCTGGGCGTAGGCAGCTTCGGCCCGCTGGACCCGAACCCGGATTCCCCCACCTATGGCTACATCACCTCCACCCCCAAACTGAAATGGAAGGATTACCCCCTGCTGCCGGAGCTGCTGCAGGGAAAGAACATTCCCGCCGCCATCGACACCGACGTGAACGCCGCTGCGTTGGCCGAGCTGGAAATGGGCGCGGCCAAGGGCTGCAGCAATGTGGTCTATGTGACCGTCGGCACCGGCATCGGCGGCGGCGTGGTGGTGGGCGGCCATACCGTTCACGGTCTGCTGCACCCCGAAGTGGGGCATATGCTGCTCCGTCCCCATCCCGAGGACCCCATTCCCCACGGCGTGTGCCCCTATCATGACGGCTGTCTGGAAGGCCTTGCCGCCGGCCCCGCCATCGGCGCGCGGGTGCAGGGCGACGCACGGGAGCTGCCGGACGATCATCCCGTTTTCAAGATCGAGGCCCATTATCTGGCCCAGATGTGCCAGAACCTGATCGTCACCGTCAGCCCTGAAAAGATCATTCTGGGCGGCGGCGTGATGCAGCGGGAGGGCCTGTTCCCGCTGGTGCGGCAGGAGACCCTGCGTCTGCTGGGCGGTTACGTCCAGTCCGACCGTCTGCTGAACCATACCGACGACTACATCGTTCCCCCGGCCCTGTACCCCGTCAGCGGCCTGTGGGGCGCTTATCTCCTTGGCAAAAAGGCGCTGGAAAACGCCTGAAATCTTAACGGCTTCTGAACGCCCCTTTCACTCTGAAAGGGGCGTTTTTGGATAAAAATAGATATGTTTCAGACATTTTTTGCTTGCCAAGGGAGAAGTTTTCTGGTAAAATAGGAGTTGCCAAAAGGATGAGATACAACTCGATAACCCCCTTATTTCGCGCGCTTTTTTACTGTACCCTACATTGGTACGCCAATGTAAAAATAGAACTTCACGAAGTTAAAGGAGGAACCTGTCTCATGAAGAAAATCGTCTCTCTGGTACTGTGCATCGCCATGCTCCTGTGCGTCGCTCCCGCCGCGCTGGCCGTGAACGAGGACGTGACCGGCACCGTTATGATCTACACCTCCATGTACCAGTTCGTCATCGATATGATGGACGAAGCCCTGAAGGCCGAATTCCCCAACCTGACCCCGGGCAACGATGGCTCCTTCTTCTTCTATGGCGGCACCGGCTCCCTGCAGACCAAGCTGGCCGGCGAAATGGAAACCGGTACGCTGGGCTGCGACATGATGCTGGTGGCCGAGCCTGCCTACAGCCTGGAGCTGAAGGAAGGCGGCTGGCTGCACAGCTACGACACCCCCGTCAAGGAAAACCTGCGCTTCCCCTATGACGAGGAAGGCTACTGGTACCCTGTGCGCGTGTGCAACATGGTGCTGGCCTACAATCCCGAGCTCAAGACCCCCGAAGAGCTGCCCAAGACCTTCAAGGAGTTCGCCGAGGACACCAGCCTGAAGGGCCGTATCTCTATGGGCAACCCCCTGACCTCCGGCACCACCATGGCGGCCGTGGCCAGCCTGAGCGACAAGTACGGCTATGAGTACTTCACCGCTCTGGGCAACAACGACGTGATGATCGAATCCGGCTCCACCGCTCTGGCCAAGCTGCAGACCGGCGAGTGCGACGTCATCATGATTCTGGAAGAATCCGTGCTGAAGGAGCGCAAGGAAAACGGCTCCAAGATCGCCTGCATCTATCCCGACGACGGCGTTATCCTGATCCCCTCCACCGTTATGACCGTGGCGGAAGACCGCAGCGCCAACATGAACATCGAGGCCTGCGAAGCCATCACCGATTACCTGCTGAGCGAAGAAGGCCAGAAGTTCATGGTGGAAGGCTATATGCACTCCGTGCTGAAGGGCTTCTCTGAGGTTCCCTTCGATTCCGTGGACACCGACGGCCTGATCGAGAAGGACATGGGCGTTGACTGGGTGCGCTGCTACACCATGCGCGACGAGATCCGCACCAAGTTCCAGGAGGCCGTTACCATCCCTGAAAAGAAGTAAATCCGGTTAACGCAAATCGCAAAGGGTGAATAAGGCGCCGCCGCTGCAGCCGACGACCGATGCGGCTCCGCCTGATCCTACCGACATGCCAAATGGGGGAAGTTGTCCTGACGGCGGCTTCCCCCTGTCGTATAACGACCAATCAACATACTGGGGAGTGCTGTTCATGCAGACACAGCTTCAACGAAGCAAACATGATCCATCCGAAACCCGGTGTAAGCTGACGCTGCTGATCCTGTTTTTGCTGGGCGCCGCGCTGATTTTGGGCGGCTTCTGGGGAATCCGGCAGTATCAGCAGTCCGGCTTCGATCAGGAGGTGGGCTACCGGTATATCCAAAAGCTGTCCGGCGAAGTGGAAAGCCTGTATACCCAGTCCATCCAGCCGGTCATGGCCAGGCTGACGGACGCGGAGCGGGAGGCCCTGACCCTCGAGGCCGCCGCCCTGCTGAAGGAAAACTGGACGGCTGCCGTCAAGTCCGACCAGAGCGCCCGGGCCGATGAAATGCTTTCCGGCCTGACGGGCGATAAGCTCCAGCAGAAGACCATGGAGCTTCTTTCCATTACCTATTCGCTGAACGGGCCCAAGGTGGCTTCCGCCGAAAAGAAGCAGCTGGCCAAGTGGACGGACGCGGAGCGCAGCCAAAACCGGGAAGCCCTGCTTCGGGCCGTGCTGGATGAAAGCGCGCCCCTGCCGCAGGCCGTGGCTTCCGCCGTGGGCGAGCTGACCGGCAGCGAACGGGCCGCCGCGCTGATGCAGCTGTTTCTGGTCAGCGCCAACGCAGAGAACGAGCCCCTGCCCACCGACCATGTCAATAGCCTGAAGAAAGCGGCCCGCAATGCCGAGGCCCGCATTTCCGCCTACGAAATGACGGCGGACGGTTCCGTGACCCTGCTTTCCCAAGTGCTGATCTCCCACAGCCGCACGGCCATTCTGCTGGGCATTTTGCTGGCGCTGGACATCGCGCTTCTGTTCCTGATGCTGTATAAGGATCACAGCTGGCATCTGGATTTCAAGTGGGCCGTCATCCTCATCATTGTGGACTTCATGCTGGTTTTCCAGGTGCTGCCCATGGTGTATCTGATCATCAAGGCCTTCTTCCCGGAGGGCAGCTTTACCTTTGAGGTATTCCAGCGGCTGTACACCTACCAGATGAACCTGGGCGCGCTGAAGAACACGCTCATCGCCGCCACCGTCACCATGGTGCTGGGAACGCTGATTGCCTTCCCGCTGGCGTGGCTGGTGGGCCGCACCAATCTGTTCGGCAAAAAGTTCTTCCGTTCCCTGTTCGTGCTGACGTACATGGTGCCCCCCTACGTGGGCGCTATGGCGTGGCTGCGGCTGCTGAACCCCAACGTGGGTACCATGAATCAGTTCTTCCGCATGATTTTCGGTCTGGGCGATACCCCCGGCCCGCTGAACATCTACACGCTGGGCGGCCTGATCTGGGTGCTGACCACGTTCTATTATCCCTACGCCTTCATCACCATTTCCCGGGCCATGGAGAAGATGGACCCCAGCCTGGAGGAGGCCAGCCGCATTTCCGGCGCGTCCCCCCTGCTGACGGTGTTCCGCGTCACCCTGCCCATGATGACCCCCAGCCTGATCGCCGGCGCGCTGCTGGTGTTCGTGGCGGCCATGAGCTGCTACGGCATCCCCTCCATTATCGGCGCGCCGGGCAAGGTGCATACCGTCACCACCCGCATCATCGAGTACAACGGTCTGGGGGCGCAGGGCATCAGCGATGCGACCGGCCTTGCGGTCTTCCTGATGGCGCTGGCGATCCTCATTCTCTACCTGAGCGACTTCGTAGTGGCCCGGAAGCAGTACATCACCGTATCCGGCAAATCCACCCGGCCCAACATCGTGGATCTGGGCAAGTGGCGCGTTCCGCTGACGGTGCTGGTAAGCCTGTTCGCCACCATCGTGGTGCTGATTCCCTTCGCCACCATCCTGACCACCTCCTTTAAGATCGACGTGGGCAAGTCCCTCTTCGACCCGGAGAACTTCACCCTGACCCAGTGGCAGACCATCTTCTCCCGCTCGGAGACCATGAGCTGCCTGAAGAACAGCCTGATCTTCGGCGTGGTCACTGCTACAGTGGGTATCGTGGTGGCCTGCACCATGTCCTACCTGCTGCAGCGGACGAAGATTCGCGGTCGCAAGCTGCCGGACTTCCTCATCACCCTCGGTTCGGGCACTCCCTCCGTGGTCATCGCGCTGGGCCTTATCATGACCATGAAGGGCGACTTCGGCGTGAACATCTACAACACGGCCTACATCATGATCGTCGCTTATCTCATCAAATACCTGATGATGGGTATGCGTACCGTGGTCAGCGCCATGAGTCAGATTCACGTCTCACTGGAAGAGTGCAGCCAGATTTCCGGCGCAAGCTGGACGCGCACCATGCTTAAGATTACCGGCCCCCTGATCTTCCCCTCCATCGCCGCGGGCTGGTTCCTGATCTTCATTCCCAGCTTCTACGAGCTGAGCATGACGACGCTGCTCTACTCCAACTCCACCAAGACCATCGGCTTCCAGCTGTACGAGTACTGGACCTTTACCAGCCAGCCTCAGAGCTGCGCCATGGCCTTCGGCATCCTGATGATCGTTGTCGTCCTGAACTTCCTGCTCAACAAGCTCACCAAGGGCGAATTCTCGATCTGATTTACGTCAGCCGTTCCATCCCATCTTAAAACACCCCTTCCGATTGATATGACCCCTCTTGCCGCCGGTCGACAAGGCTCGAACCAAGTGCAAAGGGATTTCCCACAAAAAGGAGTTGGAATCATGTCCAGCGTAACCATTCAAAACGTGACCAAGACCTTCGGCAACACCACGGTGCTGGAAAACTTTGACGCCGTGTTCGCCGACGGCGAATTCATCACCCTGCTGGGCCCGTCGGGCTGCGGCAAAACCACCATGCTGCGCATCATCGCCGGGTTTGAAAAGCCCACCAGCGGCAGCGTGCTTTTCGACGACCGGGTGGTCTCCTCCGACAAGGTGTTCATTCCCCCGGAAAAGCGGGACATCGGCATGGTGTTCCAGAGCTACGCCGTGTGGCCCCACATGACCGTGTTCGACAACGTGGCCTACCCCTTGCAGATCAAGAAGGTGGACAAGGCCGCCATTAAGCAGAAGGTGGAGCATGTGCTGGAGGTCGTCCATCTGGCCCAGTACCGGGACCGGATCCCCAGCCAGCTGTCCGGCGGCCAGCAGCAGCGCGTTGCTCTGGCCCGCGCGCTGGTGGCCGAACCCGCCCTGCTTCTTCTGGACGAGCCGCTGTCCAATCTGGACGCAAAGCTGCGGGAAAGCATGCGCTTTGAGATCAAGGACATTCAGAAGCAGTACGGCATCACGGTGGTATACGTCACGCACGACCAGACCGAGGCCATGGCCATGAGCGACCGCATCGTGGTCATCAACCGGGGCGTTATCCAGCAGGTGGGCTCCCCCAAGGTGATCTACAATGAGCCCGCCAATCCCTTCATTGCGGACTTTGTGGGCAAGATCGAGTTCCTGGAGGGCCATGTGGAGGCCGGCTGCATCGCCCTGAACGGCTGCGGCCAGAAGCTGCCCTACGAAGGCGACGCGAAGGGCGACGTGATTGTGGGCATCCGTCCCGAGCATGTGAAGTACGCCGAGGCGGGCAAGGGCACGCTGCACGGCGTGGTGAAGAGCCACTTCTATTTAGGCGATGTGGACGACTGCCGCATCGATCTGGGCGGCGGCAAGGAGCTGCGCATCATCGCCGACCCCTACGAGAGCATCGGCATTGAAGCGGGCAAGGCCGTCGAGCTGGACGTGCGCAGCTTCCTGGTCTACCCCGCCGAGCAGCCCGGCGAAGACTTCCGCCGCATCCTCACCTAAGGCAGGGGCAGTGCCCCTGCACCCCGGACTGC
>ERZ773147.4308-NODE-4308-length-9956-cov-3.746995_pt1 | contig 9956 bp, 8 predicted proteins | sample MGYA00580851_ERZ773147 | MGnify/ENA primary metagenome ERZ773147 (study PRJEB29015, sample SAMEA2737818) | human gut metagenome | biome: human gut; feature: human-associated habitat; material: faeces | place: China | collected 2012 ... | reverse complement strand
ATAAAATGAGTTCTTTGAAAAGTTTGTCAATAACTTGCATGTCTGGGTTAATCCCAAACACGCAAATAAATCGGGAGTGCTGATAAAAAGCACTTGGAACAAATCGTGATCCGATTGCGAAAAGGCTTGAAGGATATCTTTCTTCTGGCTTTCCAAATTATACTGGAAACAGACTTGTTCAAAGTTGGCTGACAGAATGTGAATCTACTCTTTTTATCTATCTGAATTGTGTATTCAGTCCGTAATATAACAACGATAGTAAAGTTTCTTTGCATAGCCAAGACTGTCGGACTGATATAGTCTAAATTATCCCTTCTAAATCCAAATAAGCGAACTGTATTTCATCGTTTAAGTTTATGATAAGCCGGTTATTTTCTTTGTCATAACAGAAATCGGTTATCATGTATCCGGTTTCCAGGGTTTTGAGGTAATTGCCATTTAAATCGAAGACCAGGAACTTTGTTGGATAGTAGGCGTCTGTGCGGTGATCGCCACCGGAATAAAGGGCCAGAATCTTATCTCCACAAAATTCAACTCCGAGAGAATAGTGCTGGGTTTGTGTTTTTTCGTTTACCCATTTCGGGCCGTAGATATTGCATTTTAAATTCCCGTTAAAATCACAGATGGTCATCAGGTCGTATTGAGTATAACATTGGACATATAATTGGTGCTCTGCGGATGCTGCGTATATGAAGCGGACTTTTTTCAAATCGGGATATTCGTATGGCATAGGATTTATTTCCCCGGTTGCCATATTCCATCTGGCAACCGAAGGTTTATAATCGTTGTTACCTATCGGTTCGATGATTTTGGCAATGCAAAGTGTGTCATTCAAATATAAATAATCATCCGGAAACAGTTTTTTCTTCATATCTATTTTTACACTTGGCTGATATTCCGGAGTCGTTAAAACACTGTCCAGGTCGTAAGCGAATATTTTCAGTTTGCCGTGATCCGATACAAAGAAGCGGCGGTTCGTCTCGTCGATTCCAACATGGCCTATAATTGTAATCTCACCCGGACCTTGTCCCTGATATGTACTGCTGGCAAGATGTTCGAATGTGTTTTTGTCAAACAGATGAATGAGTTTGTCCGGTGAATTATAATCGGTGACAATTAAATAATTGTCGATTAGATAAGTCCTCGATATCCGGCCTATCAGCACATCTTGTGTTGAAAACTCTTTCATTTTGTCCCGTACGTCGACCACCTGATCCCGTTTACTCTGGTGTTTTTCTGTTTCAGAATCCTGACTGCAACTCCAACAGACAGCGATCAATAAAAGGTATAACAATTTATTCATGACTTTATTTGCTTTTAATATGTTGTCACGATACAAATATACGAATATTATTTAATTACGATATGATCGTAACGGCTTTGTCCGAATTATTGATAGACATGAACTATATTTTTGTTTTTCATATCTTCATGATGAGATATTGGATCAGCCGGAGGCATAAAGATTCGGAATCTGTCAAAATAATTGCTATCTTTGTCGCCATTTGATATTAATAATTTAAGAAAGAAAATGGAAACAGTAGTAAGTGGCATTCGCCCAACGGGTAATTTGCATCTGGGGAATTACTTCGGAGCAGTAAAAGGATTTTTGCAAATGCAAAATGAGTATAATTGCTTTTTCTTTATTGCAGACTGGCACTCGTTGACTACACATCCGCATCCTGATAATATCCGTAACAGTGTAAAGACGATCCTGGCCGAATATCTGGCTTGTGGCATCGATCCGGAAAAAGCGACCATCTATCTTCAGAGCGATGTGCGCGAAATTCCCGAATTGTATCTGTATCTGAATATGAATGCAGGGATCGGCGAGTTGATGCGTACTACTTCTTTCAAGGATAAGGCACGCCAGCAGTTGCACATCGACCGTGTCAACACCACGGAAGGGGATGTGGAAAAGGAAATTTTCAACGAAGGCAATAAACATAGCGTAAGCGCCGGTTTGCTGACCTACCCGACTCTGATGGCTGCCGATATCATTATCCATAAGGCGGTGAAAGTGCCGGTTGGAAAAGACCAGGAGCAAAATATGGAAATGGCTCGTCGTTTTGCCCGCCGTTTCAACGCGACTTACGGAGTCGAATGTTTCCCGGAACCCGCCTCTTTCTATTATTCCAATAAGGCGATCAAAGTTCCCGGACTGGACGGATCCGGCAAGATGGGTAAGAGCGAAGGTAATGCTATCTACCTGATCGACGATGAAAAGACAATCAAGAAGAAGGTGATGAAAGCTGTGACAGATGCAGGTCCGACGGAACCGAACAGCGTGAAACCCGAACCGATTGCCAATCTGTTTACGATGATGGAGATCGTATCGACAAAAGATACTTTCGATTTCTTCAATGAGAAATATAACAATTGCGAGATCCGTTACGGAGATTTGAAAAAGCAGTTGGCTGAAGATATCAATAATTTCTGTGCTCCGATTCGTGAACGTATCTTGGACATTCGTTCCAACGAAGACTATTTGGCAAAAGTAGCCCGCATGGGAGCCGAAAAAGCAAGCGAGAGCGCTGCGAAAACGTTGCGTGAAGTGCGTGAGATTATCGGATTCAGAGGATAAGCATATTCAGGCTTACTATATTTGAGGCACGGATTACACCGACCTCACGGATGAATTAAAACCGTGTAGTCTGTGTAGTCCGTGTTTTGTTTATGTTTGCAAGGCAGGTGATTTTGTGCGGTATAATTTATTAAAATCATAATAAAGAACCTGAAAATCGGATTATTAAATGGAAAACTACTTTACTTTGCAGTGAATAGAGACAAGTAACAAATGTATGGCGGCAATATCTGCGGGTGAATTTGAACGTATTTTCAAGGAGTTTTATAAGCCCTTGTGCCTGTTTGCACTCCGTTTTACAGAAAAAATGGAAGATGCCGAGGACGTCGTGCAGCAGGTTTTTGCCGATGTTTGGGATAAGAACAGCCATGATATGGTAATTGCTAACTTTAAATCCTATCTCTATCAGGCGGTACGGAACCGTTCCCTTACGCTTATCGCCCAGTCTTCCGATATGTTACAGACAACGGAATGTATTGCTGATATAGAAGACCTGTCGGAAGAGGAACAGATATATCAATCGGAACGGGATGCGCGTCTTTGGGCGGCTATCGACGGATTGCCTGCTGAACGGAAGAAAATATTTCTGCTTTCCAAGCGGGACGGATTGAAATATCAGGAGATTGCGGAGGAGTTGCATATTTCCATTAAAACAGTTGAAAACCAGATGGGAAAAGCATTAAAGACTTTGCGGGAAACTGTCATACGGATTTATTGTTTCTTTTTTTCTTGAATGAATAGGGGTTTTTTCAAATTTCCGGTCTTAGTGATAGAAAGGTTAAATGTTTATGTATCACTAATACAAAAAAGAAAAATGAAGAAATTCGTGTTATTTGTGATGTTGATGATGAGTGTGGTATCGGTGAGCGCACAACGATGGTCGTTGACGCCGGAAGTCGGGATGACGGCCGTCAAGAGAGGCGGCTTTTCTTATATCGATGAACCGGGATACACTTGGAATGCCCGTTGGAAAATCGGAGTTGGAGTGGAGTATGTTGTTAAACCGGACCGTTTTTCATTGAAATCGGGGTTGTATTATGCTCAACGGGGATATTCGAGACAATCGACTTCGTTCGGGAACATTTACCCGACAATAGACGATCAGTCGGAGTCTACTTTTAGTAAAAGCTATTATAAGACGAGGCGTCATTTCTTGCAAGTCCCGTTGATGGCGAATTTGTCATTCTGTTTAGCGGATAATGTACGGTTGAATCTGGCTGCCGGTCCTTATATCGCTTATTCGATGGGAGATAAAAATATAGCTGTGTATAATGAATATACACCGGGTAATAGTAGCAGTCATGAAAGTTATGGCTCTATCTATTATGGAGGTAATGGAGGTTATTTGTATGGTGGCGGATGGGTAGAGAAAGGTTTTAGTCATGAAAGTTGGACGCACGATAACTCTTTCGACTGGGGACTTTCGTTTCAGGCAGGATTGGAAATAGGCTCCTGTGTGATGAATGTCGGTTACGATGCCTCTTTGGGCAAGGAATACGAATATGATTCGGTCGACTTGAAATACCATACTTTCAGTTTATCTGTCGGTTATAAATTTAAATTAGGAAAATAAACAATGGAAAGGGCTGTGGCAATTGTCCATTGTCCATTATCAATTGTCAATTGAAATGAAGAACAACGAGCGAGATGATAGATTTGAAAAACGCCTTCGTTTTGTAGTCCGGCACTACAAAGAGGGGAGCTTGGATGAGGATAAGGCTTGGAAACGGTTTGCCTTTCGGCAGGGAATCTGCCGCCAGGTCGCTTTTCGCCGTTATTGGATGGCGGCCGCTTCTGTTGTGCTTTTGCTTATTGGATTCGGCACTTTTTATGTGAAAGAGCGGAATAATCCCGAATGGGTATCTGTCGCTACTGTATCGGGGCAATTAAAAGATGTTTATTTGCCGGATAGCACGCTGGTTTCTATGGCCGGAAATTCGACACTTCGGTATGATGTGAAGAAATATGGAAAGGAAAGACGTGTGGTGGAGATGACGGGAAAAGCTTTTTTCCAGGTGAAGAGGAACGAGGCGCGCCCCTTTTCCGTTCATACTGCCATGACGGAGGTGACGGTTTTAGGTACCAGCTTCCAAGTTAGTGAACAACCGGACATGACGGAAGTCGATGTCGTTACGGGAAAAGTGCGTTTTGCTGCCGGAAAGGAGCCCGAACCGGTTATCCTGACGGCGGGAATGTCGGCCTCTTATTCGAATGAAAAGAAAGAAATAGATATCCTGAAGGAAGAGAATCCGAATAATCTTTCCTGGAAAACGAAGCAGTTGAGGTTTAACGATACGCCTTTGGAGAAGGTGATCAGGGACCTGAACGAGTATTACCAGGTGGAGATCATCAACAAAGTGGATTCGCCGGATTCCCGACTGACCGCAACATTCAACGATCTGCCTCTTGACGAAGTCCTGATGGTTATCAATCAGACGTTGGATATCCGATTGGTTCCCCGGAAAGATAAATAAAAAATATGTATCGTGTTTACCTATTTGTCATCGGGATTTGTATATGTTGCCCGCTGATCGGAGCGAAAGAACCTTTGCCCCTGTTGGCGGACCCGACTCCTACTGTCACGCTGGATATGAAGCGGGTACCGTTACAGGATATTTTGCTGGAGATCGAAAAGCAGACCGGCCTGTTTTTTTCCTATGAATCGTCGATGTTGAAAGAATTCCGCCATGTTTCGTTGACGGCGCGCGACGAGTCTCTTTCTTATTGCCTGAAACGGTTGTTCGAGCCTTTACCTCTTGTTTACCGGATTACGGGACGTTATGTGATATTGAAACGGAAACCCCGGCAATATACCATCAGTGGGTTTGTGCGGGATTCCGCATCCTACGAGAGTCTGATTGCGGCAACCGTGGTGGAGCGTTCTTCCGGAAAAGGATCGGTTTCCAATAATTACGGCTTTTACAGTATTACGCTACCTCCGGGGAAAGTGGTGCTGTCTTCTTCTTATGTCGGCTACGAGCCCTGTTCCGTTACGTTCGAGTTGACCCGCGACACGATGATCGATCTCTCCCTATCGCCTGCCGGGGTACTGGGGGAAGTCGTGATAAAAGGAATTTCTCCCCGGTCGGATGTTTTGAACAGTCGGGTAGGGGTGTCGGATGTCCCGGCAAGCCGGGTGAAATCGTTGCCGGCCCTGTTGGGCGAAACGGATGTTGTCAAGACTTTGCAACGGCTACCGGGTGTGACCGGAGGAACAGAAGGCATGAGTGGCTTGTTTGTGCGGGGAGGTGATGGCGACGATAACCTGTTTTTGCTTGATGGAAATCCGGTCTATCATACAGACCATGTGTTAGGCTTCTTTTCGGCTTTCAATCCGGATGCTGTGAAGAATGCCACTTTTTATAAAGGAAGTTTTCCGGCGGAATACGGCGGGAGACTTTCTTCTGTTGTAGATGTGCGTACAAACGAAGGAAACCGGAAAGAATATCACGGGAATATCTCGATCGGCTTGCTGGCGGCGCGTGCCAATCTCGAAGGGCCGATCATCAAGGATCGGTCTTCGTTCAACGTGTCGGTACGGCGTACTTGGATGGAATTGATTACCTGGCCACTCATGACGGCAGTGAACAAGAAGGCCGATACTGAATGGAAGGGCGGATACCATTTCTACGATATGAATGCTAAAGTCGATTATTCTTTTACGGACCGTAGCCGTGCTTATCTGAGTTTTTACATGGGAAGTGACAGTTATCGTAACGGTGAGGATTCGAAAGATATACATGGTGAAGATCGGGACTTCCGCTGGCGCTGGGGAAATCTGATCGGGTCTGCCGGGTGGAACTACCTGATCAACCGGAAACTGTTTGCCACTTTTACCGGAGGGTATACCCGCTACCGTTCGCATATAATCCAGAAGCAGAATGCTTTTGTCTCATCGCCGGATAAGAGCGGACAGGTCTATTTTCAGGAAGGGCATTATCGTTCGGCTATGGAAGATGTGAGTCTGAGAGCCTCTTTTGACTATCGCCCGAATGTCGACCACCGGGTTCGGATGGGAGGCGATTACCTGTTCCATCTTTTTCGTCCCGAACAAAGTAATATGAGTTCCTGGTATAAGGATTCGGTTGTTTCGCAAATGAATAATACGGTCTTTTCACATTCTTTGATTCATGGCCACGAAGTTTCCCTGTATGCGGAAGACGAAATGTTGCTGACCGACCGGTTGCGGGTGAATGCCGGGTTGCGCTTTACCCTTTTCCATGTACAAGGAGAGACATACCAGTCATTCCAGCCCCGTTTTTCCGCCCGCTATCTGTTAGGGCGGAACCTGTCGGCAAAAGTGTCCTATACGAAGATGAACCAATATATCCATTTATTGTCCAACAGCTATATCAGCCAGCCGACGGATATCTGGGTGCCGGTTACCGGGAATATCCGTCCGATGCATGCGCATCAGGTAACGGGTGGCCTATTTTGGCATTATAAAGAATTGGATTTCTCGGCTGAAGGCTATTACAAACGGATGAATAATCTGGTGGAATATAAGGATAACGGTCCGGTTCTTCCCTCTTTTGAGGGGTGGGAAGACCGGGTCGGAGTGGGGAAGGGACGTTCTTACGGCTTGGAACTGATGGTGCAGAAAAAGACCGGGCGGTTTAACGGATGGATCGGGTATACGCTCTCCTGGTCCGATCGCTGGTTTCCGGATGGGACGGTCAACAAAGGACATCGTTTCCCCTCCAAATACGACAACCGGCATAAAGTCGATATCGTCGCTTCCTACAAACTTTCAAAAAAGGTGGAACTGACGGCAGCCTGGATGTATAAGTCCGGTAATCACCTGACGATTCAGGATGTGCAATACCGCCCGTTACCGGAGCTGACGGAGCGTGGCTATCAGGAGGAGCTTTGGTGGGGATATGGCGAGAACGCAAGTTCGCGCAACAATTACCAGCTTCCGGCTTACCACCGGCTTGATTTAGGTGCTAATTTCTACCGGTATAAGAAGAACGGGCGTATGGGAATCTGGAACCTGAGTCTTTGCAATGCCTATTTTAAGGCGAATCCTTTCTCAGTCCGGCCTATTTATTATCAAACGGAAAAAGGGCGGGAGGTCGTGTTGGAGCAGACCTTGTTGTTTCTTTTCGTCCCTTCTGTTTCTTATACATATAAATTCTGATGGCGATGAAGAAGATACTGTTTGCCTTGTGCCTGCTTTTGTTTGTCTCTTGTACCCGCGACGTGGTGCTGGTCCTTCCGCCCGTTTCTCCGCGCCTGGTGCTGAATGCTTCCGTTTCGCCGGATACGGATGTGACGGCTTTCTTGTCCAAAAGTTGGTTTGTCTTGGACACGGTTACGGACGACGGGGTCGAGGATGGCAGCATACAAGTGTTTATAAACGACCGTTTGCAAGGACGTATGCAGCCCGTTTCCGATAGCCGGTTTACAGGACGGTACGTGTTGCCCGGATGCCGTGTGAGGGCCGGCGATCGCTTACGGCTGGAAGCAGAGGCGGGTGGTTTCGATCTGGTAGGGGGAGAGACAGTTATCCCGGATCCGGTGGAGGTGTTGTCTGTCGATACGGTCCGTTTTACCCGCTTTGGTTATGGAGGATATGAATATCCTTCCATACGGCTGTATGTCCGGTTTCGTGACAAGCCGGATAAACGAAACTATTATCGCTTGATAATTGAAAAACAGACAGAGTTCCAGAAGGGAGACAGTGTGATAACCTGTAGTTCGATGTACCGGTCAGAACTTAATTATACGGATTGGTTGGGCGTAGTTTATGAAGATCCGGTATTTCGTTCGACAGTGACGAATCCGGTTATTGAGCAGTTAGATGGGACGACTTGCCGGGGCACGTTTACGGATGATATGTTCGATGGCGAAGACTATACGGTCCGCTCTTCTTTCTGGCCTGTCGATAGTTCCTTTAAGGGCGATTCTGTAACGACAACGGTGCATTATGATATTCGTCTGATGGCTATTTCGGAAGAATACTATCGGTATCTGGTTGTAATCCGTAATTTCTCTATCTCGTTGGGTGATGCTTACTTAGATGGTTTGGTGGAACCCACCGCCACTTATACGAATGTCGAAGGTGGTTTTGGAATTGTTGCCGGTTGCCAACTGGCCCATCGCCGTTTTACAATGCCTTTCGGTGATAAAGAACCCTCTTGGAATCCGTTTGCCGTTTATGATTGATTTAAAAAAATTTCCGGATCGAGTAGGGGTTTTTCCTGTTTTCCTGTCTTATGGATGAAAAGTCAATAAAGATAAGATGAAGAAGTTTATGTCGAGAGGATGGTTTACCTGTGTTTTTGTGTGTTTGAGTTGTTTTTTGATATCGGAGAAGTTGTCGGCAGAGGTAAATGGTGGAGATGAGGTTCGAACGGTTACATTGAACATGTGGAACGTTTCTTTGAAGGAGATTCTGACAGAGATCGAGAAGCAGGCCGGAGTGACTTTTTCGTATGAATCATCTTTGTTGAAAGAGTTTCAGAAGACGAGTTTCAAAGTGGAAGATGCAGCACTGGATGATTGCCTGACACGACTTTTTGACGGCTATCCGCTCGTGTACAAGAGGACAGGAAATATTGTCGTTCTGAAACGTAAACCCAGACAGGTCACGATCAGCGGTTTTGTGCGGGATAAAACTTCCGCAGAATCCCTGGTCGGGGCTTCTGTGTATGAAGTGAATAGCCTGAGCGGTGTGGCTGCCAATACCTATGGATTCTTTAGTCTTTCGTTGTCAATGCCGCCGGGTAGTAACGGCGTTCCTGTCCGCTTGCAAGTATCTTATATCGGTTATGAGAGCCGTTCGCTTACCATTTCGACCTTGCAACAAGATACGGTTTTGGCAATCGATTTACGGCCTAATGCTGCAATCGGAGAAGTACTGGTGACCGCTTCGGAAACAACCCGGCAAACGGTCCGTAATACGCAGATGGGAGCTTTGGAGATAAATCATGCTACTATCCGCGCGACGCCAACCTTGTTGGGAGAAGCCGATATTATTCGTACCTTGCAGTTGATACCCGGAGTGTCGGCCGGGACGGAAGGTATTTCGGGGTTGTATGTCAGAGGTGGCAATTCGGATGGAAATCTTTTCTTGATCGACGGTAATCCGGTCTATCAGGTGAATCACATTGGTGGCTTTTTCTCTGCGTTCAACAATGAAGCGATCAAAAGCATGAATTTCTTCAAAGCCGGTTTTCCGGCCCGTTATGGCGGGCGGCTTTCTTCAGTGGTGGATGTACATACCAAAGAGGGGAATATGAAAGAGTTTCATGGAAGTGCTTCCTTAGGGCTGGTTTCCGGTAACTTGAACTTAGAAGGGCCGATCTGGAAGGACCGCACGTCTTTTAATATTGCGCTCAGACGTACTTGGTTGGATGTGCTGACACCC
>ERZ773147.4303-NODE-4303-length-9965-cov-7.163572_pt1 | contig 9965 bp, 9 predicted proteins | sample MGYA00580851_ERZ773147 | MGnify/ENA primary metagenome ERZ773147 (study PRJEB29015, sample SAMEA2737818) | human gut metagenome | biome: human gut; feature: human-associated habitat; material: faeces | place: China | collected 2012 ... | reverse complement strand
TCCCACCACTATTGTCCCATGTCTGTCCAGCCGCCCTCAGCTTTGACGGTTACAGAGTAATTACACCTCATCATATCATTAGGCACATTATATGTTAATTTTCTCCATCTGTATAAATTATTTCTCCAGTATCAATTTTTATTTTACAAGGAGCATATTTTTTGTGGTCCGAATGAACTGTATATATGTATTCTCCATTAACGGTAAATAAAGCTCCTCTTTTCTGCCCGTGTCCTGTATATCCTGGAACGGTAATTTTATTTTCCCCTTTTATAATATCCATATTATTTTGTGCCGGCCCTGCCATATACCAAAGGTCGATATAAGAATATATTCTTATATCATCTTTTTTGTAATATGTTTTTGCATAGGGCGCACTTGCCGACAAGCTATAATCTTCTCTTATTTCAAAAAACGCATCTCCCTCTGAATAGTAATAAAAACTATCTGTATACAATTCAATTCCCGTTATACTATCAGAATATTTTTTCCCATAAAAGTAATCCCATTTCATATAATCATAAACCACTTTCCATGTCAAAGGAAGATAAACTATATTTTTATAAAAAAGAGCCGGATATTCTTCATCATTATAATTGTTATCTTGTATATTGACAATAAATGGAGACACTTCCATATTTATTATATTTTTTGTATTTTTTTCAGAAGATTGGTCTCTCAAATATTCTGTTGGTTTTTCAGAATCCCTTTTTTCTACAGACAAGATATTTTTATCAAATTGCACCTCTAGTCCTAACAAGATGCAATTATAGTATGTGAGGGGAATATAAGTCATATTTTTATACACAACCATTGGGTATTCACATAACATCATATCGTTAGCATTATAGTCATCAACATTATATTCTTCGTGATTTATAGTTACAGGAAAATCCACAATTTCTGTAACTATATTTTCTTTTGCCATTACAACAGTCGAATTTCCAACGTTTATTATTATACTAAGCGTTATAATCAAAAACATTATTTTCTTATACATTTAAAATACCCCCCTTTTATTAGAAAGGAGCTGACTCTGGGAGAGCCAGCTCCTCCTGTTTGCTATTACTGCGGTCTACAGTCTATGCTGAAAACATTTACATTTCCGTTCGTAGGAACACCTCCATAGCGAAGTTTGCTCCAATCTGGCATTGAGCCAGTATCCTGTCTATCCATAATGGGTTGAGTTCCCGTTGTGGTTGTGCTGTATGAGTCCAAACTAAACTGAGTAGATGAACCTGAATGCCTCAACATTTTTATATAGACTATACTGTACAGACACTCGAGCATCACCTTATCTTTCGCACGATCTCTCCGCCTGCGAAAAGCCTTTACCTGCAATACTGTGTGCTAATTATATGCAAGTTCACTTATTCGTTAATAATAAGCCCTAATGTAACTACATAAGGATTCAGACATCTTTTTAATGTCAGTGCCGGATGTGTTTGCCAGCAGGTCAAAGTTTTCCTTCGCTCCCCACTTCTGCTCAGTGAAGAAGGAATAATACTGTGCGCGGCTCCGGTCGATTTCCATAATCCGTTTTTTCATCTGAGCCTCGCTCAGGTTCTCGTCTACTGGCCGGCGGTCTATGCAGCGCTTGATTTTACTCGGCATATCTGCATAAGAGAAAATACGAATGGGCTTCTGATCTCGGAGGATAAAGTCCGCACAGCGGCCAACGATAACGCAATCACTCTTTCGCGCAAGTTCGTGAAGCAAATCATGCTGCTTCGTGTAGATGGACAAATCCGGATGGAACGTAGGATCTGGACTCAGATAAAAACTGTGTCCAATGTGAATTGGGAAACTCACAACAGGACGTTTCTCCTCTATCTGCCGGATATATGCTTCGGACAGCGCTGTTCTTTTTGCGATTTCCGTAATAATTTCCTGATCGTAGTAAGCAATTTGCAGTTCTTCTGCGATTCTTCGTCCTATCTCCCGTCCTCCGCTGCCGAATTCACGACCCACAGTGATAATCCGCCTCATTCTGCACTCCTCTCTAGTTTTGGGCTGATTCTTCCCTAAAACATATACAATGGATGAGCTGCAAGTCCGCAGGTTATTTCATATTGTCATTACATTTCAGAACGGAAAAGCCATAGCTGTTGGCCAGCGCGTCGATTTTCTGTCCGGCTCTGCACAGCGGGCAATCAGGCACAAGGCTTGTCATATAGCCGGGGATGTCCTCGGGGGAGAAGATGCTCATCACCGGCACCTCGTCCACCTTTGCAATCGCGCTGAATACTGCGGCGATCCCCTGCAGGCTTCCGCCGTAATACTCAATGCACTCCATCGCACGGCGCGCCGTTTTACCGGAGTTTACAGTGGAGATCAGAAGCAGCACGTTTTTACCGGAAACCATGCCCGCCAGATTGTCGCGGAAGATGAGCTGGCCGTTGGAGTCATATTCGGGCGTGACGATGCAGACGTTCCTGCCGGAGTTCACGGCAAAGCGGTCGTTCTTGGCAAGCCTCCCTGCGAGGAACGTGCCGATGACCTCGCTGCCGTCCATACAGACGATCGTGTCGATCTGCTTCTCATAGATGTAGTGCTGCACAAGGATACCGGCCGCATCAGCCGCCATGCCGTACTCATGCTTCATGCGGGTGATATCAAGGTAGTGGCTGTTGTGGGAGTGGCGGGTCGCAAAATGTCCGCGAAACACGGAGATCTCCAGATTTGGATTTTCTCTGGATTTGATACGCATGGAACTCATCTTCATTCCTCCTCGCTCAATATTCATAGTGCCTGTAGGGATGATCTGGATGTGCGTGTTGGGTTGTTCTCCTGCTTTTTACGTCTGATGTCATTACGCGGAGCATACCTTTCTATTCTCGTCAGCACAGTTACATCCAATAGCGTGCCAGCGCGCGGCCACCCTCCGGAACACCTTCGACTCCCTCCGGGTCCAGCTCCCAGCGTCCCTCACCAAGCAGCTGAGCGGCGACCGCCGCGAAGTGCAGCAGGGCAATGCCGGCGTCGAGACCGGCATCCGTGCCGTCGGTATAGGGGTCGGATATCTGCACGAAGATGATCTCATGATCTCTTACCAGAAAGCCGTAGGGCTGACGGTTGAGATAGCTCGGTGCGAGGGATACGGCGTAAAACGCCTGCCAGAGCATATCGTCGTAGAAGCCCAGCATCTCGTCAAGCCCCTCCTTATTGCCCCAGGTATCTACATTGACCAGTTCCCTGATACCCTTTTTCGGTGCAAAGTACTGCCGCTCGACGGTCACATCGACCGTTGACATATTCAGAATATTCAGCCGCAGTTTTTTCTGCGTCTTTTCCCCATAGCCGAAGGCGACGATGGCGGCAACCTCCAGCGGTGTGGTCAGCCCAAGCGCAGCTTTGATACGTGCGCTGTCAGTGAAAGTCAGCCAGCAGCTGTCGATGTCAAGCTCGGTGAGTTTGAGCACCAGTTCCTCCATCATGTAGCCCGCGTTTTCCTCTGCGTGGATATGCGGGGCGCTGAGGAGCATCAGATAGTGCGGCGCGCCGATGAGGAACTGCTGGTACCCGGCCGCGCCCTCGAGTGCGCTCTGCGCGTCCGCATCAAGAATTACAAGCTCTGTTGCAATCTCCGGAATCAGACGGCGGCAGTTTCTTTCATAGTGCGTGCGCAGCTCGGCAAGCGTTGCGCCCGACACCTCTTTGCTGCGGAAGGCCCGCACGGATCTGCGGTTTTGAATCATGGCGATGTAATTCATAAAACACTCCTTTCTCTTTCACAATGCGGTTCCAAATACTTATTTCTGTCGGACGAACTTGTCCGCCGTGGCGCGGCAGATGGGACAGATGAAGTCATCGCGTAATGTTTCGCTCTCGTGGATGTACCCGCAGACACTGCATTTGAAGCCGCCGCCGACCATTTCGCGGTACACCGTGGCGGTGGGTGGTACAGCCTTGCCCCGCGCGGCGTAGGCGTTGAGCGTCAGCACCTCGCCGCTGCCGAACACCTCTGCCTCCGTCGCCTGCCCGACATAGAGCGTGTAGCTTCCGATCTCCAGCCGGTCAATTACACGGCAGGATACCCGGGAGACCATACTGTCGGTAAGGTAGGGGTTTCCGACCTCATCGCGTCTGACCTCGTATGGGGAAAACTTATCCGCGACACGGCCGGAGCGGTAGCCGAAATCGTTGATGAGCGCCGCGGGCGCATCGTGGGCGAGCAGCGTTACGCAGAAGCTGCCCGCCTGCTCGACCGCTGCGGCGGTCACATTCTCGCGATTGACGGCAATGGTAAACTTTGCAGGGAAGCTGCTGGTCACCTGATGGAATGAATTGATGATGCAGCCGCTGTCTTTTCCGTCAGCGTGGGAACTGAGCAGGCACAGCGCGTAGTCCATCTTTTGGTAAGCTTTCTTGTCGATCATGGCGTTGTCCTCCTGTCGTATTTGGCCTTGCCGTTGTTTAATAGTAGTATATCAGAACTCTGTAAAAACAACTGTTGCATTTGCAATATCGTTGTCCCCGGCGGAAGCAATATTGGCAAGGGTGCTCCCCGCGCTTTTTCCCTGCCCTTGCGTTGATACAAAAAGCCGCACAGCCCCTACGAACTCTGCCTGTTCTCAGGCAGAGCGAACGGCGCTGCACGGCTCAATGATTATTTGCGGTGAAATGGATTGCTCATTGCAGGCCGGTCACCATTCGCTGTTTTTGATCGGTCCGTTCTGAAAACAAGAGCATCTTTCTGCTCTTATATGTAAGGGCTTTCTTTCAATATGGCTGTTATTTTTTCCAGAGACTGTGGAGGTTGCAGTAGGCATAGGCCGCCTCCACCTCGTCTCCCTTGCACAGGGCGAAGCAGGCTTCCGGCTTCTCGCCGGGATGCAGCTCCTTGCGCTGGTTGCCCTGCTTCGTCTGGATGGAGATCCATTCGATGTAGTGCTCCGGCAGCATGGGATGCTCCGCCTCGCCCACCTTGACATGAACGGTGCTCCCCTCGACGGCATAGACGGGGACATGCTTTTCCACCGAAGCGTCGGTGGTGCCGGGGATCAGCTCGTGCATCTTCTCGCCGCAGCAGACCACGGGCACACCCGTGTCCTTCACCATGGCGATGAGGTTTCCGCAATGCTTACAAATAAAAAATCTCTGTTTCATGGTGATCTCCTTTCTTCGTCCGTTGATTTTAGTCCAGCACCAGCGTGGGCGCGGCATAGGTTCTCGCTTTCAGCTCGCTGTTGAGCATATAGAGCCCCTTACTGTCCCCGCCGAAAAGCTCCATTTTGGTGATGAGGTCGGAGGCGTTCTTCTCCTCCTCGCCCTGCTCCTTGATGAACCAGTCCAGTGTCTGCATGGTGCGGAAGTCCCGAACCTCGTAGGCGGCGGCGTAGATCGCGTCGATGCTGGCCGTGACATACTTCTCATGCTCCAGCGCCTTTTTCAGCGGAGTCATGTGATCCCCGCGCTCCCACTCCGGCTTGGCCACCGCCTCGAAGGTGACCGCCTCGTTGTTGTTTTGCATATACTGATAGAACAGCAGCGCGTGGTCGCGCTCCTCCTGCGCCTGCACCTTATACCAGTTTTCAAATCCGTCCAGACCCACCTGCGCATAGTAGTTGGCGAAGTCCAGATAAAGGTACGCCGAATAGAATTCCCTGTTGATCTGCTCGTTAATGAGCTTTGCCACCGTCTGATTCATATCCTGATCCTCACTTTTATAAAAATGTTATTTTCAAAAGCTGGGAAACATTTCACAAGATCTGCATTTCGTATGCGCTATTTATAGTCGGATGCCGAAGCCTGATCTCACTTTTATTGTAGTGTAGTTGTCATTTGTTGTCAATTCCGTTTTTTCAAGGCTTTTGTGTCACTTTTCACTTGTGATCCCATGAAATCTGATATAGGAAACCTTCAGCCATTCAGCGTTCTCATAAAAAGCGTGATTCAGCAGGTGGGATGTTGCTGAACACAGCATCCGCGTCGGCTCAACGCTTCCCATCGGAAGCATCATCCTCCAGCACCTGCACCGCGCATTTCATTGCGCTGGCATAGCCAAAGTACCGGATCTGCACCTGATTGGTTCGAACCACATTGATGATCTTATAAAAGCTGCGATGAGAGAGCGCATTGGGTTGGATCCAGACCACATCCGCCGCCTTGATCATATCCGCGTTGGGTCTCTGCTCACGGTTGATAAAGGTGACATTGGGAAGAAGCGGGCGAATCGCCTTGCGCCAGGAGTCATGGCCGCCGAAGACAACGACTCTCTTTCGCGTGGAATAAGGAAATTTCAGTTCTGCCGCTTTATCCTGTTCCGGTCCCCCCATTTCAACGGCATTGGCCTGCATGAAAATCAGCTCCCGGAGTTCAGCGAGTTCCGTCCTCTCGGCAGCCGCCCGCTTCTCCACGTTTGCGGTGTGCTCCTTAACCGTTTCCATTTCGCGCCGGATCTGGTAGAGATCTTCCCTGTATTTCTCATTGGATTCCCTTAGCCGTCTGATTTTGGCTTTCAGCCCATCAATGTCATCCTCCTTATCAATGTTGACTGCGTTTTCAATATCCGAATTGGCGGGTTCTTCCGGAAGTTCGGCAGAGGGATGTCGGAAGTCACGCCGCCAGTCCCTGCTTTGCATCTGTACGTCCAGAGCAATTTGAAGATATAGCTCCAGACCCTTCGCAGTGCCTTTCTCCACGCCTGCTGCCTCGAAAACCTCTGCCATTCCGTCGCTGTCGGAAACCGTTCGCGGCATTACGATTCCCGTAAGGCCACACAGGATCTGCGGGATATTCAATTTCCAGTCAGGCACAGGCGATTCCAAGGGCGTGTAGAGGGGCGTATTCAAATAGCTGAGTCGATATAGGTCCGCCTTTCGATCGTTCCAGTCGATGGGCGCGATGTCTTTATCCCTTGCAAAATCCCCATCCGCGTTCTCATGCAGGTATTCCGAATCGCTTTCTTCATCAAACCCATCCGTGAGGTCGTCCAGTTCATCGAGTGTGCGTGCGTTCCATGGCAGCTTGCGTGCCGCAGCCATCAGAACGGCAACAGCGGCATTATAGGTCCATGGAATATCGCTTCCGGCTTCTATGAGGCACAGATATCCGAAGCAGGTTTCATACGGGTCGTTGACTTCAAAACGCAAAAGGCATTCCGCAATGTCGGCGTCCAGGTTTTCTATAAGGTCTTCTTGCTTAACCATCTGTGCGGAATGTGCGAACAGGGCGAGTAAGAACCGTCTGTGCCCTGCATCGTCGGCCGCATCCTCCATAGCGAGGCCCTGCGCAGCCATCGCCTGCAGCCGGTCCATTTCGTCTATGGCGAAGGTTTCCGCTCTGCTCATTCCGCAGTTTCCGCTTATATCCTGCAGCTCTTGGAAAGGAAGCGCGGCTTTCGGAGCCAATACATAGCGCGGTATGTTTGGCGACTTCTTTTCCTCCCGTTTTTCCACGAGTCTCTTATGCAGTTTGCGGCACTCGCTCATGATGGAATCCGATTGTCGCAGTAATTCGGTCTGCTTCTTACACAGCGGAGCGTCACAGGCGAAGAAGATGCCCAGAAACTCCCAATACTTCTCTATGAACCGCTTCATAGCCCGTTCCTTTACAACGGAAGGGACCAAGGCCATGACAGCGTTAAAACGCTCCCGCGGGGACAGACTTTCGGAATCCTGCTCCGGCTTCTGGTGGATCACCGGTTCCGTGCGCTGGGCAGACACGTCATTGATATAGGCTTGAAATGGATTGACCCGCGGGTCACGTTCCCGGATCAGCTCCATCATGCCCCGCAGCACGATCTCTTCGTGACATGGGTCATAAATATCCGGCAGTCGAACAGACATCAGCGCTTCCTGAGAAGAATTAAAATAACAGTACGCAGCGGGGAGCCTTCCGTCATGTTTCAACTCATCCAGCATAAAGATCGCAGCGGCCAGCGTGATGTAATACAGGTGATCCACCCCGTCAACAGAATGGTTCAGAGCACTGCATTCATTGATCCATGCTGTTAAAAGGCCGGTATCCGAATTGCCATAGAGGTGCCCGAATCGGTTTCTGATTTCCGGCAGCAGGTTGTAAACAGCGGCCTTGCGGCGCTTCAGGATAGGGCCGACAAGATCATAGATCTTAGGCACATTGGGATGGGAACTGTTTTTCCGCGCAAAGCGAATGGCGTCATCAAAAGCATTGCCAATCAGCTTCCTGTCTGTACTTTCCATCGTATTGCGTGGATTGCGGCCGTTCTTTTTCTTTGCCATATGACATCCTTTCGTATAGGAGCCGGTATCTGCGTTTGATACGGCGGTAGCCGGAGCACTGATCATGCTCTTTCTGCCTGCATGGATTTCCCTTACAATGCAATCGCTTTTCACCGGTGGTTGCCCGGTATGCCCAGAAATGTATTGGAAAACGTCAGTCCTTATCGAAAGAATACCATGCTGAGCGGTTTCCGTCCATCAGGAAACACGAGGTCTGCGCTTACCAACGGCTTTTCCCAAAGAACCCCCCGCGCCCTCTCATATGGTTGGAAGGACACGGGGGAACTTGCTGTTATGTGGCTTTACCGAATGGCATCCTTGAGTGCCTTGCCGGGCTTGAAAACCGGCACCTTGCAGGCGGGGTAGGTCATGGGTTCGCCGGTGCGGGGGTTGCGGCCCACACGGGCAGGGCGCTTCTTTACCTCGAAGCTGCCAAAGCCCACCATCTGCACCTTGTCTCCGCCCTTCATGGCGGTTTCCACCGCGCAGGTAAAGGCGGCGAGGGCCGCTTCGCAGTCCTTCTTCGTCAGGCCGCTGTTTTCCGCCATGGCGGCGGTCAGTTCGGTTTTATTCATGGAAATGATTCTCCTTTTCGTTTATAGTATGACTGCATTATAGCGGGAAAAGGGAGAATCTGTCAACTGCGGGACTCTGCCATTTCTGTGACGCCCCGTGGCGAACCGTATGTATCAGGCTCCCCAGTTGTTTGTTGCCAGTTTCTTCATGTAGGCGTAAGTCTGCGGTGCTGCATCCCGGAAATCATCCATGCGCTTTTTGTCAGCGCTGTATGTGATCCAGTAGACGAAGCAATCGGCAAAAAATTCCCGGCTATTGGTCTTGGCATAGTCCCGCAGACTGGAGTTCTGCGATTCTGCCAGATACAGCCGTTCATGCTCTGCGGGAAAACCCAGGGCATAATCCAGAAAATGTCCGAATTCGTGGAGCGTCGCGCTGGCCTCCGAGATGTAGATGGTTTTCTGGCCGTAGCTGGTGGCTCCAATGCAGCTCATGTTCAGCTGCTTGCTAAGTTCGCTGATGTAGTCGAAGTCGATACGGTACGTCCAGCCGGTGGCGTTGAAGGTGGCAAGCACCGGCTCTGGCACCTGCCGCAGCGCCAGCAGGTAGTCGTTGACATTGACACCTGCCGCATTCACCAGCGTCACCGGTACAGGCGGTTCCTCAATGCGGAAGCTCTGTGTCAGGACAGCATGAAGAATGATCGCCGCTTCTCCGCGCGTCACGAGCGCATTGGTATCCGCATCATCAGAGCACAGCCCGAGCTCCCGCCCCACGCGCAGGATGTTGTCAGCCGTGCTGAGCGATGTCCCTCCCTCGTAGAGCGTGCTGTCATAAACCGGAACATCTGCGGCGGCAAAAGCACTCTCAACCAGCACGCTGCGACACATCGGTGAGCGCGGCGCGGAGAGTGCGGTTTCGTTCAGCCAGCCCTGCCGGTAGGCTTCCACGACGCTGCTTCGACCCACATCCTGCCAGTTGTCACCGATAGTTTCGACACCATAGGCGCGGCAGAGCATGACAGCCCATTGCTCCACAGTGATGAACTGTTCCGGCGAGAAGCAGTCATTCCCCGTTCCGGCGACGATCTCACATTCGGCCAGATACATCACGCTCTCATAGCAGTCCGCAGTCTCCAGCACGTCATCAAAGCCTGTGCAGGCAGCGGAAGCAGCTGTGGGCAGGATCACTGCCAGGACAAGGGTGCAGACAGCCAACGCTGTTCTTCTAACGATCATCTTCATA
>ERZ773147.4300-NODE-4300-length-9972-cov-8.764546_pt1 | contig 9972 bp, 4 predicted proteins | sample MGYA00580851_ERZ773147 | MGnify/ENA primary metagenome ERZ773147 (study PRJEB29015, sample SAMEA2737818) | human gut metagenome | biome: human gut; feature: human-associated habitat; material: faeces | place: China | collected 2012 ... | reverse complement strand
ATTGCAAGTATACAAAAAGATACAGTAAAAACATCTGACGAAGCATTAATAGAAATATATAAAAAATTAAGACCAGGCGAACTTCCAACAGTAGAAGCTGCTAAAAGTCTATTTAGTGGATTATTTTTTGATTCAAGAAGATATGACCTAGCCAAAGTTGGTAGATATAAATTTAATAAAAAATTAAGTTTAGCTACAAGAATAACGGGAAGAATTGCAGCAACAGACATAATAGATCCACAAAGTGGAGAAGTTTTGGTAGAAAAAGGAAATGTAATAGATGCAGATGTAGCAGAAGAAATACAAAATACAGGACTAAATATTGTAGATGTACAAGTTAATGATAAAAATGTAAGAGTTATAGGTAATGGAACAGTAAATATCCACAACTTTGTAACAAATGTGGATATTAGTGACTTACATTTTAAAGAATATGTAAATTATTCTGTATTAAAATCTATATTAGATACAACGGAAGAAAAAGACTTACATAGAGTACTAAAAGAAAGAATGGAAGAATTATTACCAAGACATATTACAAATGAAGATATTATAGCTTCTATTAGTTATTTATTAAACTTAGAATATGGCTTAGGTGAAGTAGACGATATTGACCATTTAGGAAATAGACGTATACGTTGTGTTGGTGAATTATTGCAAAATCAATTTAGAATTGGTTTAACAAGACTTGAAAGAGTTGTTCGTGAGAGAATGACAATACAAGATCTAGATGTAATTACACCACAAACATTAATTAATACAAAACCAATAACATCATCAATAAGAGAATTCTTTGGTAGTTCACAATTATCACAATTTATGGATCAAACAAATCCACTTTCTGAACTTACACATAAAAGAAGAATCTCTGCTTTGGGACCTGGTGGTTTAACAAGAGAAAGAGCTGGATTCGAAGTTAGAGATATTCACCATACTCACTATGGTAGACTATGTCCAGTAGAATCACCTGAAGGACCAAACATTGGACTTATTTCAGCATTATCTTGTTTTGCAACAATAAATGAATATGGATTTATTGAAACACCATATAGAAGAGTAGATAGAAAAACAGGAAAAATAACAGATATAATTGATTATATGTCTGCAGATGAAGAAGATAAACATATTATTGCTCAAGCTTCAGAACCATTAGATGAAGAAGGAAGATTTGTTAATAACAGAATAAAAGTAAGGTATAAAGAAGAAATTACAGAGGTAGATAAAGAATTAGTAGATTATGTGGATGTTTCACCAAGACAACTTGTATCTGTTGCAGCAGCAATGATTCCATTCGTTGAACATGATGATGTTAAACGTTCACTTATGGGTTCTAACATGCAACGTCAAGCAGTACCACTTTTAACAGTGGAAACACCAATTGTAGGAACTGGTATTGAGTATAGAGCTGCAAAAGACTCTGGAATAACAGTTACAGCAAAAAATGAAGGAGTTGTTGAAAAAGTAACTGCAGATGAAGTTATTGTTAGAAACAAGAAAAATTCTTTAGATAAATATAAATTACGTAAATTCAAGAGAACAAATGGTGGAACTTGTATTAATCAAAGACCTGTTGTAGCTAAAGGAGAAATTGTAAAAGCTGGAGATATATTAGCAGATGGACCATCTACAAAAAATGGAGAGATGGCACTTGGAAAAAATGTTCTTATAGCATATACAACATGGGAAGGTTATAACTATGAGGATGCTGTTTTAATAAGTGAAAGATTAGTAAAAGAAGATGTTTATACATCAATACATATAGAAGAATATGATTGTGAATGTCGTGATACAAAACTAGGACCAGAAGAAATTACACGTGACATACCAAATGTTGGTGATGACGGATTAAAAGATTTAGATGAAAATGGTATTATAAGAATTGGTGCAGAAGTAAGACCTGGCGATATTTTAGTTGGTAAAGTAACTCCAAAGGGAGAAACAGAACTTACAGCAGAAGAAAGATTACTTCGTGCTATATTTGGAGAAAAGGCAAGAGAAGTAAGAGATACTTCATTACGTGTTCCACATGGAGAAGCAGGAACAATAGTAGATGTAAAAATATTTACAAGAGATAATTCAGATGAATTAGGACCTGGAGTTAATCAAGTAATACGTTGTTATATAGCAACAAAAAGAAAGATTTCTGTTGGAGATAAGATGGCTGGACGTCATGGTAATAAAGGTGTTATATCAAGAATATTACCAGAAGAAGATATGCCATTTATGCCAGATGGAACACCTGTAGATATAGTATTAAATCCACTTGGTGTACCTTCTCGTATGAATCTTGGTCAGGTTTTAGAGGTTCATTTAGGAATGGCTGCAAGAGCTTTGGGATGGAAAGTTGCAACACCAGTATTTGATGGTGCAAAATCAAATGAAATAGAAGATCTATTAGAAGAAGCTGGTCTTTCAAGAGATGGTAAAACAACTTTATATGATGGAAGAACAGGAGAGGCATTTGACCATCCAATTACAGTTGGTGTTATGTACATGTTAAAATTACACCACTTAGTTGATGATAAAATACATGCTCGTTCAACAGGACCATACTCATTAGTAACTCAACAACCTTTAGGAGGTAAAGCACAATTTGGTGGACAACGTTTTGGTGAAATGGAAGTTTGGGCACTAGAGGCATATGGTGCAGCATATACTCTTCAAGAAATGTTAACAGTAAAATCTGATGATGTAGTAGGAAGAGTAAAAACATATGAAGCAATAGTAAAAGGCGAGAATATTCCAGAACCTGGAGTTCCAGAAAGCTTTAAAGTTTTAATAAAAGAATTACAATCTTTAGGATTAGACATAAGACTATATTCTAGCGATAATAAAGAATTAGAATTAAAAGAAAACATTGATGATGGAATAGATTTTAACATTGAGGCTAACAAAAAGTTAGGAGAAGAGACTATTGCTGATGAATCAGAAATAGAAGAAAATTACATAGAAGCTGACGAAGAATTAGAAGATGAAGATAACCTTCTTTTTGAAGATGTAGCAGATGAAGATGATGAAGATCTATTAATTTTCGATAATGATTTAGCAGAAGATAATATCTTAAGTGATGAAGATATTATAGATGAAGAATAATTGAATATATACATCTAATTACATTTTCTTTTATCAACAACTAATGTCTGCACCAACAGTGTATATAAAAGAAAATGTAAAGATGCACAAAACTAAGGAGACTATAAAGTCTTACCAAAAATAAATAAAAATAGGGGGCTCCTAAATAATGGACGAATTAGAAGTTTTTGATAAAATAAAAATTGGTTTAGCATCAGATGAAAAAATAAGAGAATGGTCAAAAGGTGAAGTAAAAAAACCAGAAACTATTAATTATAGAACATTAAAACCAGAAAAAGATGGATTATTCTGTGAGAGAATATTTGGACCTACAAAAGATTGGGAATGTCATTGTGGAAAATACAAAAGAGTAAGATATAAAGGTATTGTTTGCGATCGTTGTGGAGTTGAAGTAACAAAATCTAAAGTAAGAAGAGAAAGAATGGGACATATAGAGCTTGCAGCACCAGTTGCACATATTTGGTATTTTAAAGGAATTCCAAGTAGAATAGCTTTAATGCTAGATATATCTGCAAGAAATCTAGAAAAAGTAATTTACTTTGCATCTTATATAGTAACAGATAAGGGAACAAGTGGTCTTGTAAAAGCACAAGTTTTAACAGAAAAAGAATATCATGAAGCAATAGAAAAATATGGTAAAGATTCATTCAAAGCAGAAATGGGAGCAGAAGCTTTATACAAATTATTAGCAGAAGTTGACTTAGATAAGCTATCAGAAAAACTAAAAAAAGAATTAGTTAATGCAAGTGAAGTAAAAAAACCAAAAATAGTAAAAAGATTAGATACTGTAGAATCATTTAGATTATCTAATAATAGACCAGAATGGATGATCATGAATGTAGTACCAGTAATTCCACCAGAATTGAGACCAATGGTACAATTAGATGGTGGTAGATTTGCTACATCAGATCTTAATGATTTGTACAGAAGAGTTATCAACAGAAATAATCGTTTAAAAAGATTATTAGAATTAGGTGCACCAGAAATTATTGTAAGAAATGAAAAAAGAATGTTACAAGAATCTGTTGATGCGTTAATAGATAATGGAAGACGTGGAAGACCAGTTACTGGTGCAGGAAATAGACCACTTAAATCATTATCAGATATGTTAAAAGGAAAACAAGGTAGATTTAGACAAAACTTACTTGGTAAACGTGTTGACTATTCAGGACGTTCAGTTATCGTAGTAGGGCCAGAACTTAAAATCTACCAATGTGGACTTCCAAAAGAAATGGCAGTAGAACTATTTAAACCTTTTGTAATGAAAGAATTAGTAGGTCGTGGAATTGCTCATAACATAAAAAATGCAAAAAGAATGGTAGAAAGATTAAGACCAGAAGTATGGGATATACTAGAAGATGTTATTAAAGATCATCCAGTAATGTTAAACCGTGCTCCAACACTACATAGATTAGGTATTCAAGCTTTTGAACCTGTATTAGTAGAAGGTAGAGCTATAAAACTACATCCATTGGTTTGTACAGCTTTTAATGCCGACTTTGATGGTGATCAAATGGCTATTCACGTACCATTATCACCAGAAGCACAAGCAGAAGCAAGATTTTTAATGCTTTCTGTAAACAATCTTTTGAAACCACAAGATGGTAAACCAGTAACAGTTCCTACACAAGATATGATTTTAGGAAGTTATTATTTAACAATGGAAGTAGATGGAGAACCAGGTGAAGGAAAATATTTCTGTTCTCCAGAAGAAGCTGTTATAGCTTACGAAAATCATGACTTAGGAATGCATGCTAAAATAAAAGTTAGAATGTCTAAAATTGAAAACGGAGTAGAAAAACATAAATTAATAGATACAACAGTTGGTAGAATTATATTTAATAAGGGAATACCACAAGATTTAGGATTTGTAGATAGAGAAAATCCAGATAATGAATTTGAATTAGAAATTAATTTCCCTGTAATTAAAAAGAATTTAGGAAAAATTATTGCTAAATCAATAAACACACATGGCTTAAGTGATACAGCAGAATTACTAGATTATATTAAAGCAACTGGATATAAATATTCAACAATAGGAGCTATTACAGTTTCTGTTAGTGATGTTAAAGTACCAGAAGCAAAGAAAACAATATTAGCAGATGCACAAAGCCAAGTTGATACAATATTGAAACAATATAAACGTGGTTTAATAACAGATGAAGAAAGATATAATGCTGTTATTAAAATATGGACTAAAGCAACAGATGATGTAAAAAATGCAATGAAAGATAACTTTGATAGTTTAAATCCAGTTTACATGATGGCAGAATCTGGAGCAAGACGGAAACCTTGACCAATTAAAACAAATTGCAGGTATGCGTGGACTTATGGCTAGTACAACAGGTAAGGTAGTAGAAATTCCTATCAAATCATGCTTTAGGGAAGGTCTAGATGCGATAGAATACTTTATTGCAGCCCATGGAGCAAGAAAAGGACTTTCTGATACAGCTTTAAGAACAGCCGATTCAGGATACTTAACAAGAAGATTAGTTGATGTATCACAAGATATAATCGTAAGAGAATTAGATTGTGGAACAACTGAAGGTCTTGAAGTATATGCAATCAAAGACGGAAATCAAGTAATTGAAAGCCTACAAGAAAGATTGATAGGAAGATATCCATTAAATGATATCAAAGATCCAACAACAGGTGAGATATTATGCGATAAAGACACAATGATTAGTGAAAAAGTTGCTAACAAAATAGTTGATTTAGGAATTGAAAGGGTAACAGTTAGATCACCATTAAACTGTAAAACACAACATGGTGTTTGTGCAAAATGCTATGGCATGAGTATGGCAACAAGAGGAAAGATTAACATAGGCGAACCTATTGGAACAATTGCAGCTCAATCAATTGGTGAGCCAGGTACACAGCTTACAATGAGAACAATTCACTCAGGTGGTGTAGCAGGTGTAGCTGATATTACACAGGGTCTTCCTAGAGTTGAGGAGCTATTCGAAGCTCGTAAACCAAAGGGATTAGCAATAATCACTGAAATTGCAGGAAAAGTAACAATTACAGAAGAAAAGAAAAAGAAACAGGTAACTGTTACATCAAATGACAATAGCAAAACATATTCAATACCATTTGGATCAAAAGTATGTGTTCAAGAAGGCCAAGAGATTGGAGTAGGAGATCCATTAACAGAAGGATCAATCAATCCAAATGAAATTCTTGCAATAAAAGGACCAGAAGGAGTTCATGAATATTTAGTTCAAGAAATCCAGAAAGTTTATAGAAATCAGGGTGTTGATATTAATGATAAACACATTGAAGTTATAGCAAGACAAATGCTTAAGAGAGTAAGAATTGAAGACTCTGGAGATAGCAAACTACTACCAGGATCATTAATAGATATGAATGAACTAGAAGTAATAAACAAAGAACTTGAAGAACAAGGAAAGAAACCAGCTTCAGGAAAGAGAATATTACTAGGAATCACAAAAGCATCACTTGCAACAGAAAGCTTCTTATCAGCAGCATCATTCCAAGAAACTACAAAAGTATTAACAGAGGCAGCTATCAAAGGTAAAGAAGATAACCTAATTGGATTAAAAGAAAACGTAATCATAGGAAAACTTATCCCAGCTGGAACAGGTATGGCAAGATATCAAAATACTCATATTAATACAGAAGAGGTAGAAGAAGATACAGCTAATGATGTAAAATTATATCATGCCGATGATGAAGACGAAAATAAACAATAAAATATAAAAACTGTTAGATTTTTATCTAACAGTTTATTTTAATTTTGAAGTATTTTTTTAATTTCTTTATGAAGAAAAGGCTTGTACTCTTTAATTGGTAAAGGTTCACTATATAAAATAGAAGTAAAGCAAGTACTACTAACAAGCTCAATAATCATAAATAAAGAAACCTGAGGATTATCTAATTTTATATTATTTTCTTCTACCCCAGTTAAAAACAAACTAACCAAACCATCTTCTTCGGCTTCTTCTCTTGAATATAACTCAAGTATAGTTTTATTGAAAACTCCCCAAGCCAAATCCTTTGCAATAAACTGAATTAATATAGGATCTTTTACAAGTTCATCAATAACATAATCAACAATATATATAATCTGATCGACAAAATCAGTAACTTTATTTTTATTAAGAGAATTAAGTGCATCATTAAAAAGCTTCTTCGATTTCTTCATAATAAGAATATCGTGAAGTTCGTATTTATCTTTAAAATAAAGATAGAAAGTGCCTTTGGCAACATTAGCTTTATTAACAATATCCTGAATAGAAGTGTTTTTAAGTCCTTTAGTAGTAAATAATTTAAATCCTTCATCAAGAAGTCTTTCTTCTTTATTATCTTTATACGTTTTAGTTTCTTTAATTTCATTACAATTTTTATTATTTCGATTAGATAAATTTTTAATAATATTCATAAATGTCTCCTCATAAATATATTATTGCACAAAAATGACCAAAGGTCAACTTTTTTTATAAAAAGTATTGACCAATGGTCAGAAAAGTAATATAATATAAAATGACCGTTGGTCATAAACCGACAATAAGAGAATAACAAAAGGAGGCTCAAATGCAAAAATTTGGCGAATTTATATGTAAACATAAGAAAATAATACTAATCATAGCTCTTATATTGCTTATTCCATCTGTAATTGGAATGAAAGCAACAAAAATAAACTATGACATATTAATGTATCTACCAGATGATATTGAAACAGTGCAAGGAGAAAGCATATTAGCACAAGACTTTAACATGGGTGCGTTCTCAATGATAACTGTTGACAATATGAAAACGAAAGATATATTGAAATTAGAAGATAAACTAAAGAAAATAGGAAATGTAGAGAAAGTTGTAAGCATTGCAGATGTAATAGGAACTGATATTCCAGAAGATGTACTACCAGATGAGATAAAAGATAAACTATATAAAGATGGAAGTACAATAATATTAGCAACATTTAAAGACTCAATATCAGATGAAGAAACATTAAACACAGTAGAAGAAATAAGAAAAGTAACAGATGGACAATGTAAAATTGGTGGAATGACAGCAACAACGCTTGATACAAAAGAAGTATCAAACTCAGAAGTAATAGTATACATAGTAATAGCAGTAATACTATGTTTAGTAATATTAGAGATAGCACTTGATTCATACCTAATTCCAGTATTATTACTAGGAAATATAGGAATAGCAATATTGTATAATATGGGAAGCAATATATTGCTAGGACAGATATCATATATTACAAAAGCAATAAGTGCAGTATTACAATTAGGTGTAACAATGGATTTTGCTATATTCTTATATCATAGTTACAAAGCAGAAAAAGAGGAGACAAATAACAATGATGAAGCAATGAGCAAAGCAATAACATCAACTCTAGTATCTGTATTAGGGAGTGCTACAACAACAATTGCTGGATTCTTAGCATTATGTAGCATGAACCTAACATTAGGGAGAGATATAGGATTGGTAATGGCTAAAGGTGTATTAATTGGATTAATATGTGCAGTTACAATATTACCAGCAGCAATACTAATGTTTGACAAAGCAATAGAAAAAACAAGACATAAAGAAATCTTACCAAAATTCACAAAAGTAAGAGACTTTAGTATAAAACATTATAAAGCAATAATAGTAGTATTCTTGATAATATTACCATTTGCAGTATATGGATATACACATACAGAAAATTATTACAACCTAGACAAATCATTACCAGACACATTACAAGGTGTTCAAGCAAATAATGAATTAAAAGAAAAATTTGGAATTGTATCAACAGAATTAGTACTAGTTGACAAAGATATGCCAGATTATAAAGTAAATCAGATGTTAGACGAAATAAATAATCTAGACGGAATAGATATGACATTATCTTATGCAAGCATAAGCAAAGGACAGATACCTAAAGAAATATTACCAGATGAGATAAAGAGTATCTTCCAAAGTGATAAATATCAAATGATAATAATAAGTTCAAAATACGAATTAGCAACAAATGAACTAAATGATCAAGTAGAAAAAGTAAAAGAGATAGTAAAGAGATATGACAGCAATGCCTTACTAGCAGGTGAAGGACCATTAATGACAGACTTAGTAGAAATAAGTGATCATGACTTTAATAGTGTAAATTCATCATCAATAGGAATCATATTTATATTAATGATAATAACATTAAAATCAATATCATTACCATTTATATTATTAGCAGCAATCGAATTTGCAATATTTATCAACATGGGTATACCAGCATACACAAATACAGTATTACCATTTGTTGCATCAATAGTAATTGGAACAATACAATTAGGAGCAACAATAGACTATGCAATATTAATAACAACAAAATATAAGGGACTAAGAAAAGAAGGAAAAGACAAGAAAGAGGCAGTATCAGAAGCACTAGGAACCTCAATAAGCTCAATAGTTGTAAGTGCACTTTGCTTCTTCGGAGCAACATTCGGAGTAGGAGCATATTCAAAGATAGAAATGATAAGCTCACTATGTACTCTAATGTCAAGAGGAGCAATAATAAGTATGGTAACAGTAGTAACTGTATTACCAGCATTCCTACTAGTATTTGATAAATTAATATGCAAAACTACAATTGGAATGAAGAATGAAAATAAAGTTAATTAAAGAAAGGATAAGAAAATGAAAAATAATAGAAAAATCGTTTCAGCACTTTTAATAGGAACAATGTGCATGACAACAATGCCTGTATTTGCTAATACAAAAGATGAAACTGTATATACAAAATTAAATAATAACAGTGAATCATATAGTACAATAGTAAGCGACAAATTATCTAATGACAACAATGATGAATTTCTTAAAGATATCACAGATTTATTAAATCTAGAGAACACAAACGGAGATGAGAAATTT
>ERZ773147.4296-NODE-4296-length-9990-cov-3.990438_pt1 | contig 9990 bp, 6 predicted proteins | sample MGYA00580851_ERZ773147 | MGnify/ENA primary metagenome ERZ773147 (study PRJEB29015, sample SAMEA2737818) | human gut metagenome | biome: human gut; feature: human-associated habitat; material: faeces | place: China | collected 2012 ... | reverse complement strand
GAAGAAGCGGGCTTCCGATACGCTGGATAAGGTCCTCTTTGAGCTGAGCAGCGGCATGAAGAACGCCTACGCCCGTTCGGACGCCTGAATCACATCCGACCCGGAAGGGAAAATCATTTCCGACAAAACCGTCAAAAACGGTCAAATCGACCCACAAAACCGTCATCCGCCCCGAAGCTGACCGCTCTGGGGCGGATTTTTTGTACTCTTTTGTGGGTTGTATCCCACTTCTTGTGCAGAATGCATGATTTTGATGGAAATATTTTGGCAGATAAACGGACGGAAAGTGATTGATTTTGACGGAATATTTGCTATAATACAGACAGAAACAGCCAAAACGATTCAAACACAAGCAGAAACGTGCAACAGGAGGGATGAAGATGTTGGCAGAGGAGCGGCTTTCCCGCATCATGAAGCTGCTGAGCCAGCAGCGCACCGCGACGGTGCAGGAGCTCTGCGAGGCGCTGGACGCCAGCGAGTCCACCATCCGCCGCGATTTGAACGAGCTGGACAGGATGGGCAAGGTGAACAAGGTACACGGCGGCGCGACCCTGCCGGACAGCCAGTTCCTCGCCGACGAGCCGACGATGGCAGCGAAGGAAGCGCTGGCTGTCGTCCAGAAAAAGTGCATCGCAAAGGCGGCAGCGGCCCTCATCACCGCAGAGGATTTTGTCTTTCTGGACGCCGGCAGCACCACGCTGGCGCTGGTCCGGGAGCTGAGCGGCCCGGCGCTGGACGCCCGGTACGTCACCAACGGCGTCGCTCACGCCCGTCTGCTGGCCCAGAAGGGCTGCAAGGTCTTTCTGGTGGGCGGTCTGCTGCGGCCCGAGACGGAGGCCATCATCGGCGCTGCGGCCCTCCACAGCCTGCAGCAGATAGGTATTCTCCCGCAGCAGCGCGGCGCAGAAGGCGTCCACCGTTTTGATTTCCGCCTGATACACCCGGAACAGCTGGCGGCGCAGATGGCCGTCCTCCGGATGCTCCGCCACCCGCTTGGCCAGCTCCGCGGCGATCTTGCCCCGCAGCTCCGCCGCGGCAGCCTTGGTATAGGTGATGATGAGAAAATCGTCCACCGCGCACTGCTCCCGGGTGATGTAGCGGAACAGCCGCTCCACCAGCACCTTGGTCTTGCCGGAGCCGGCGGCGGCAGACACCAGCAGGCTTCCGCCCCGGTTCTCCACGGCAGTGCGCTGGTCAGGGGTCAATTCAATTTTCGCCATGGCGCGCCTCCTCTCCGTTCTCCTTCTCCAGCATGGCCCAGAATTCGCCGCTGTCCGTCTTATGCATCTGCCGCCGCTTGTCCCGGCTCTCGTCAAAATAGCAGGCCGAGGCAAAGGCGCAGTAGGTGCAGGCGCTGTCCTGGGGCCCGCGGGCATAGGGATCGGCGTCGATATTGCCGCGGGCGATCTCTCCGGCGATCTGGTGCAGCAGCCGATCCACATACCGCCCCAGATGGCCCAGTTGGGCCGCCGTGGCGATATCGCCGGATAGCGTGCCGTCCTTCTTCACGCTGATGGGCAGATAACAGGGCGTTTCCAGCGCACTGTGCTCCATGGCCCGCAGCACCTCCGGCTCGCCCAGCACCAGACCCGTGCGGCGCAGCTCGCTCTCCAGCGCCGCTTTCAGCTTTTCGTCGCTGATGTTCCGATCCTGCCGCAGTATCACGCTGCGGGCGGGCTGGTACAGCACGCCGCAGGGTACGATGGGATAGCCGAAATACGCCTGTCCCTCCCGCTCCAGCGTAAAGAGGTACAGCAGCATCTGGATGCCCAGTCCGTAGCGGATATCCGTCAGGTCAAAGCTCTTTTTGCCGGTCTTATAGTCCACCACCCGCAGGTACAGCTTCCCGTCATGGAGCCAGCCGTCCACACGATCCACCTTGCCGGACACCGACAGCGACGCGCCGCCCTCCCGCACGGTGATGGCGGGCAGATGGCCGTCCCGCCCGCCGAAGCTCAGCTCAAACTCCACCGGCTGGAAATCCGACTGCCGCATTTCCCGGGCAATATTCAGTATGATGGTATACGCCGTCTCCCGCAGGCGGCTGAACAGATACCGGAAGCGGGCGGACTTGTTCTGATACTCCTGTATCTGCGTGGCGGCATAGCGCTCCACATAGCGCTTCACCATATGGCGCAGCGCCTCGTCGTCCACCTGTCCGTAGCCGCCCTGCTCCTTCACCTCGCGGTTCACATTTTCCAGCAGATAGTGCAGGAAGGTGCCCACCTCCGGAGCCTCAAAGCCCGCCTTCTTCCGCTCCCTGGCCCGCAGGCCGTATTCCATGAAATAGCCGAAATGGCAGGACTTCACCCGGTCGATACGGCTGGCGGACATGGCGATGAAGCGGCCGTACAATGACTGCACCGCCTCCGGCGAAAGCCGCCCCCGCTCCATCCGCCGGGCGCGGGCCATGGCGGCAAGGGCCGCCGCGTACCGGGACTGCCCCTGGAAATACCGCCGCAGGGCTTCATTCTCCCCGGCGGCGCACAGAGCCGTGGCAGGCAGCGTCATGCGGTAGGCGCCGTCCTCCCGCTGTACCTTCAGCCACGGGAACAGCAGCCGCACCCGCTCCACCACGAAGGAGGGCCGCAGCTCCGCGCCGGTCACATCGGTGACCGGCCATGAGATATGCAGCTGCTCCGTGGGCTGGGCAAGGCAGGCGTAGATATTCTGCAATTCGTTGTCCAGGGCGTCAAAGGTAGCGTCCGACAGGGGGATATCCCGCTGCGCCAGCGCCTGTCGGTCGTCGCTGTCCAGCACGCCGCCGTCCTTCTCGATCTTGGGCAGCAGGTGGTCATTGGCTCCCAGCAGGAACAGCACCCGTACCCGGTGGCGGTCGTTGCGGGTGATCTCGCTGACCTTCACCTGATCCAGCGTGGCGGGGATGGTGCCCACGCTGTACTGGGTCAGCACCAGCCGCAGCAGCTTGGCAAACTCCTCGCCGTCCAGCTCCGTATCTCCCAGAATTTCCACGAACTGATCCAGCACGTCGCAGAAGATCTGCCACAGCTGGGCATATTCCTCCGCCAGCTGCACCTGTCCCGCCGAAAGCAGCGCATCCGCCTTCTCCCGCAGGGCGTCCGGCACACCGGCCGCCGCCGCGAACTCATACAGCGTCCGCGCCTTGTCCCGCGCGGCAGGCCGCCGCTTCAGGCCGTCGGCCAGCGCCGACAGCGGCCCGCGCACCTTTTCCCGGATGCGGTTGATCTCCTCCAGCCGTGCCGCCCGCTCCTCCGTCATGTCCAGTCCGTAGCCGTCGGGATTCAGCGTCCACGGCACATCCCGCAGCCACATATTCCCCCGGATATCCCACCGGATCACATAGTTTTCCAGCAGATCGCACTCCGCCGCCGTCACATCGGTCATGCCGGTTTTCAGATAGCGGAACATATCCTCATACTCAAAGCCGCCGGTCACCGCGTCCACGGCGGACAGCAGCAGCGTCATCACCGGCTTTTCCAGAATGTCGCTGCGGCGGCTGATATAGGCGGGGATGCCGTCCCGCCGGAACACCGACTCCAGCAGCGGCCCGTAAACATCCATGCTGCGGCTGGCCACGGCAATATCCCGATAGCGATAGCCCTGCGCCGCCAATCGCCGGATCCGGGCGGAGACATACTCCACCTCGGTATAGGCGGTGGCCGCCTGATAGAGATCCACCGCATCGGTCTCGCCCTCCCAGACCGCGTCGCTGCCGAAGCAGTGGCGCTCCAGATGGCCCAGCGGGCTGTCCTCCTGCCGGGAGAGATAGGCAAGGCGGCACTCCACCCCCGCCTCACGGGCCATGCGCACCAGCCGCTCCTTCTGGGCGGCGGCATTCTGGAACAGCTGCCCGCTCCGGTCGCCCAGCAGCGTCACCGTCACGCTGTGACAACGCCGCAGCGCCAGCGCCAGCACGCTTTCCTCCTGCTTGTTGAAGAAGGAAAAGCCGTCCAGATACAGATCCTTCCCGTCCAGATAGTGGGACTGGGGCAGGCTGTCGCGGAGCTTCTGCACGCGGGAGCGCACATCCGTCTCCCCATTGCGCAGCCGCGCGTCGTAGGCGGCGAAGATCAACGCCACATCCCGAAGCTTGTCGCCCATGGCGCCCTCCATGTCCGCCACATGGCGGTACAGCGTCTCCGGCGCGATCTGATAGGCGTAGAATTCGTCGGCCAGTGTGGTCAGCTGGTGCAGGAACGCCGCCCGCTGGGAGGGCCGCCCGAACACCTTCAGGTTGCTGTGCAGTTCCTGTAAGCACCGCCGCATGGTCAGCAGCTTGCCGCCGTTGTCCAGCGTCACCTCCGCCAGACCGCCGGTCTCGCTCAGCACACGGGTGGCAAGGCTCTGGAAGGTCAGCACCTCGGCATTGCGGCTGGCGGTGGGGCCGCAGGCGCGGCACAGATCCAGCTCCGCCTCGTGGGACGTGTGCTCCGGCACCAGCAGAAGCTGGGAACGGCGCTCCCGTTCCCGGCCCATGGTCTCCAACACCCGCGCCGATTTGCCGCTTCCCGCGCGGCCGATCCAGATGGTCAGCATAGACGTTTCTCCTCTCTCCGTTCCGCATTTTCCCTGCTATTATACCGTATTTTTCGCCCCTTGGAAAGCCCGGCGGCGCAAAAAAGCGTGTTCCCCGCAGGGAACACGCTTTTTCATGCAGGAAATTCTCAGAAGGCCCAGTTGCCATTGCGGAAGATGGGAACGGTCTTGCCGTCGGCGCAGATGGCGTCGATGTTCATATCCTCGGAACCGATCATGAAGTCCTCGTGGATCATGGAGTCGTTGACGCCCAGCGCGCGGCACTCCTCCAGCGTCCGCTCGTGGAAGTTCTCGATGGTGTCGGCAAAGCCCATGCCCAGCGCCAGATGGCAGGCGGCATTCTCATCAAACAGGGTGTTGTAGAACAGGATGCCGGACTTGCGGATGGGGGAATCGTAGGGCACCAGCGCGCACTCGCCCAGATAGGCGCTGCCCTCGTCCATGGTGATCAGCTTGGTCAGCAGCTGGTTGTTGACCTCGGCGTTCCACTCCACGGCCTTGCCCTCATGGAACCGGATCCAGAACTTATCGATCAGCTGGCCCTGATAGCTGAGGGGCTTGGTGGAATAGACGATGCCCTCGGCCTCGCCCCGCTTGGGAGAGATGAAGCACTCCTCGCTGGGGATGTTGGGGTTAAATACGATGCCCTGCAAGCTCTTCTCGCTGCCGCCGCTGAACCGGCCCTCAGAGATCATGCCCACGGTGAAGTCGGTGCCGGTGGCGCTGGTGTAGTGCAGCTTCTCGATATGCAGGCTGTTGAGATAGGCGCAGCGGTCGTGCAGATCCTTGTTGTGGGCCTCCCACGCGGCGACGGGGTCGCCGTCCACGCGGGAGGTGGCCAGAATGTTCTCCCACAGCTTCTCCACGGCGGCACCGGCACGCAGCTCCGGAAACAGCTTCTTGGCCCATGCCTTGCCGGGTACGGCGGCGATGCACCACTGATACTTGTTTTCGATGGCGTCACGATAGGGCTTGATGATGGGATAGCGCTTCTGCTGGGCCTTGGCCATCTTCTCCTGATTGATGCCCTTCAGCCCGTCGGGATCCTCGCTGAGCAGATAAATGCGGCAGGGGATGGTGTCCACATAGTGCTGCCAGCGGGCCTCCTCATAGTTGTCCACCTTGCCCAGGGTGGTCAGGGTGCGGTAACGGTAGTGGACCTTCTGCAGCGGCTGATAGTTCCAGTCCACCACCACCTTCCTGGCCTTGCACTTATAGCACTCCTCCACCAGCATCTGCACGAACTCCGGCTGATCCAGGTCGGCCTGAATAAAGACCTCCTGACCCGGCTGGATGTTAACGCCCATGCGGGCGATCAGGTTGGCATAGCTGCGCAATACGGATTTTTTCATAATGTTCGCTCCTTTTCATGGAATCATGGTATCAGAAGTAGTATAACACCGACGGCGGCGTTTGAAAAGCGCCGTGCAAATAATTTACAGCAAAAACGGCAGCCATAGCTGCCGTTTTTGCTGTATCACAGTTTTTACAGGGCGCACTTGCCGCGCTTGAGGTACTGACCCTTTACGTCGTTGACAACGCCACTCTCCACGGCGGGCATGCCCCGCAGGTACACGGCGGCGATGCTGCCGGAGGTACGGAAGCCCTCGAAGGGAGTATAGTCGCAGCGGGACACCATATCGGCGGCCCGGAGGGTATGATCCGCCGCCGGATCGTACACCACGATATCGGCGTCCGCGCCGGGTGCGATGCAGCCCTTGCGGGGATAAAGACCGTATAGCTTGGCGGGATTCTCGCTGAGGGCACGGCAGAAGGTAGGCAGGTCGATGCGGCCCGCCGCCACGCCGGTGGTATACACCACCTCGCCCCGGGTCTCCACGCCGGGAAGGCCGCCGGGAATGGTGGTGAAGTCCCCCTGTCCCGCCAGCTTCTGCTTGGTGGTGAAGGAGCAATGATCGGTGGACACGGTGTTGACCCGGCCCTCACGCAGACCATCCCACAGCGCGTCCTGATCCGCCTTTTTGCGGATGGGAGGCGAGCACACGAACTTGGCGGAGGACAGCCAGTCCTCCTGATAGTAAACGCTGTCGTCCAGCGCCAGATACTGGGGGCAGGTCTCGGAATACACCGTCTGGCCACGGTCACGGGCCTGATCGATCTCGCTGAGGGCCGCGGCGTTGGTGGTGTGGACGATCACCACGGGAGCCTCCGCCGCCTGGGCGATCCGCAGGATGCGGCCCACCGCTTCCGCTTCCAGATAGTCGGGGCGGGTCTGGGGATGGCAGGAGACGGTGTTCTCGCCCTTGGCTTTTTTCTCCGCCACCAGCGCGTCGATAACGCCGCTGTTCTCGCAGTGGACGCCGCAGATGCCGCCCCGTGCCTTCAGCGCCTTCATGGCCCGGTACAGGTCGCCGTCCGGCAGCATCATGGCGGGATAGGTCATATACATCTTAAAAGAGGTGATGCCGGCGGCGAACATGTCGTCCAGCTCGCCCTCGATGCCCTCGTTCCAGTCGTCGATGGTCATATGGAAGCCGTAGTCGCAGTGACAGTCCGCCGCCTTCCTGTGCCACAGCGTCAGACCGTAGGCCAGCGTCTCGCCCTTGTTGGGGCAGGCGAAGTCGATGACGGTGGTGGTGCCGCCGCGCAGGGCGGAACGGCTGCCGCTTTCAAAATCGTCGGCGGTGGTGGTATTGCACACGTCCAGGTCAAAGTGGGTGTGGGCGTCGATGAAGCCCGGCAGCAGCAGCTTGCCGGTCACGTCCACCACCTCCGCATCAGGCGCGTCGATATGGGGCGCCACGGCAGCGATCTTCTCGCCGTCCACCAGCACGTCGGCCTCCACGACGGCGCTGCCGCTGACCACGCGGCCGCCGGTAAAGAGTCGTTTCATAGGAAAGTACCTCCCTGTCGTTTCTTGTTTCGTCCATTATAGCACCTGCCGCCCTGCGGTGGTACAAAAATTTTTGTTTTTCAAAAATTTTTCGCTGAAAAAAAGAGTGTATTCAGAAAATATCCTGTATAATAGAATGAGGAAAAATTTCGGCGCAGCGCGGAAAGGAGGTCCCGCCATGTTTTCCCAGACATTTCTGGACGAGCTGATCGCCCGCAACGACATCGTGGACGTGGTGGGCTCCTATGTGTCGCTGACGCCCAAGGGCGGCAGCTATTGGGGCTGCTGTCCCTTCCACAATGAAAAGACGCCCTCCTTCCACGTTTTGCAGGACAAGCAGTTCTATCACTGCTTCGGCTGCAAGAAGGGCGGCGGCGTGATCAACTTCATCATGGAGATTGAAAACCTCTCCTACCCCGACGCCATTCGCTTTTTGGCCAAGCGGGTGAACATGGAGGTGCCGGAGGATCGGGAATCCGCTGATGCCGACCGGCTGCGCAAGCGATTGCTGAACCTGAACCGGGATGCCGCACGGTGGTATTACGACGTGCTGCAGAGCCCCGACGGCGCGGCGGTGCGGGCGTATCTGGATAAGCGGGCCATCTCCCGAAAGATCGCCGTGCGCTTCGGCATGGGCGCGTCGCCGGACAGCTGGGACGCGCTGCTGCGGGCCATGACCGCCAAGGGCTACACCAAGCAGGAGCTGCTGACGGCGGGACTGATCGTGGCCAACAAAAGCGGCGGCTTTTACGACAAATTCCGCAACCGGCTGATGCTGCCGGTCATTGACGTGCGGGGCGACGTGGTGGGCTTCGGCAGCCGCGTCATCGACAAGTCCGAGCCGAAATACATGAACAGCACCGAAACGCCGGTATACAGCAAGCGCCGGGTGCTGTACGGTCTGAATTTGGCCAAGAAAACCAAGCGCCCCAACATGATCCTGTGCGAGGGCAACCTTGACGTGGTGACGCTGCATCAGGCGGGCTTCGACAACGCGGTGGCCTCTATGGGTACGGCGCTGACCACCGAGCAGATCCGATTGCTGGGCCGGTACACCAAGGAGCTGGTGCTGTGCTACGACAACGACAACGCCGGTCAGCTGGCCACCCAGCGGGCGCTGGAAATGCTGAACAACACCGAGTTCACCGTCCGGGTGCTGAAGCTGCCCCGGCGGCTGGTGGACGGCGCGTATGTGAAGCAGGACGCCGACGATTTCATCAAATTTCAGGGCGCGCCCGCCTTCGAGCGGCTGCTCAGCGGCAGTGAGAACGGCGTGGAGTTCCGCATGTCGCAGGTGGCCGCCAAGTACGACCTGCGCAGCGATCAGGGCCGCATCGACTACACCGCCGAGATCAGCCAGGTGCTTGCCGAACTGGACAACGCCGTGGAGCGGGAGGTATACGCCAACCGTGCCGCCGAGGCGGCGGGTCTCTCCCCGGAGTCCATGCGGCAGGAGGTGGAGCGTGCCGCCCGCAAACGGCGGTACAGCGACCGGAAGAAGCGGGAGCGGCAGGAGCTGAACCCCGCCATGACCATGCAGCCCGCCGCACGGGGCAGCCGCTATACCAATCTCCGCAGCGCCATGGCGGAGGAGGGCGTGATCCGGCTGCTGCATCTCGATCCCACGCTGTTCGGAGACACGCCGCCCCTGCGGCCGGAGGAATTCTCCTCGCCGGTATTGGGGAAAATATATGCCCTTCTGTCGGCGGACAGGGCTGCCGGACGCAGGCACAGCATGGATGCCTTGGCGGGAGAGCTGTCGCCGGAGGAAATGAGCCATTTTGTGGATATTTTGCAGAAACCGGAGTCCGTATCCGGGGCAAAACAGGCACTGGAGGACTATATGCGCATCATCCGGGAGGAGTCATCACGGCGCAGTGGCGTGGAAAATATAGATCCGCTGCTGGCCGCAAAAGATAAATTCAAATTCAAAAAGGGATACGGAGGAAAGAATCCATGACCGAGACAAAATACACTGAAAAAGAATTGCAGGAAATGGCAGACGCGCTCCTAAAGGAGGCCGATGCACAGCAGCACGAAATTGAAGAAGAAGTCATCAAGAGCAATAAGGGACATTTGGACGAAAAAACCATCGCTTCCCTGCCCGCTGCCCAGCTCATTCAGAATAATGAGCGTCTGAAGGAGCTTTTCATCAAGGGCAAGCGCCACGGCAAGCTTGAAAGCAACGAACTGTCCGAGGTTCTTGATGCTATGGATTTGGACAGCGATAAGCATCACCTTGTTGTATTGTTTGAATATACTTTGACATATGAGAAATATCCTAGAGATGAATTTATCCCGCGTCCTGAAACTTCAAAATTACAACATCGAAGAGAATTATCATTTACTAAATAATTTGAATCAGTAGTTGAAAATAAGGTATAAAAATGCGATGGCTACCTTTCCCATCGTATGAATTAGCAGTCCGCAAGAAGAGCGGCACTTTGAAGCTCTTTGAATATTTGTTTTTTCGTTCAGCCAACTGAATAGCGCTTCAATGGGTTCCCTGACAGATGAAACGGCTTGAGAATAAATGTCATCAGCGGCCTTGCTTCTCTGCTTCTCTTCTTCAGGAGCCCCTTTGATTGACTTGACGGGAGCGTAGAACTCATTGGCCT
>ERZ773147.4295-NODE-4295-length-9992-cov-3.087250_pt1 | contig 9992 bp, 9 predicted proteins | sample MGYA00580851_ERZ773147 | MGnify/ENA primary metagenome ERZ773147 (study PRJEB29015, sample SAMEA2737818) | human gut metagenome | biome: human gut; feature: human-associated habitat; material: faeces | place: China | collected 2012 ... | reverse complement strand
CGAAATCCAGGAAAAACAAACTCAGCCCCCTAAATACTATACGGAAGCCGATTTATTGAGGGCCATGGAAACTGCCGGGAAACAAGTGGAAGACGAAGAACTGCGGGATCTGATGAAAGAAAACGGAATCGGACGCCCTTCTACCCGCGCGAATATCATCGAAACGTTATTTAAACGGCAATACATCCGCAAAGACAAAAAACGGATTTTAGCAACAACGACAGGCATAGAGCTTATCGACACCATTCAGAACGACCTTCTGAAATCCGCAGAACTGACGGGACAATGGGAAAAGAAGTTGCGTATGATCGAAGACGGTACCTATCAGGTGGCCGACTTCATGGAAGAATTGAAGGCGATGGTAAACGAAATCGTCCATTTTGTACGTTATTCTTCAGCGAAAACGATCACTGTAGAAACACCGGAGGAAAAAGACGGGGAAGACAAGAAAACTAAAAAAGAAAGGGAGAAAGGAAAAGGGAAAAAGGAGAACGGAGAAAAAATTGCGGTTGTATTGAAATGCCCCAAATGCGGACAAGGAGAAATTGTGAAGGGAAAAACCGCCTGGGGATGTACCCTATACCGGAAATCCTGTGATTTTCTGATTCCGATGGAAATACAAGGCAAGAAACTCACCCAAAAACAAGTAGATACCTTAATACAAAAAGGCCAAACCGGCAAAATATCCGGTTTCAAGGATCCGGAAGGCAACTCGTTTAATGGGATGGTCCGTCTGGATGCAAATAAAAACATTATAGTCGACAAGATATAATATTACAAAAAACGTATACACACTTTTTATAACAACAACTTATTATTAACTTTCCGGGGTTGGATGTATACCTTATAACATTTCAGGACTATGAAAAAAAAAATGGGGAATTATAGATTATTTAGTCATCGCTACAATAATAATCATTCTATTAGCTACCTCTTGGACAGAAAAAGGGAGATGGATTCTTTCATCTGTATTGATCATTTCATTGACATCAACATTTTTGACAAATAAAACAATCAAAATAATAATCGCTATCCTCCTTTTAATAACACTTATTATTACTCTTTATTTCAATCTTATTTAAAATAGGGAAGATGGTAAATGAAAAAAAGAAAAATAAGATACCCGCCTTTAGAACAGGAAACGGGCTATTAATGAAAGAAAGGCCCACTCTGCCGTAAACAGACCGACAACTGATCTATCAGTACATTCTTTGAACACGCTGATCAGCTTTAATAAATAGCTTAAAATCCGGAACCGAAAGTCCCGCCAATCAGCCCTATACCCATGTATATCCCTACATGGGACACTAATCCCAACAAGTCGAAAATTCGACTTGTCGGAATCCCTTTTTATTGTTGTTTCAAATACCCTTTTTCCTGTGCTTTCTGCATCAGTTCCTGCATCGTCTGCATCCCGATCTGTTGGGCGATAGGTAATATTTCGGCTGTCGCTTTGGGATTCATTTCAGACAATTTCTTTCCTACCGGAGTTTCATAAAACTTGATGATCTCTTTCAGATCATCCAGCGTAAGGTATTTTTTATACACCGGGATCACCGCCTTGATCATCTTGTCATACATCCCATTCATAGAAGCATCCAGCTCTTTCCAAAATTCATCGGGAGCCTGAGGCAACTGCTGCTTTAACATAGCTGTCATCTGAGGGAAGATTTGTTTCATGGCATCCATGGTATGAGTCATTTCCAACATCTTGGCAACTTGCTTCTCATACTCCTGATTATCCTGTGCCTGTACACCGAGTGCCACACACCACAATACGGCTAAACTTACCAAAATCTTTTTCATATTATTAAAATTAAATCTATCGGTTCCGACAGAATAAGCCCATCCGATCCGGAAAATTTATGGACTTTTCCGACCGGTCTAAGGTAAGGAAATTTTTATCGTCTGCAAACTAAAATGAAAATTGCAGCCGGGCCTGAATCAGGTCGAAATCATCACCTCCCTTGGGCGAACTATTTCCGACCATCATATGGGTATAATTGATTTTTGCCGCTACATATTTATTGATAAAATAATTCATTCCCAAAGAAATATCCGTCAGTCTCCCTCCCCGGATACCGGCATCATTCAGGTCGATCATATTATAGCTGCATAACACTTCAAGGCTTTTGGGAGCAGGATTGACGATCATACCGGTAGCAGCATTATAATTATGCTTTGCTCCCAGAATCATGTATCCGATCTGACCGTACCATCCTTTGCCATTGTAATTATCGGCCTGAAAACGATTCAGGTGTGCCAGAAAATATTGCCCCTGGAAATACCATTTATTGTAGAGCAAAATCATTTCGAGATCGAGCTTCCATTGATTAATCACCTGATCCACTTTTGCCTCTACATACGAATTATCGTCTTTCGTCAACAAATCGGTCGGTATACCGGCATTGAAAGTGATCGTTTCCTGTCCGCTACTGAACCGGGGTGCGACAGAAAGATGGACAAGCTTCTTATCTTTCAACAGAGGCCGGCCGATCAGTTTCGCCGCCAGGGAATAGCCCTGATCCAGCGACTTGGACTTCTGTACATCTCCGTCGCTGTATATACCTCCCATAAAATTAAACCATTGGTGATTATAGCTGTAGCCCACCCCCAATTTCCGGGAATTTCCCAACGCTTTATCCGAAGCAGCATTGGTCATAAAACGAAAATTCGTCGTTCCTACCCGGGAATTTCCGAAAGGCTCATATTGATAACCGACCCGGACAGCCTGTTCACCGAATTTGTAAGTCAGGAAAATATCCTTCATACTGATCTTACTGTCTCCATACCCCAGTTCTATTTTAGCTTCCCAGTGCTCCAGAAAACGAATCTGGGTCCCTAAACGGATATCGTTCACCTGAAAACTACTACCTAAATCGGTGGTATCGTTAAAAAAATACCCTCCGTCAAAAAATACACGGCCAATCAACCGCCATTCGAAACCATTCGCCCCCCCTTTTACAAACTCCTGAGCAGAAAGTGAAATAAAAAACGAGGAAAGAAAAATACAGGAAAAAAGCAGAAAAAACCGAAGACCTAAATGTGTGAGCAATCTTTTCATAATCGATGTTATTAAGGGTGTAAAATTATAAAATGAAATATTAACAAACAAATTCCAGATAAAAAGAGTAAATCCCTATCTTTGTCCATCATTTAATCTATCATTTCAGTTACAAGAGTTTCAGGTTGTTTTTACCCTCTTTACCGGCTTTGTAACTACAGCGGACAGCATCGATGATTCACGGATAATCATCGGTCGTATACGTTAAAACAGACAAAAAGTAAGCAAAATATGAACAAAGAAATCATCGACAAAACTATTGCAGCTTTACGCCACAACCATTTCGAAGCATTTTTTGCCCATAATACAGCCGAAGCCAGTGCGATATTTTTCCGGGATATCTTCCCGGGACTACAGGTGGAGACTGTTTCCTGGGGCGATTCCGAAACGATGAAGGCTACGGGCGTTTTGAATGAATTGCAAAAAAATCCGGAACTCTCGGTCATCGATAGTTTCGCTCCGGGTATGAGCCGGAAACAAAAGATCTATTGGAGACGCCAGGCTCTGTTAACCGACCTGCAACGCCCTCACACAAAAAGGTCAATTGGTCAATCTGGATATGATCGGTAACCGGGTCGGCGGTATCACTTTCGGGCCTAAACATGTGGTATTGTTCATCGGTATCAATAAAATCACCGCAAACCTGGAGGAAGCCATGCACCGGGTCAGGACCATTGCAGCCCCCCGAAATGCAATACGCCATGAAGGCTTCCGTACCCCATGTCACAAGACCGGTGTATGTATGGATTGTAATAGCCCCGACCGGATTTGTAACGTCTGGACAATTACAGAAAAGAGTTATCCGGCAGGCAGAATCAAAGTCATTTTGATCGGAGAGGAACTGGGGCTTTAAACGAAACAAAATCAGGGATTAAAAGAAAAAGAAAGTGATTCGAGGATTACGGGAGATCTTACCGGATAACGGTAAGGCTTTTTCATCTATTCTGATATCGTTGAAGACGCGTAATTTCCGGTTGTATTTCACGGGGATGTGTGTGTCGCTGACCGGGACCTGGATGCAACAGATTGCGATGAGCTGGCTGGTATACCGCCTGACCGGTTCGGTATTTTTGCTGGCAACGGTAACTTTTATGGCCCAAATTCCGATTTTATTGGTCACCCCCCTCATGAGTGTCTTTGTCGATCGTTTCGACCGGCAAAAAATACTGATCCTGACCCAATCTTTATCTATGGTACAAGCCCTTTCGATGGCAGCACTGACCTTGAGCGGCGTGATCGAAGTATGGCATATCCTGATTTTAAGCCTGCTGATCGGTTGCATCAACGCCCTGGACAATCCCACCCGTCAAGCCTTCTATCCGAGTTTGGTAGCCAAAGAACATCTCAGCAATGCCATCGCGCTCAATTCGGCTGTGATCAATGGTTCCCGGCTCATCGGCCCGGCAGTCGGAGGAGTACTGATCGGAATCTTCGGTGAAGGGCTCTGCTTTCTATTGAACGGAATCAGTTACCTGGGAGTCATCATCGCCCTCTTCCTGATACGCCTGTCTCCTTTTACCGTTCAGCACCGCCGGCAAAATGTGCTCACAGATATACAAGAAGGTTTCTCCTATGTGTCCGGTAACATTCCCATACGGGCCCTGTTGTTGTTAATGAGTGCCGTTAGTTTCTTCGGCTTGCCGCTCATGACTTTTATTCCGGCTTATGTCAAGGATATTCTTCAGGGAGATAGCGAAATGCTGGGATTTTTACTATCCTGCATCGGAGTGGGCTCTTTTCTGGCCGCCCTTTACCTCGCAGCCCGCAAAAGCGTAGTCGGCCTGGGTAAGGTAGTCACGATATCGGCCTTCCTGCTGGGGATCAGCCTAATGATTCTATCGTATATCGATACTTATTGGATTGCAGCATTCATTTGCCTGCCAGCAGGATTTGCCATCATCAGTACGGTAGCCTCTATCAACACCCTGTTACAAACGTTATCCGATGAAGATAAAAGAGGACGTGTCATGGGATATCTGGCCATGACTTTCACCGGAATAGCTCCGGTGGGGAGTATGTTTCTGGGCAGTCTGGAAAAGCAAACCGGTTTACCGGCTATCATCCTGATTTCAGGTGTTTCCTGTGCTCTCGGAGGAATTATTTTCGAATACTACCGCCCATTGGTACGGAAACATGCCCGGCAAGTCTATATCCGGAAAGGGATTATCCAGGAAATTGCAACGGGGATCGATGCTGCAGAAGAGCAGATTTAAACAAGTCCCCTTTCCTTCATTTCCAGATAGCCATCGATCACCGTAGCGGTCAGTTTTTCGGGTTCGGTCAGAATGGTATAAATACCGGCATTTCTCAGCTCGTGGGCGATACGCCTTTTCTCTGTAATAAAACTTCCGGCTAAAGCTTTGAAATAGATATCCCGGATGCTCAAGGCCGGTTCGGTCACCACCCGGTTGATCTCTGTGTTTTCAAATAAAACGATCAGCAGCAAATGGTTATCCGTCAACCTTTTCAAGGCCGGCAAACGGCGCTTCATCCCGTCGACGGTATCGAAATTTGTAAAAAGGATCAGCAGACTCCGGTTATGGATCTGCCGGGAAGCCGTGACGCACAATTGCTCGAAATCCGACTCCAGATAATAAGTCTGCTGACTATAAAGCGCCTCGCTGATGCTATTCAGCTGCAACCGGCGGTTATCTGCTTTTATCAACGCTCCGGCTTTATCAGAGAAAGTCAGTAATCCGGCTTTATCTCCTTTTTTCAGAATGATATTCGCCAAGGCCAGAGTGGCATTGATCGCATAATCCAAAGTCGTCATTCCCCGAAAAGGAGCTTGCATGGTCCGTCCTTTATCGATCACGCAATACACGGATTGTGAACGTTCTTCGGTATAGGAGTTGACCATAAGCCGGTTGCATTTGGCGGTCGCTTTCCAATTTACGGTACGGGGATCATCACCCTGGATATAAGGCTTTATCTGGTCGAAAGCAGTGGAAATACCGGCCACCCGTATCCGTTTTATCCCGTTACCGGACTGCCGGCCTGTAAATGCCAGTAATTCGTATTTCCGCATAGAGACAAAGGAAGGATAAACCGCCACTTCCTTTTCTTTTCCGAAGGAATAGCGGCGTTCGACCAGCGACAAACGGGAGGTCACGAATACCCTGACCTGCCCGAACCGGTAAGCCCCCCGTTTTACAGGGCGGAGGAAGTAAGTACCTTCTTTGTGTTCGTGGGAGGACAGACAAAAATTCAAACTGTTGTTTCTTTCCTGAAATTCGACCGGCGCTTCATCTACGACACGCACCCGGACCGCAAAAGGATACTTGTTTTCCACCCGGATCCGTACCGGATTTTCTTCCCCGTTGGAAAATTTATCCCCTACGATACGTTGTGCACCGCATGCCTTTCCGAATCCATACAACAAGGTGATATCCACAACGACGAGTCCCCCTCCGCATCCCAAAGCCCAAATTACCCAGGGATATACCCGAGGAAATACGAAGGTCAGCAGTAAAGCGAATACCCCACCCCACAGGAACATAAAAAAACGCCGGTTCAAAAAGAGTTCCTTCATTATCTGGGAATTTCGACTTTAGCGATCAATTGTTGAATGACCTGATCCACCACAACCCCTTCCAACTCTTTCTCGGCCGAAAGCTGCACGCGATGCCGCAATACCGGAGCAGCCAGATACAATACATCCTCAGGAACGACAAAATCACGTCCGCTGATGGCAGCAAATGCTTTTGCACTATTCATCAAAGCGATCGATGCCCGGGGAGAGGCACCCAGGTACAACCAGGCATTGTCGCGGGTTGTACCGACGATATCTACGATAAAAGCTTTTATTTTTCCGTCGACATGCACATCATGTACTTTCTCCCGTAAATAGCTCAATTCCCCGACCGATACTACCGGTGTTTGTTCTTTCCAACTTTCGGACGATCTTTTATCGTGCAATTCCAATACTTCAATCTCTTCTTCTTTCCTGGGATAATCCACTAAAATTTTAAACATAAACCGGTCGAGTTGGGCTTCCGGCAGGCGATAAGTGCCTTCGTGTTCTACCGGATTCTGCGTTGCGACGACCATAAATGGAAACTCCATAGCATATTCTACACCATCATTGGTAATCTGTCTTTCTTCCATAACTTCAAAAAGGGCAGCCTGCGTCTTTGCCGGCGAGCGGTTGATCTCATCCACCAATAAAATATTGGTAAATACAGGCCCCTGCCGGAACTCGAATTTTCCTGTAGAAGGTAAAAATACCGAAGTCCCGAGGACATCACTCGGCATCAGGTCGGGGGTAAACTGAATACGGCAGAAACCGGCTTCGATCAAATGAGACAACACCTTAGCCATCAATGTTTTAGCCACTCCGGGTACTCCTTCGATCAAAACATGGCCGTCGGCCAGCAAGGCCGTCAGTAACAAATCGACCACTTGCCGCTGCCCGATAATCACCCGGGCCATTTGTTCTCTTAACAAACCAATTTTCTCATTCAACGCTGAAAAATCTATTCTCGTTTCAAAACCAGTATCCATATTTTATTGATTTAATTTCCTGTTAAAAAGTTCTGTTCCCTGTACCAAATTACGCAATTCGGTTTCATTCACCTGCCGGCTGGTCCTGATTTTCGTAATCAGCTGCACCAGTCTGCGGGTATCTTCCTCCTCTACCCCGGAGCGTGCGGATAATCCGAGGATAAAGGGTTCGTCCAGCCGGTCGGTAGCCAGTTGATATCTGGTCCTGACCTCTCCCAGAAAATAGTCGGTCAGTTTTAAAGCAATCGCCGAATGTTCTTTCTGTTTATAATAAAGTGAACTCACGGTAGCTATAAATTCGAGCATTTTATTTTCCGGAGGGTGGATTACCGGAATCGGACGTTGTTCTCTCCGTGCGCGGAACAGCACATAACACAAAGCTCCTGCCAGCAACAGATAAAGCGCCCATTTTAAGGCAGGGTATTGCAAAATCACCCGCAAAGGTGTTTGTGCTTCCTGCCTTCCCAACGTGTGGTAGGCGTCCCAAATCACTGTTCGACCTTTATCCGGTAACCACGACAACGCCTTGTAATAATAATCGCCACAGACACTATCCAAAACCCAGCGATTGGTGAAAGCCCAGGGATTCAAATTCAGGAATACCTGTCCCCGCCCATAGGGTAGGCGGATAAAATCGGTGGAATCGTTATCGATCCTGATCCCCAAACGTTCGCCTTTAAAATCAGCCGGCAAGACAAAATAGCTACCGTGCCGGATTTTATAAAACGGATATACGTGCCCGGGAGCAAAAAGCAATTTACTGCCGCTGGGGTTCAAATTCTGTTCCAGCTTCAGGGATAAAGCATTCAACAGCGTGTCGGCAATCCACCCGGCGGCAACGAACATATCATTTCCTTTCTCTACCCACTGCATCAAATGTTTCAATTCAAGGGCATCGATCCGATAGTCCGAACCGACAAAAATGTATGTCCCGGCAGATGTATCCCGCCCACTTCCGAACTCTTCGGCTATCGACAAGCGCGAAGTCCTGATCTTTGAATCCGGGAATAATTCAGGCAAGCTCCGGTATGTAATGTAAGTACCGTAAGGGATCTTATCCTTCGGCGAATACGTTTCGGACCAATCTACCGGCCGGGGACGATTTGCCTCATACCAGGTGTAGATCAGTGATAAGATCAACAATAATGCAATACCGACAAAATTTCTAATCTTCATTTTTTCAGTTTATCCCGGAATTCGTCGAACACCGGTTCAAGTTGCCCATACAGAGAAGCACTCACCTCAAAATCACCGTAACACACGCAATCGAAAATATAAGCGAGCTTTTCAAAATCATCCCTTAAGGCTTTATCTTTCAATTCATAGTAATAGGATCTATTCGTTTTATGGGCATCCCAGCGGATCATTCCTTTTTCATCCATCAAATGCAGCAGGCCTCCATAGCGAATGCGTATAGCCAATTTGAAATCATTTTCCGCCACGGCTTGTTCCAGCATTTGCCGGTAAGAAAGTTCGTTCCAGGCTTCACCTATCCAGGGGGCCATCGTTTTCTGAAAGTCCGGTTCCGATTTTGCAGTCAGCCAAAACTTACTGCGTACGAGTTTATAAATGCCAAAAACGACGATCAGCCCTGCCAGCACTTTCAGCAACAAGTCCAGCCATACGATATCTTTATGCGTGTAACTACCGAAGATATGCTGCATGAGCCACCACCTCAATCTCTGCCACCAATCACCGGTTTCGGCAACCGGTTTCACCGAATAATCGAATGCCGGATCGTCACGGTACTGTTGTAAAAAGTTTTCTCCGGGAGTACGTTCCCGATAAGCGATCCGACCAGAAACCGATACCGACTCCGCCGAAACCGAAGCAGCCCCCCCCTCTCCCCGTCCCACAAGCAGAACGACGACAAAAACAATATATTCAATGCATTTCTTCACGCTCCGGCATTTGTTTATCCCTATTCCCGATCTGTCCGATCTTACTCAACAGACCGGTATGTTCTTTCTGTTCCAGATAAGTGAAGAACCGGACTGCAATACCCACCACGGAGATCAGTTGCAACAGACTTTGTCCCAGGTTGGCGAACAAAAGGCTAAAAGTCGTTTCGTAAATTCCAGGAAGCTGCTGGGTAAAAGTAGTCTTAAAAGTCAAAACCAGGTAGGGAATGGAAAAAATATAAGAAAGCCCGCCGACAATCAACTGTAAAACGATCACATACCCGAAGAAATTCCACCACTTTCCCTTCAACAACTCTCTCGAACCGCTCATTCCCGCCGAAATCGACCGGTTTTCCAGTATCATATAATAGAATACGAAACCAAAAACGACTCCCAGATAAACCCCGGGAGCAATAAAGAGTATCGTACCGAAAACAACCATCAGCAAATAGATAACCGCCCACAACAGGGATTTACCCAGATTACGCCACATCACTTGCCAAACCTCTCCCGGAATGATTCTT
>ERZ773147.4294-NODE-4294-length-9997-cov-2.364313_pt1 | contig 9997 bp, 8 predicted proteins | sample MGYA00580851_ERZ773147 | MGnify/ENA primary metagenome ERZ773147 (study PRJEB29015, sample SAMEA2737818) | human gut metagenome | biome: human gut; feature: human-associated habitat; material: faeces | place: China | collected 2012 ... | reverse complement strand
ATTTTCTCCACCATATACTGAATAATAGTAAGGTGTTGCTGCTTCAAATTCTGCAGCACAAGTATCAACCATCTTGTAAGCAGCTACTATATCGTTATCATAACGCATCTGCTTAATTTCTTCTTCTGACTTACCTGTCAATCTACTGATAACTGTATCAGGGAATTCGATTCTCTTTGCTGCCTTTAACAATTCAGGTGTTAAAGGTTCACTCTTAAGAGCATTTTCCATTTCAACAATTATAGCGATTTTATCAATAAACCACTTATCAATCTTTGTAATATCATGAATGTGGTCATAACTTATGCCTCTTCTAAGTGCTTCTGCAATAACCCAAATTCTTCTGTCATCTACTACATGAAGCTGATCTTCTAACTGATCATCTGTAAGTTCTGAGAAGTTGTAATCCATAAGACATTCAACATGCTGCTCTAATGAACGGATTGCCTTCATTAAAGCACCTTCAAAGTTATTACAGATACTCATTACCTCACCGGTAGCCTTCATCTGTGTTGTAAGTTTTCTGCTGGCTGTAATAAATTTATCAAATGGAAGTCTTGGAATCTTAACTACACAATAGTCAAGTGTTGGTTCAAAACTTGCATATGTTTTCTGTGTAATTGCATTCTTAATTTCATCAAGTGTATAACCTAACGCAATCTTTGCTGCAACTTTTGCAATAGGATAACCTGTAGCCTTTGAAGCTAAAGCTGATGAACGGCTTACACGAGGGTTAACTTCGATTACACAATATTCAAAACTTTCAGGGTGAAGAGCGTACTGAACGTTACATCCACCTGTAATGTTTAATTCGTTAATAATATTTAAAGCTGATGTACGAAGCATCTGATGCTCTTTATCACCTAATGTCTGTGATGGAGCAACTACAATACTATCACCTGTATGAACGCCTACAGGGTCAATATTTTCCATATTACATACTGTAATACAGTTTCCTTCGCTATCACGCATTACTTCGTATTCTACTTCTTTCCATCCGGCAATACATCTTTCAACAAGAACCTGTCCTACACGGCTAAGTCTTAATCCATTTTCAAGGATTTCTACTAATTCAGTCTGATTATGTGCGATACCACCACCGCTTCCACCTAATGTGTAAGCAGGACGAAGTACTACAGGATAACCAATCTTTTTAGTAAACGCAATACCATCTTCTACATTTTCAACTACTAATGAAGGTGCACATGGTTCACCGATTTTTTCCATTGTTTCTTTAAATTCAAGACGGTCTTCTGCCTTTTTAATAGTTTCAGAAGTTGTACCTATTAAACGGCATCCATGTTCCTCTAAGAATCCTGTTTCAGCAATTTCCATTGCAAGGTTAAGTCCTGCCTGACCACCAAGTGTTGGTAAAATGCTATCCGGTTTTTCTTTTTCGATAATTTTCTTTAACACCGGAACTGTTAAAGGTTCAATATAAACTTCATCAGCGATATCTTTATCTGTCATAATGGTAGCAGGGTTAGAGTTAACCAAAACTACTTCAAGTCCTTCTTCTTTTAAAGAACGACATGCCTGTGTTCCTGCATAGTCAAATTCTGCAGCCTGTCCAATAACAATAGGACCTGATCCAATAACTAATACTTTTTTAATATTCGGGTTCTTAGGCATTCTTCTTCACCTCCATCATTTTAATAAATTCATCAAACAGAAGATTTGAGTCCTGTGGTCCAGGGCAAGCTTCCGGATGGAACTGAACAGTAAAAATGCTCTTATTATTATATCTTAAACCTTCTACTGTTTTATCATTTACATTTACAAACGCTACTCTGGCAATATCTTTATTAACTGTATCGCCATCTACCATGTATCCATGGTTCTGTGATGAAATATAAACATGACCACTTTCTAAATCTTTAACCGGATGATTTCCACCTCTGTGACCATATTTCATCTTCTTAGTATCAGCACCTGTTGCAAGTGCCATCAACTGATGTCCTAAACAAATTGCAAAAATCGGGATATCTGTATCGTACAATTTTTTAATCTGTTCTATCTGATATACACACTCTTTAGGATCACCGGGACCATTTGATAACATTATTCCATCAGGATTAGATGCAATAATTTCTTCAGCCGGTGTATCACAAGGATAAATTGTAACATCGCATCCTCTGTCATTTAATGACTTTCCAATATTGTTCTTAGCGCCAATATCAAGTAATGCTACCTTAAATCCTTCTCCTTTAAGATTACTCTTTTCTTTACAACTTACTTTCTTAACAACGCCTGAAACTGTGTATTCCTTTATTTTAGGAAGAATTTCATCTAAGTTATAATTTTCATTAGTTGTGATCATGCCGTTCATGGTACCCTTTTCACGGAGGATTTTAGTAAGAGCTCTGGTATCAATACCTGAAATACCAGGGATATCATTTTCTTCAAGGAAGTTTTGAATTGTATCATCACTTCTGAAATTGCTAGGCATTCTGCTTAATTCGTTAACAATATAAGCATCCGGCCATGGCTTCAATGATTCCATATCTTCATGGCAAATACCATAATTACCAATTAACGGGTATGTCATAACTACTGCCTGTCCGGCATAAGATGGGTCTGTTAATACTTCTAAATAGCCCCACATTGACGTATTAAATACGATTTCACTAATTACTTCTCTTGTAGATCCAATAGATGTACCTTTAAAGACGGTACCGTCTTCTAAGATTAGAAATGCGTTCATAAATGTGTATTCCTTTCATATGCTCAAATTGTAAAGATTATACCAAATAATTCGATATAATTCAACATAATATACAACTATTTTTATTATTATTTGTATCTTCTTGCATAACTACTATTTTAACATAAAAGAAAGAGTAAGTATATTTTAGATTATAAGTTTTTATGATGCCAGGGTCAAAAGGTCTAAGCCCACATGAGCTTGCTCATAAGTGGGCGAAAGACCTTGTGACCCGCCCCAATATGAGCATAAAAGCGGGATAATTCCCGCGATATGCGAATATTGGGTAGGATTGTGAGAGTGCGTAGCACGAAACAATCCGCAGGCATCTTATTTTTATCTTGGAATTCCTTCTGCTATTCTTGTTATTCCAACATAAATCTGTGATATTTTGTACCATGTTGCAAAGTCCACAATTCCAGTCTGTGGTAAATCAAATATTTTTTGGAAAGCTTTTACTGCATCTCTTGTATTTTCACCATATATTCCATCTGCATTTAATCTTGGGATTTCAGTATACACCTGTGCAATTGTATCTAGCTGTTCCTGAATTTGTGCTACCTTCTGTCCGCTTGCACCAATATCTAAATCATATCCCGGCCATGAAATTGGAATTCCGGCAATTTGCTCAGCCGTATTTATATACATATCATCGCCATAATAATACCTGATTATTTCAATTGTAGAATACCCTCTCTCTCCTAAGTTGCATGATCCCCACTGGCTTAACCAATTCGGACAGGTTACTCTTTTTCCATCACAATACTGTGTAAGAATTGGCTGCCTTACATCTGGCCTTGATAAATATTGATCAAATATATTATCTACAACAAGACTAATTGATTCAAAAATGTTTCTGCCATAAATCCATTTCTGATCATATGCTGTAGATGAAGTAATTGTAAAATCGTATCCTTTGTTTCTATACCATTCGGTATACACGCGGTTCAGTGTAAACGACATGATCGCCAGGACATTTGCCTTGATCGTCTCTGCCGGCCAGGTTGCATAGATTTCGCTGCACGCCACATTTTTGATATAATCCCGGTAACGGACATAATAATTTGCCGCATTGGGATCCGATGGCGGTCCGTCATGAACAACGACAAATTCCGGGATCACCACTTTACTCAGCACGATCTCCCCGGAATCTGAGACAGGTTTGATCTCGGACTCCGCTATTTTCGGCGGGAAATTGCCAAACAACGTATTGACCGGAATCACAATGGAATCTATTTGATTTTCTTCCTCATTTTCTTCCGCCATCCGCACCTGTTGCAATGCGAGCTGCTCTGAAAAAACCTGAACGCCCGAAATACTGACGGGACGATATCCCGGTGCGGTAACTTTGACTGTATATTGGGCAAATGGTTGATTTTCGGAGGGTTCCATCGAGTATTCAAGTGGAGGCGCATCAAGCGTAAGTTTCTCCGACATTCCCGAATCATCCGCGCTTACCTCCTCCACTTTGGAATCCGGATCCCCAGAATAGGAAATGGTGATTCTTGCTCCCTCAATCGGTCTTCTGGTCCGGTTTGTAAGTACTTCTACTTTGAGGCTTCCTTTATCTACAGCCTCTGTCTGGGCATATTTGATATCTGGCATGAACAACCTCTTCATACATTTCCTTATATTATATGCTCAGACATGCAATCCTGTTCTGCTTCCTGTGCAAAACATTCGATTTCCCGCGGTTATTCTGGAGCCGCTTACAGCGATTGCCGATATGAATACGCCGTTGGCCATGCTGGTAGCCGGTGTCTCCATCGCAGGAAGCGATATCCGCGCACTGCTCATGAAGGTGCAGATCTATTACATCTGTGCCATCCGTCTGCTCGTCATACCGGTCGCGGTCCTTCTGGTGCTGAAGGCTTTCCGGCTCGACGATATGGTCACGACGGTAGTTGTTCTGGCCACATCCTGCCCAACTGCTACCACCGGTACACTTTTCGCCCTGAAATTCCACCGGAATTCCGGTTACGCCTCTGAGATATTCGGTTTGGCCACGGCAAGCTCCATCGTGACGATCCCGGTTATGATGCTTTTGTGCGGTTTGATAAGGATATAGAGAACTGGTCTTTACAAAATCCCAAATCTATGGTAAACTAACAACGTTTTGAGTAAGACAAATGGCCGCAGCTGTAATGCCGAAAGGCTGCAGATGAGGAAAGTCCGGGCTTCACAGGGCAGGATGCCAGATAACGTCTGGCGGAGGCGACTCCAGGGAAAGTGCAACAGAAATATACCGCACCGGCATGCCGGTGTAAGGGTGGAAAGGTGGTGTAAGAGACCACCGCTCTCCTGGTAACAGGAGGGGTCCATGTAAACCCCATTCGAAGCAAGACCGAACAGAGAGCATAAGGCGGCCCGCCTGCTTTCGGGTAGGTTGCTTGAGCCTGCCGGCGACGGCAGGCCTAGATAGATGGCCATTCAACGACATAACCCGGCTTATCGTCTTACTCAAAATATGAATGAAAAAGCCCTCTGCCATGCGGGCCTGCATTCCGTTTTTTTGCAGGTCCATGCGGCAGAAGGCTTTTTTATTTCACAGGATTTTAATATTTAAGGTTTATAATAGCACTCAGTAAATCCTGGAAGGTTGTGACAATATTGAAACAAAAGAGAATGCATAAGAGACAGATGCTGATCTGTCTGGCGGTTTTGGCGATGCTGTCCTGGATAACGTTTCACATTCTGTTCAAGGACCACTCGCCGGAAGCGCTGTACGAAGTTTTTTCCAGGGCAGACTGGAGATTTGTGGGGCTTGGCGTGGCCTGTATGGCCGTCTATCTGATCTGTGAGGCGGAAAGCATCAGGACCCTGATGGGGGCGTTTCAGACGAAGGTTCCGTTTCTTCGGTCGGCCGGGTATTCGTTCGCTGATTTTTATTTCAGCGCGATCACCCCGTCTGCAACCGGGGGACAGCCCATGCAGCTTTACTATATGACGCGGGATGGATTCGGCTTTGCCCAGAGTTCCTTTTCCCTCCTTACGCTGGCCGCGGTATACCAGCTGATGGTTCTGGTGTACGGCGTGGTCATGGTAATCGTGAAGTATCCGTATGTACAGAGCCAGAGCCGTCTGATCAAGTGGCTGCTCCTATTCGGCATCGCAGTGAACGGCATCTGTTCCCTTGGCATCCTGCTGGTGATTCTAAAGAGGGCGCTGGTGGAGCGCATTGCAATGATTGGCATTACGATTGCGGTGAAATTGAGAATCATTAAGGACAGAAAGAAGATGGAGCGGAAGGCGGAGCACCTGATTGACGAGTACAGCAGGGGCGGCGAATGCTTCCGCAAGTATCCGCTGGTCTTCGTGAAAGTGGTAATTTTGACGGCGCTGAGGCTGACGGCGCTGTTTATGATCCCGTATTTTGCCTGTCTGGCTCTTGGGATCGGAGATTTGGGGCCGTTTGAGTTTCTGGCGGTCCAGGCCATACTAAGCCTGGCGGTAACTGCGGTTCCGCTGCCGGGATCAGTCGGCGCATCGGAGGGCAGCTTCATGCTTTTATACAGCGGCGTGGTGGCGGCAGGCAATGTATTTCCCATGATGATGCTGAGCAGGGGAATCAGTTTTTACGGCTTTCTGGCCGTCAGCGGCGCGGCGACCCTGCTCCTTCAGTTCTGGAAGGCGGGATATACAAAAGAATATACATAATCCATACAGTTGGCTGGGACAGGCTCCGGCCAGCTGCATTTTTTTGTGTAATAGAAAAACACATCTTACAGGCGAAAAAATACCACTTACCGCGTTTGGTGAGACAAATCAGAAGGGGTGGTATACAATGACATCAGAAGGGAGGAAGAATATGAAAATTATCATCGAACCGGGAGACATGGAAGAGCCGGAGGTCATCATACGCGGACGAAGCGGAAGCGAGGAAGTCAGGCAGCTGCTGGAGCTTTTAGGCGGCGCGGGAGGTATTTCCCAGATACCGCTGTATGCGGAAGAGAAGGAATACTTTTTCAGGCCGGAGGAGATCAGTTATTTTCTCACGGAGGGCGGAAAAGTCAGCGCATATCTGGTATCCGGAGTCTATGAGGCAAAAGGAAGGCTCTATGAGCTGGCCCGGCAGCTTCGCCACAGGGGATTTATTCAGATCAGCAAAAGTACCGTGATCAACGCAGCTATGGTCGCTTTTGTGGAGGTGGAGTTCAGCGGGAATTACACCGCATTTTTAAAAGATGGAAAGACAAAGCTGCTCATTTCCAGAAACTACATGAAGGATTTTAGAAAATATATTATGGAGGGAAGATAATATGAAACGATTGGAAGGATTTTTGACGTATCTGTTTACAGGAATTGGAATCGGGGCCGTTGTGTGTACGGTGTCCCTGGCAGTTATGGGCGGCATGGATGGAACGCTTAAGCAGATTCTCGTATGGCTGGCGGCGTCCGCGCTGTTTACGGTTATTTCCCATATTATGTGTATGGATTTTGGCAATCTGCTGATCCGTACCGTTATTCATTTCTGCCTCTGTTTTGCCCTGGCGGTGACAGTTGGAACGTTTCTTAACTATTCTGCCAGCTGGATTTCCAGCGCCAGAGTGATGCTGCCTGCATTCCTTGTCATTTATGTGATTATCTATGTGGGAACATTCCTGGTGCGGCTGGCCGAGACGAAGGAGCTGAATAAAAAGCTGAGCAGATAAGAAATAACAGGTTTTCAGAAAGTAAAAAAGAATCATGACAGTGCCAGTTCCCCTGTCATGATTCTTTTTGTTTTATTTGGAGTACTTTTCCTCGCAGTACATGCAGCGGTAGGTCTCGGTCTCCGAATCCGCAAGATAGAAGATATGCGGCAGCTCCTGCTCGATGGAGGTGATGCAGCGCGGGTTCCTGCAGTGGATCACATTGGTGATCTTTTTCGGAAGCTTCAAGGTTCTCTTTTCCGCAATCTGATTATCCCGGATAATGTTGACCGTGATGTTGTGATCGATGTAGCCGAGAATGTCGAGATCGATGTGGTCCAGGCCGCCCTCGATCTTAATGATGTCCTTGCGTCCCATCTTGTTGCTTCTTGCATTCTTGATAATCGCTACCTGGCAGTCTAACTTGTCCAGTCCCAGGTTATAGTAGATGTCCAGGCTCTTGCCGGCCTGAATATGGTCTAATACGATGCCTTCGTTTAATCCGCTGATATTTAACATGGTTTTTCTACCTCCAGTAATGTCATAATAAGGGCCATGCGCACGTATACGCCGTACTGGGCCTGTTTAAAGTAGGCGGCTCTCGGGTCGTTGTCTACTTCTACGGATATTTCGTTGACCCTGGGAAGCGGGTGAAGAACGTACATGTCCTCCTTGGCAAGCTTCATCTTGTTCTTATCGAGAATGTAGCAGTCTTTCAAACGAATGTAATCTTCCTCGTTGAAGAAACGTTCCTTCTGTACGCGGGTCATGTAGAGAATGTCGAGAGAAGGCATGGCCTCGTCTAAGCTGTCCATTTCCACAAATTCGATGTTGTTCGCTTTTAAAACGTCTTCCCTGATGTATTCCGGTACACGCAGCTCCGGCGGGGAAATGAGGACGAACTTAATGTTCTCATAGCGAACCAGGGCGTTGATCAGGGAGTGAACGGTGCGGCCGAACTTTAAATCGCCGCAGAGGCCAATGGTCAGGTCATGAAGACGGCCCTTTAAGGAACGGATTGACAGCAAGTCCGTGAGTGTCTGGGTCGGGTGCTGATGGCCGCCGTCACCGGCGTTGATGACCGGAATTCCGGAATGGGTGGCGGCAACTAACGGAGCGCCCTCCTTCGGATGTCTCATGGCGCAGATATCGGCGTAGCAGGAAATGACACGGATCGTATCGGCCACGCTCTCGCCTTTTGCTGCCGAGCTGGAATCGGCAGAAGAAAAGCCGAGTACGCTGCCACCTAAATTTAACATGGCTGCTTCAAAACTCAAACGAGTTCTTGTACTTGGCTCATAAAATAATGTCGCTAATTTTTTTCCGTCACATACGTGGGAATATTCCGAAAGGTGATGTTCAATATTGTCTGCCAGATCGAGCAGCTGACCGGTTTCTTCCACACTAAAGTCTAATGGGTTTAATAAATGTCTCATAAGAATCTCCTTTATCCAATGTCTTATACAATCCGCATTTTGAATGGGAATCAAAATGACAGGGCAGCAGTGCTGCTGAATTCTTTACCCATTATATAGTATCTTATAAAATATTTCCATAGTTTTTTACAAAAAAAGTGCCTGTAAGGAATATTTAAGGAACTTTAAGAAAATTAAGGAAGACCGGATGGAAAACCTGTTGTATAATGGCAGTATGAGAAAAGAAGGGCGCTAAGTGCTCATAGTGAGGAGGTATCTGCTTTGGCGGAAGAAAACAGGGAAGAGAAGAGTAAGAAGATACCTATGATTCAGGTGAAAAATCTCTACAAAGTATATAAAGTCGGCGACACCAGGGTCTATGCCTTGGGAGGGGTCGACTTTACGATATATAAAGGAGAATTTTGTGCGATTGTCGGACCGTCCGGTTCCGGAAAGTCTACTCTTCTTAATATGATGGCCGGATTGGAGAAGCCCTCGAAGGGGGAGATTCTCATTGCCGGGAAACATATCGAGAAGCTGACGGAGAACCAGCTGGTCGCCTTCCGGCGGAAGCATGTGGGCTTCATCTTTCAGTCCTATAATCTGCTTCAGACGATGAACGCCGTAGAGAATGTGGCTCTGCCGCTCTCTTTCCGGGGAGTCCCGAGGAAGAAGCGGAACGAGAAGGCAGTAAAGTATATTAAGCTGGTCGGCCTGGAGAAGCAGATGAAGCACATGGCCAACGAGATGTCCGGCGGACAGCAGCAGCGAGTGGGAATCGCCAGGGCCCTGGCCGTGGACCCGCAGATCATTTTCGCGGATGAGCCTACCGGTAATCTGGATTCGAAGACGACGAAGGAGATTCTGGGGCTGATGAGGAAGATTGTGCGGGAGCAGAATCAGACGCTTGTCATGGTAACCCATGATAATTATATTGCCGGCTTTGCCGACCGGCAGTTACATATAGTAGACGGCAAGATCTTCAAGATCGAAGAACAACACCATGATGATACCGAGGAGGATACAGAGAATGAAGAAGAGAGGTAATAGGGTACTGGCAGGTCTGCTTGCCGTACTGGTAGTGCTGGGGGCTGTGCCGCTTCAGTCGATGGGGGCGCAGTACGGGATACAAAGGAATACGTATCTTGATGTTAAGAAGACGCCGACTGGAAAGACCGGTCAGAATATGACGATTAATATGATATTCGGCAACGGTGATGGAACCAGGGATTTCCGGAGGGCCTCCG
>ERZ773147.4292-NODE-4292-length-9999-cov-4.451428_pt1 | contig 9999 bp, 8 predicted proteins | sample MGYA00580851_ERZ773147 | MGnify/ENA primary metagenome ERZ773147 (study PRJEB29015, sample SAMEA2737818) | human gut metagenome | biome: human gut; feature: human-associated habitat; material: faeces | place: China | collected 2012 ... | reverse complement strand
CGTGGCCTGCATCAACTTCAAGGCGGACCAGACGCTTGTCGGCACCGCGCTGAATCTGCTCGGCACCGCGGGCGCGACGGTCATCGTCAAGGCCATCAACACCGCGGCGAATCCCGACGACGTTTCCTCCATCGTGCAGTATGCCGGTGCGAAGAAGGCGTTCACCGTCAATCTCGGCTCGTTCGAGTTCAGCTGGTTCATGCTCGTGACCGCGCTGCTGCTCGCCGCGTCCTACGTCCTGCTCTATAAGACCCGCTTCGGCCTGCGCCTGATGGCGTGCGGCGAGCATCCGCAGGCGGCGGACAGCGTGGGCATCAACGTCTACAAGATGCGCTGGGCGGGCGTGCTGATCTCCGGCTTCCTCGGCGGCATCGGCGGCATCGTGTTCATCACCGCCGGCGTTTCCGAGTGGCGCTTTGAGTACGGCGTGGCAGGCTTCGGCTTCCTGTCCCTCGCGGTCATGATCTTCGGACAGTGGAAGCCCCAGCGCATCGCGCTCGCGGCGCTCCTCTTCGGCCTGTTCCGCGCGCTCTCGAATGTCTACATGGGCTTTGGCTTCCTCACGGCGATGAACATTCCCAGTCCGGTGTACAACATGATGCCTTATATCATCTCTCTCATCGTGCTGGCGTTCACCTCCAAGCGCTCCCGTGCCCCCAAGGCGGAGGGCATCCCCTACGACAAGGGCCAGCGCTGAGAACCCATCAACACAGCAAAAAAGCAGCGGCTGCGATGCAGCCGCTGCTTTTTATCCGTCGCTTCCGTTTACCATGCGTGCTTGGCACGGGATTGTGCCTCGGTCATGCCGAAGAAGCTCATATCCACGCGCGTGCCCTGATCGCCCCAGGTCGTGTCAATGTGGTAGGTTGTGCCGTCGAGCTTCGCGACGGTCCAGATGTGGTCGGCGTTCATAAGCGCGGTACACTCGATGCCCTCGAGCCGCAGCAGGAGGTCGTATGCTCCCGTGTAGCCGTCGCAGACGGCCACGCCGTCCACCAGCGCGCTGTACGCCAGATGACTCAGGGAGCTGCTGGAGACGGTCCCCTCGTCGTAGACACAGTTGTTGCATAGCCAGACGTAGTAGGCCCGCGCCAGCTCATACTGCGTCATGTCGCCCGTCAAATAGCCGCTCTCCCACAGCGCGTCGTGGACGAGGATCGCGTGGGCGAGCGTCTCCTCACGGTATTTTTTGAGCTGCGCGCTGTCGCAGGCTGTGGAGGAGAAGGTCAGCAGCACCTTGCCGGAGGAATAGCTGCGGCAGGAGGTGGAGTTGTACATCTGCTCGCAATGGCGCTTGACGCCGACCGTAAAGGCGCGGGTGAGCTTTGCGACCTCCTCGTTGGTCAGCGCACGGTCGTATTGCAGAGTGATGCTGTCGGCGCCGTCGTGGAGCATCTTTCGGATCAGCGCGTCGATGGCGTCGGCGTCGTCGGCTGCCGGCGCGGTGGAGACCTCGGCAGGCGCCGCGATCAGGTCGCCCCAGGTCGTACCGGCGGCGGAGCGATAGGAAAGACTTTGCCACGAGAGCGTCAGGCGCGCGGACGGCTCGACCATGCGCACGACCAGCGCCGCGAGCTCGCTGCGCTTGAGCGTATCATTCGGATGGAAGGAGCCGTCCTCGTCCATGCCGCCCACGATGCCCCATTTGTAGAGCCGGAGAATATCGCTCTGATAGGGCGTGTAATCGTCCACATCGGTGATGCGGCGGTGCGAGGCATAGCCGACGGTCACGGCCTCGGCGTTGCGCTCGTCGTAGCACTCCGCGCTGAGCGCGGAGGCCAGCACGCCTGCCATCTGCGCGCGTGTCGCGGCCTCCGAATCGTGGCCGTCAAGCTCGTCGCCGAGGCATTTCTCAGCCTTGAGATAGCGCACATAGGGCTGGTACCAAGCCTCGCCGGCTGCTGCCGCGGAGATCGCCGCACCGCGCTCAAGCGCGTGCAGACGCGCGGCAAAGGTCACCAGCTCGGCAATGGTGACGCTCCCCTCCGGCGCGTAAGCGCTGCTGCTCACGCCCTCCGTCAGGCCGTATTCGTACAGCGCGGCGACGGCGTCGTGATACCACGCCGAGGCGTCCACATCCGTGAAGCGCCCGTCGTAGCTTCGCGTGCGCGCAAAGGGGGAGAGCGTGTCCGCCTTCTCCGCCGAAGGAGCGGGCGCGGGGACGTCCGCCGTCACGTCCTCCGCCTGCGCGGCGGTGGAGAGCAGCAGGGTAAAGATGCAGAGGAAAAGCAAAAGCCGTTTTTTCATGGTGCTTACTCCTTATCTCGTCAGGGGACGAGGATATCCATGTCCTCCAGCGTGAGCGCCTCATTGTAGGGATTGAGGGCCTCGTTGACCAGGTCGCAGGTGGCCTGTGCGTCGAGCACATAGACCGACTGCTTGTTGTAATAGCCGGAGCCGTCGCCGGGGAGGGTGGCAAAGTGGATGTTTTCGGTGCCGATATTCAGCGCCTCGTTGCCGAGCCAGACGAGGTTGCCGGTCGTGAGGTCGGTCTTGACGTAGGTGTAGAAAATATCCACCAGCGCGGGGATGTTCTTGACGTTGCCGATCTGCAGCAGCTGCTTGGCGACCGCCTTGAGGAAGGCCTGCTGGGTGCCGATGCGGCCGATGTCCTCCGTGCCGTAGCCGGTGCCGTCGTTGTTGTGGCGGAAGCGGACGACCTCCATCGCCTCTTGCCCGTTGAGATGGCGCGGGCCTTTGGTGAAGTGAATGTGCAGGTCCTGATAGGGGTCGTCGTAATCCATGTTGATGGGGATGTCAAAGTCCACGCCGTCGATCTGATCGACCAGCGCGATGAAGCCCTTGAGGTTGACCGTGACATAAAAATCAACCGGCACGCCGAGCAGGTTTTCGATCTGACTCATCAGCAGCTCCGTGCCGCCCTTGGCGTAGGCGAAGTTGAGCTTGTTGTTGCGGTATTCATTGTGCAGCAGCGTATCGCGCGGGAGACTCACAAGGTCGATGCGCTTGTTCGGCACGTCGAAGCGGACGAGGATGTTCGTGTCGCTGCCGCCGTTGTCGTCGTCAAGCCCGGAGACGAGAATGTTGTAGCAGTATTCGCGGCGTGTGCGGCCCGGAGCGTCGGGCTCGTCCGTGCCGGTCCGGTCGACGTCCGTGCTTGCCGTGCCATCCGGCGTTACAACGGGCTTGTCCGTGTCAAGCTCGGGCGCGCGAAAGACATATTTGACCGTCGCAAACACGGCGGTCGATAAAAAGAGCAGGGATAACAGTGTGACCACAAGGCGCTCGGGGCGGCGCTTCGCGGGATTTTTTTTCTGCATGGCGGGATACGGTCCTTTCCGTTATTGTCGAAAACAGGGGAATACTGCCATTATACTCATTATGTCAACAAACTACAAGAGGGAAAAAGAGCTTGCGCGGCCGGCGGAAGAGAAAAACCTGCCGGCCGTGCGGTGTTTGATCGGTTTCTGCTTTTATTTGACGAAATTCAGAGGAAAAAGTTTCAAGCTCCCTTATATTTTTTTCTCGTGGCGATGCCGCCGCGAATGTGCCGCTGGGCTTTGTTGATCTCAAGGATCTCCTTGACCTGAAGGTAGAGGCTGTGGTTGATCTGCGGAAGCCGGTCCTGAATGTCCTTGTGGACGGTCGATTTACTGACACCGAACTTCTTGGCTGCGGCGCGCACCGTGGTGCGGTTTTCTATGATGTAAACTGCCAGATCGCAGGCCCGCTCTTCAATATTACCCTTCATGAATGAAACACTCCCTATTCGAGTTGCTTCAATCTATGCACCGCGGGGAGCGAATATGTGCAAAGACGCGCACGGCGCTTGAAAAGCGGCGCACGGTCTGCTACAATGGGCAAAAATAATCGCGGGAGGGCGTGTATGGGCGAAAAAAAGAGGACGCTGCGCGGCTTTTTGTGCGCGGCGCTCGGCGGCGTGTGCTGGGGCGCGTCCGGCACGGTGGGACAGTATCTCTTCACCTGTCAGGGCGTGGACAGCGGCTGGCTGACCGTGGTGCGGATGTTTCTAGCCGGCGTGGTGCTGCTCGGCGGCGCGCTCGTAAGGCACCGCCCGCAGCTTCGAGCCATCTGGTCGGACCGGCGCGACGCGCTGCGGCTCGTGCTCTTCTCCGTCGGCGGACTGATGACCTGCCAATATACCTACCTCGCCGCCATCCGCTACTCCAACAGCGCGACCGCCACGGTGCTGCAGTATATGGGACAGGCGCTCATTTTGCTTTGGGTGTGCCTGCGTGCGCGCCGCCTGCCGACGCGGCGCGAGGGCGCTGCGCTCGTGCTCGCGCTCCTCGGCGCTTTTTTGCTTGCGACCCACGGCAGCCTGACCGCGCTCGCGCTCTCGCCGCAGGCGCTCTTCTGGGGCCTGTGCGCGGCGGTGTCGCTGATGCTCTATACGCTCCTGCCGGGCGATCTGCTTCGGCGCTATCCCGTGAGCGTCTGCACGGGCTGCGGGATGTTCATCGGCGGCGTGGTGCTGCTCGTGCTCACGCAGGCGTGGCGGATCCCGGTCGCGCTCAACGCCGCGGTGGCGCTCGGCACGCTGGAGATCTCCGTTGTCGGCACGGCGCTTGCATTCACGCTTTATCTGCAGGGCGTGAGCGACATCGGCGGCGTGCGCGCAAGCCTGCTCGCCTGCACCGAGCCGGTCAGCGCGGCGCTGTGCGCGGCGCTTTGGCTGCACACGAGCTTCGCGTGGCAGGATCTTCTCGGCTTTGCTGCCATTCTGGTGATGGCAGTGCTCATCGCGCTGCCCGAGCGCGCGTCGGAAAAATCGACGGAGAAGGCGAAGAATTGAAAAAGAGAGGGCCGAAAACCGCGAAGCTGCGGCTTCCGGCTCTCATTTTCTCGCTATGTGCAGGACTCAAAGCAGCAGCATCAGCACCGGCGTCACCACAAAGCAGGCGAGGGTGGAGATCGCCGCGCCCTGCGCGGCCAGCTGCTCGTCCGCGCCGTATTCCGCCGCAGCGACGACCGTCTGCGTCACGACCGGCATGGCCAACTCCACAACATATACGCTGCGCACCAGACCGCCGATGCCGAGCAGCGCGCAGAGGGCAGCGCCCAGCGCCGGTGAGATGACAAAGCGGAAGACCATCATCACGCCGAGCGTGGATGTCAGGCGCAGGCTGCGCAGCCCGATCTCGTGGATGATGCAGCCCGTCAGCAGCAGCGCCAGCGGTGTGACGGTGTTGTTGATGTATTTCGCGTAGCTCATCACAAGGCTCGGGAGATGAATGTCCAGTCCGACCAGAAGGAGACTGAGAAAGACAGAAACGACCGTCGGCGCGCGCAGGAATTTCCACACCATCTGCATGGAGAAGCCGCCGGCTTCGCCCGACCAGCGCACCAGCGGGATGCCGATGAGCTGCGTAAAGCAGCTGCTGACAAGATAGAAGAGCATGACATACGGCGTTGCAATGTCGCCGAACAGCTCTATGCACATGGCAAGGCCGATAAAGATGGTGTTGCCCATGGCAGCCATCATTACAAAAACGCCGAGCTGACGGTGCGGCAGCTTCATCAGGCGGCCCGTCAGCAGGCTCAGCACAACGCAGCATGGAATGACGAGCAGCGGGATGAGCAGCAGGCGCGGCGCGGCGAGCACGTCCGCGCGCGTGAGATTGTTCTGCATCCCGTAGATTAGCATGACGGGAATGCCGACGGTCATCAGATAGCGGCTGATGAAGGTCTTGACCTGCGCGGTCATCCAGCCCTTGGCTGCGCAGAGGTAGCCGGTCGCCGTCAGCAGCAGGATAATGGTGACGGATGCAACGGCGTGAAGAAAGGTTTCCATCGCTCTGTACCTCAAAAAAATTTATTCACGCAAACAGTATAGCAGTTTGCCGCCAAAAAACAAGGCTTCGACGGAAAAGAAGTTGAAAACCGAGGACAAATGGGCTATGATAAAGAAAATCTCAACGCACGAGGAGGAACGGCGATGAAGGCGGCATTGGTCATTATGGCGGCGGGCATGGGCTCGCGCTACGGCGGCAGCAAGCAGGTGGACGGCATCGGTCCCGACGGTGAAATTTTGATGGAATACTCCATCTACGACGCGATCCGCGCAGGCTTTACCAAGGTGGTGTTCATCATCAAGCCCGAAATGCGTGAGCTGGTGGAGACGCTCTGCGGCAGGCGTGTCGCCGGCATGACGGCGGCGGACGGTTCGCCGGTCGAGGTCTGCTATGCCTATCAGGACTTTTCCAGCGTGCCGGCATTCTATTCCATTCCGACGGAGCGCACCAAGCCCTTCGGCACGGGGCACGCCGTGCTCTGTGCGCGGAGCTGCGTCAGCGAGCCGTTTATCGTCATCAACGCCGACGATTACTACGGTGTGGACGCCTTCCGTGTGATCTACGAGGAGCTTGGGAGGCTCAAGGCCGAGGGCGAGGCGACCATGGTCGGCTACCGCCTGGATAAGACCGTCAGCGAGCACGGCAGCGTGACGCGCGGCGTATGCCATGTGACGGACGGAACACTCGACCGGGTTGTGGAGACCTTCAAGCTCACAGTATTTCCCGACGGCACCATCCGCGACGTGGACAAAAACCCGGAGGGCGACGTCTACGCGCCCGATACGCCGGTGTCCATGAATTTCTGGGGCTTTACGCCGTGGATCTTCACGAAGCTGGAGGAATACTTTAACGCGTTCCTCCGCGCGCTCCCGGCGGGCGAGCTCAAGAAGGAATGCCTGCTGCCGAGCATGGTCGGCGAGCTGATCGAAAAGGGCGAGCTGCGCGTCAGCGTGCTGCACTCCGACGCGAAATGGTTCGGCATGACCTATCACGAGGATAAGGACGCGGTCGCCGCGGCGCTCAAGGCGCTGCATGACGCGGGCGAGTACCCGCCGACGCTGCACGGATAAAGCATAAAAGGGATCACCTGCGGGCAAGATAGCCCGGAGGTGATCTTTTTTATGAGCAAGGAAAAGAAGGAGCGCAGGCACGATCCCTTTCCCGACGCGCCGTTTGCCGACCCGGTGTTCGGTCAGCCGGAGAGCTGCGCCGACCTGATGAACAAGTACGGCACCTACAACATCCAGCCGACGGCGGACACGGAGAATGTCTTTCCGCTCATCTCCCACGCCCTGCCCGAGCAGTGGAAGGACATGGCGATCGGAAAGGACGAGCTGGAGCAGGAATAAAGGAAGCGCGCGGCCGTACCGCGCGCTTCCTTTATTCTTCGGGGACCTGCTTCATGGAGAGGGAAATGCGGTGCTTCTTTTCGTCCACGTCGAGCACCACGACCTTCACCACGTCACCGACGGCGACGGCCTCGCTCGGGTGCTTGATGAACTTATTGCACACCTGCGAAATGTGGACCAGACCGTCCTGATGCACGCCGATATCCACGAACACGCCGAAGTCGATGACGTTGCGCACCGTGCCGGTGAGCACCATGCCGGGCTTTAAGTCCTTGATGTCCAGCACATCCGTGCGCAGGATGGGCGCGGGCAGCTCGTCGCGCGGGTCACGCCCGGGCTTTGAAAGCTCTTTTGCAATATCGCGCAGCGTCGGCACGCCGACGCCGAGCGCCACGGCGGCCTTTTCCGCGCCGTAGGCATTGAGCCTTGCGGGGAGGTCGCGCGCGTCCTTCGGCGTTGCGCCCAGCAGCTCAAGCAGCCCCTTGGCGGCGTCGTAGCTTTCGGGGTGGACGCCGGTGTTGTCGAGCACGTTTTTGCTCTCCGGCACGCGCAGAAAGCCCGCGCACTGCTCAAAGGCCTTGGGGCCGAGCTTGGCGACCTTCAGAAGCTGACGGCGCGTGGTGAACACGCCGTTCTCCTCGCGGAAGGCGACGATGTTCTTGGCGATGGTCCCGTTGAGCCCCGCCACGCGCGTGAGCAGCGAGGGGGAGGCGGTGTTGAGGTCCACGCCGACGGCATTGACGCAGTCCTCGACCACGGCGTTCAGGCTCGCGTCCAGCTCCTTTTGCGGCATATCGTGCTGATACTGCCCCACGCCGATGGCCTTGGGGTCGATCTTCACCAGCTCCGCCAGCGGGTCCTGCAATCTTCTGGCGATGGACACAGCGGAGCGGAGGTTAACGTCGAACTGCGGAAATTCCTCCGCGGCGAGCTTGCTTGCGGAGTAGACCGACGCGCCCGCCTCGCTCACGATCATGTAGCTGAGGCCTCCGCCGACCTTGTGAATGAGCTCGACGGTCATCTGCTCGGTCTCGCGGCTCGCCGTGCCGTTGCCGATAGCGATGTGCTCCACGCCGTGCTTTTTGACGAGCTGCGCGAGCTTCGTGATGGCTTCGTTCTTCTGTCGTTCGCCGTAGGTGGGGTAGACCACCGTGGTGTCGAGCACCTTGCCGGTCGCGTCAATGACCGCGACCTTGCAGCCGTGGGCATAGCCGGGGTCGAGGCCCATCGTCACATGGCCCTTGACCGGCGGCTGCATCAAAAGCGGCTTGAGGTTGAGAGCGAACATTTTGATCGCGCCCTCGCTGGCCTTGTCCGTCAGCGCCGCGCGCATCTCGCGCTCAAGCGAGGGGTAGATCAGGCGGTCGTAAGCGTCCTCGGCGGCGGCCTTAACGAACTCCATCGCGGCGGAGCCGGGCTTCACGACCGCGCGGCGCAGCAGCGGCAGCGCCAGCTCGCGGTCAAGCAGGACGGTCGCGCTGAGCATTTTCTCCTTCTCGCCGCGGTTGATGGCGAGGATCTGGTGCCCCTGGATGCGGCTGAGCGGCTGCTCGAAATCGTAGTACAGGCGGTAGACGCTGTCCTCCTCCGTCGCGGCGAGGGAGCGCAGCCTCCCGCGCTTTTCCAGCAGCTCGCGCAGCGACCGGCGGATGGCGGCGTCGTCGCTGATCCACTCGGCCACAATGTCGTTTGCGCCCTGTAGGGCGTCCGCAACGGTCTCCACGCCCTTTTCCGCGCTGAGATAGTCCGCGGCGGCTTCCTCCGGTCGGGGGCAGTCGCGCTCCTGCGCGAAGAGCAGCGCCGCGAGCGGCTCAAGCCCCTTTTCCTTGGCGACGGTCGCGCGGGTACGGCGCTTGGGCTTGTAGGGACGGTAAAGGTCCTCGACCTCGGCGAGCGTCTGCGCCGCGTCGATGGCGGCGGCAAGCTCGTCGGTCAGCTTCTCCTGCTCGGCGATGCTCGCCTTGACGCTCTCCTTACGTTCGGTGAGATTGCGCAGATAGGCAAGACGCTCCTCAAGCGTGCGCAGGGCGGTGTCGTCCATCGAGCCGTGCAGCTCCTTGCGGTAGCGGGCGATGAACGGGATGGTGTTGCCCTCGTCGAGCAGTCTGACGACATTTTCAATGTGCTCGGCGGGACGGTTCAGCTCGCGTGCGAGCTGTTCGATGATGGTCATGGATATTGGCTCCTTGTCGATTCGGTTTTGGGGTGACGAAAAGAGGGATATGCTCCCCCTTTTCGCAGCGTTACTTATGGTACAGCTTTTTGACCTCGTACCTCGGCTCGCAGGTCACATGGATGCCGCGTTCCCGCGCCGCGTCGATCATATCGAGCAGACGCTGCGAATGCCCCCAGAGAGATTTTGTCATGATCTTCAAATGAGATATCTGAAGATGTACACCTGACCGCTCTGCGACACCGAGCATCTCTTCCACGGATTCAAAAACCCTTGGTCCTTCGTTGCGGATATGGACGGCAAGAAATCCGTTATGCTTTCGGACGATGCGCGCTAATGCGTCCAGCTCTCCGGTTTCGGCAAATGCACTGGGAGGATAGATAAGTCCAAGGCTCATGCCAAATGCACCCATGGAAAGCTCTTCGTCCAGACGCTTCTCCATCGCGGACAGTTCTTCCGGCGTCGGCGGACGATTGTCGAAGCCCATTACACAGCCGCGCAACGCACTATGACCAATCAGCATGCCATAGTTTGCGATATTGCGGTGTGCGTTTGCTTGTCGGATGTACTCGTCAAGTGTATTGACCGTAATGTCCATAGGCGGGTACTGCAAATTGCTCAGGTAGTATTCCGTAATGGCTGCTCGGGTCTCTGGCGTGCTTGGGAGCGGAGAAATGCCGCAATTCCCGGTCAGTTCAAA
>ERZ773147.4291-NODE-4291-length-10004-cov-2.753744_pt1 | contig 10004 bp, 5 predicted proteins | sample MGYA00580851_ERZ773147 | MGnify/ENA primary metagenome ERZ773147 (study PRJEB29015, sample SAMEA2737818) | human gut metagenome | biome: human gut; feature: human-associated habitat; material: faeces | place: China | collected 2012 ... | reverse complement strand
GAAAATTCACTTATTTTGTTTACAAGTGGTTCAACAGGTAATCCTAAAAGTGTTGTTTTAACAAATGAAAATATTTTAGCATCAGGTATTTATACTAAAAACACATGTGAAATAAAACCAACTGCAGATGAAAGTTGTTTAGTTTGTGTACCATTTTGTTATCCATATGGTTTTGCAACATCTGTATTAATGAGTTTATTATGTGGAAGAACAGCTATTTTAGCACCGGATTTATCAAAAGATAATATTGAATATTTTATGAAGAAAAATCCTAATATTATTTTTGGTAGTCCTGCACTTCTTGAACTTATAAAAAGAAATGTTAGTGATGGTGTTGATTTATCATCATGTAAAGATTTTATAACAGGAGGAGATTTCTTATTTCCTAAAAATAGAAAAGAGGGTATCGAATTTTTTAAAAACCATAATTCAAATATAGGAATTTATGAAGGTAGTGGTAATGCTGAAGGCCTTGGAACCCTTACAAGTTCTTATGTAAAAAATCCAAAACCAGGAACAGTAGGTAAACTTCTTGTAGGTAGTGATGCTATTATTATTGATGAAAATGGTAAAGAACTTAAATATAATGAAGAAGGAGAACTTTGTGTAACTGGAAAACATATTTTTAAGGAATATTATAAAAATGAAGAACAAACAAAAGCAGTTAAATTTATGTATAAAGGCAAAGAATACTTTAAAACAGGTACACTTGGTACTTTAGATGAAGATGGATTCTTTACTTTAACAGGTAGGGCATCAAGATATTATATAATTTCAACATTAAATAAAGTATATTGTGATAAAGTTCAAAGTATTATATCTTTAATAGATGTTGTAGAAAACGCATGTTTTGTAGGAAAAACGGATGATGATATGTTGTTTACGGGTAAAGCGTTTATTGTTTTAAAACCAAATGTTCCTAAAACAGAAAAAACAAAAAATTATATTATGAGTGAATGTGAAAAACAATTTATTAATCAAAAAGGTGAAACAGTTCAACTTGAACCTTATGAAATACCAACAAGTATTACATTCTTAGATGAATTACCAAGAAAAGAATCATCTGATAAAATAGATTATCAAGTACTTAATGCTTTAGCAGAAAAAGAATATGAATTTGAAAAATTAGAAAGAACTAGAAAGTAATTTCTAATTTTTTTATTTAAAATCTTATTTTTTTATGATATAATCTAATTGTAATAAAATAAAGGTTGGTGTTACATATGGAAAAAGGTGTTGGAACAGGATTATTTTTTCTACTTGAAGCAATATTTTATATGGTTTTATTAATGATTATTTATTTTAATAAACCTAGATTAAAAACGAAAGACAATAAAGTTTATTCATTTTTAATAATCGTTGCAATTTTGGAACTTTTTACAGAACTTTTTCTTGATATTGTCGGGCCAAGATATCAAACACTTGGATTTTTAAGTGTTTTTGTTGCAAAGTTATTTTGTGTTTTACTTCTTATGTGGATTACAACACTTTGCTCATATATAGTTATGATATCTTTAGATATGAAAGGAAAACAAGATAAATTTAAAAAAATAAAAAGAATATTTTATATAGTGTTCTTTGTAAATATGATAGCAATATTTATCTTACCAATTGACTTTGTTTATGTAAAGCAAGCTGGTTTTACAACAGGTCCAGGAGTTAATCTAGTTTATATATTTTCCTTTGTCTTTTCCTTTGTAGGATTAGCATGTTTAATATGGAATAGGAAAAATATAAGAAATAAAAAGTTTTTACCGATGTTAATCTTTTTAGTTCTTGGTGGTTTTTGTTCGTTTATACAATTTAAAGAACCAGGACTTTTACTTGCTGTACCAGTTCATGCTTATATAACTTTTATTATGTATTTTACAATAGAAAATCCTGATATGAAAATGGTTGAAGAATTAGAAAAAAATAGAAAATTAATTGATAGAAATATCGAAGAAAAATCAAATCTTTTATTTGAATTATCACACGAAGTAAGAGAACCTTTAAAAAAGATTAATGAAATAAGTTATAATTATAAAAATACAAATAGTGTAGAAGAGTTACAAGAAAGTTTAAAAGAAATAAATGAAAAAGCAAATGATATGTCTTTATTAGTAAACGATATTTTAGATATATCAATAACAAGTAGAAAAAACATGCAAATATATGAAGAAACATATAATCCTGAAGCATTATTTAAAAAACTAGTAATGAAATTTAAAGAAGAGAATAATAACAGAATAACATTTAGTTATTCAATTCCTGAAAGTATGCCAAAAGAATTATATGGTGATTCAGTTAAATTAAAACAAATTGTAAATACTATATTAACTAATGCTTTTAAATATACAAAAGAAGGATATAGTTTTGAAGGTTGGTCAACGAAAAAGAACGGTGTAACAGAGTTTCAAGATAAAGCAGAATTAAAGAATTTGTCTTCTAAAAATGGTGACAATATAACTTTATATGCTGTATGGGAAATTAAATCTTATCAAATAACATTTTTGGATTATGATAAATCTATAATTCAACAAGATAAGTTAGAATACAATAGTAAAATTATTTTACCTGAAAATCCAACTAGAAAAGGGTACACATTTAAAAATTGGGATAAAGAGTTATCCACAGTAAAAGAAAATCTAACTATTAATGCTTTATATGATATTAATAGTTATGATATATCTTATAAATTAAATGATGGAATATTAGATGAAGCACCTACTAATTACAATGTTGAAAATGAAGATATAATAATCCCTTCGCCTAAAAAGGTTGGTTATTCATTTATAGGTTGGACAACACCAGATAATAAAGAACCTATAATAGACTATAAAATATCAACAGGTTCTGTTGATAATATAGAATTAGAAGCTAATTATGATGCTAATATATATAATTTAATATTCAATTCAAAAGATAATAATGACTCTTTAATAAAAAGAAAAATTAAATTTGATTCTGAATATGGAATATTACCAGAAGTAGAAAAGGATGGTTATACTTTCAATGGTTGGAAAAACTCGAATGGTGACTTCGTATCAAGTGATACATTATATAATGTTCCTGAAGACACTAATTTATATGCTGAATGGAATTTAATAACTTATGATATTAAATATAATCTTAACGGTGGAACGTTAGATGAAGCACCTACTAATTATAATGTTGAAAGTGAAGATATAATAATTCCTTCACCTAAGAAGAATGGTTATTCATTTATAGGTTGGACAACACCAGATAATAAAGAACCTAAAATAGATTATAAAATATCAACAGGTTCTATTGGTGATAAAGAGTTAACTGCAAATTATGAACCAATAGCTTATTATATTTCTTATAATTCATCTGAAGGTCAAGGTGAAATGGAAAAACAAGAATTTGCATATAATCAAACTTCTAAATTAAATAAGAATCAATTTACAAAAGAAGGATATACATTCATAGGATGGTCAACATCAATAGATGGAGATGTAATGTTTAATGATGAATCAGAAATATCCAATTTATCATCTAAAGACAAAGATGTGATTACTTTATATGCTAAATGGGAAATTATAAAGTTAAATGTAAAATATTATGATTTGTTTGGAGCATTATTAAAGAGTGAAACAGTTGAATATGGAAATAAATCTGTTGCACCTGAAGATATGTTTATTGATGGTTATACTTTTGAAGGTTGGAATCCATCTCTTGGTGTAATAAGAGAGGATACCATATATAAAGCACAATATACCATTAATGAATATACAATTAAGTATAATTTTAATACTGGTAGTAATGATGATGCTCAAGAAATTAAATATAATGTAGAATCTGATACGATTACATTACCGACACCTACAAGAACTGGATACACATTTTTAGGGTGGACTGGAAGCAATGGATTAAAACCTCAATTAGAAGTGATAATTCATAAAGGTTCTATTGACGATAAAACCTATAAAGCAAATTGGGTATCCAATTCATACAAAGTAAGTTTAAATGCAAATGGTGGAGTAGTAAATGAAGATTATATTATGATTTCTTATAATAGTTTATATGGAACTATACCGACACCTACAAGAGTTGGTTATACTTTTGAAGGTTGGTATTATAACGATACATTAATAACAGAAGATAGTATACAAGATAAGGAATTCGATCACGAATTAGTAGCTAACTGGAAAACTATACAATATGATATAACTTATAATTTGGTTGGTGGGACAGCATCTCCATTACAAACAAGCTACAATATTGAAAGTGATTCATTTGTACTTCCAATACCTACAAGAACAGGATATACGTTTACAGGTTGGACTGGCACTGATTTAAGTTCATTATCTAAAAATGTGACTATAAATAAAGGAACAATTGGAAATAGAAGTTATACAGCAAATTGGACTATTAATTATTATACAGTTAATTATTATGTAAATGGTTCTTTATGGGCTACTCGTTCAGTTGCATATAATACAGCACTTGAAAATTTAGATGCTCAAAGTGCATTAGATATTTATCATAAGTTTAATTACTGGGAAGGTTGGGTAGATAAAATGCCAACAAATACAGTTAATTTATATGCTAACATTACAGAATCTTATTGTATGTTAATGACTGGACATGGACCTTATAAAAATGCTGAAGGATTGCTAAATGTCTTTAAATCAGCAGGTTGGACAGGAAGAATAGAAGAAGCACCATCTGCTCCTGGATTTTACTGGGTAGTCACAGATTACACTTTAACAAGGGCTCAAGCTGATATTCAGAGAGATTATATAGCAAATCATACTAATTATACCAGTTATAATTATCCATACTTATATTGGGTTGCTGTATCATGTACTAATGGTATAGGGGATACTTGGACTAGAAGTGTAGGAACTAAACAATTTACTAGTCAATATCAGTAATGATAAGTTGCAAAAAAGATAAGGAGGAACAACTGAAATATGGTAAATAAAATATTAATTTGTTTATTATTTTTATGTTTATTGTTTCTTTTGCTATTCTTATATTCATGTTGCGTTATTTCTGGAAGAATCTCAAGAGAGGAGGAAACATTTGAAGAATTTCAAAAATGATTGGATAGAGAAAAATATTCTAAAAACGTCTTCAAATAAAAATTACGAAGATTATCCAAATCAAATGAAAAAAGAGTTAGAAAAACAAGCAAATAAATTTGATTTTGAAATATTTTCATATCAAAAAGATCATTATTTGATGGCAGCAGCTTTAAAAGATAAAACTGAGGATAGATTTATATCTATAATGATAAAGGATTTATCTTGTTTCAAAGAACGTACATATAAAGGTGTAGAACTTCGCTATATGAAAAATTCTAAAATGATAAGTAGAACTGTTGTCACTCACACTTCTTGGAATGAAATAGGCATAACAGCTAGAAGAATAATTGAATGTAGAAAAAACTTAGAGAAACGTAATGAAGAGGAGATAAAACAAAAGGAATTAGAAGAACTTGAAAGATAAATTTTTTTAAAATTGATGTTTACTAGTGTAAACAAAGAAAGGAATGTCAGATGAAAAGCATAAGTTTAGAAAAAAACGGTAAAAAAATAAGAATATTAGGAAATCAAGCGACTATTGATAGAGCAACTCCTATTATTGATAGACTCAATTTAACAGGGAGTGAATCAAAAGATAGATTATTAATTCAAAATTGTATTGATGATAATAAGATAGGTGCAACTATTTTATATGATGGCAATACAGTTTATTCTTTCAACAAAATTGTGGATAAATATAAAAAGATTCAAAAGGATAATATGCTTTTAAATTTATCGGATGATTTATATAAATTCTTTCTAAATGCTTGTGGTGATATTGCTCATTATGATAAATCTGGATATATTTATTATTATGATAATGATTTTAGGAAATTAGAAAATACATTTTTAAAACATTGTAGATGCAATGATAGATTTTCAGATGTAAAAAGAATATTTAAAAAATTAAAAATAGGGCAATATTACGAAGACCGTGAAAGAATTGATCTTAATAAATTAAGTAAGAATGAGGTAAAAAAAATCATTGAACAATGTAATTGGAATGTTTCAATTACAAATAAAAATGTCTGGGAATTGTCAATAAGTATCAATTCAAATTTCAAATTTTGTTTTGAAATAGATACAACTTATTTAAAAACAGGCGATATAATTAAATGTTTGATGGAATATTGTATTAAATTTGATGCAGATGAATATATTGATATTCTTGCAAAGCAAAGAAATAGCAGTGGTTCTCCATCAGTTAGAACTATTGTTAATAATGCAGATATAATTTATTCAAAGATGCAACAGTTTGCTATGGATTTATTATATTATGGAAGACTTGCAGCACAGAATTTAATCGAGAAGGAACAGGAAGAAATTGAAATAGAAAGGTAGGTGGCAAATATTAGTCTATATAGTGAAGTATTAAAACAAGCAAGTATTGTAGATGTATTGAACTATTATGGATTAAATTTAAATCATAATAAATGTTTATGTCCTTTTCATAATGATAACAATCCTAGTTTGGTAGTTAATCCTAAAAAGAACATTGCAACATGTTTTGCATGTGGGACAGGTGGAAATGCTATTTCATTTGTTCAGAAGTATGAAAAAATTGTTAATAATAATGATATTTCTTTTAATGAGGCAATTACCAAAGTTGTATCAGAAATTTGTCATTTGAATATAGATGTATCTCATTTAAAAAAGAATAAATATAATAATAAGTATTTTGTTTCTTCAAGAAGATATACAGAAGATGAACAAAAACTTTTACAACTTAATGAAAAATTAAATAAATTATTTTCTTATAATTTGAGTGTATCTAAAGAACCTAAAGATTACTTATATAAAAGAAATATAACAGATAAGGATATGAAAGAAGTAAGTATGGGATTTGCTCCTAAAGGGCAATTACTAAAAATTTCAGAGAAAAATGAAAATTATCCACGTCCTGAATTAATAGAACTTGGATATTTGCGACACAATGATTATGGTGATTTGTACGAAACTTTTTCGGATAGAATCATGATTCCTATTCATGACGAAAAAGGAAATATAGTCACCTTTTGTGGTCGTACTATTAAAGATGAAACGCCTAAATATTTACACACACATGAAACAAAAATTTTTCAAAAGAAAGAATTGTTATATAATTTTTCTAATGCTAAACCATTAGCATATAATAATGAATTAATTTTAGTAGAAGGTTATATGGATGTTGTAGGTGCTAAAAAAATAGGGTTTGAGAATGTAGCAGCATTAATGGGTACGGCAATTACTCCTGAGCATATAAAGTTGATTAAAAATAATCGTTCATCAATTACTTTGGCATTAGACAATGATTTTGATAAACAGGAAAATATAGGGAGAGCAAAAATGCTTCAACACATTCCTGTATTATTAAATGAAGGTTTTAAGGTTGATGTAATAGACTTTTCTAAAATAGGTGACTACAAAGACTTTGGTGTTTTAGGAGAAAAAGAAATACCATTTATGGAAGTCCAGAAAGCTAAAACTTCTGGATTTTCATTCTTATTAGATTATAAATATTTTAATAATTTAGAATTAAATGTTGAAAATATTTCTCTTGCATACAAACAATTAAAACAAGATAAAATAATTAATAACACTTATGATGAATCATTATTTAAAGAATATTTATTAAATCGAACTGAGTACAATAAAAAAGAATTAGATGAAATAATTTATCCAAAAAGAATAGAAGAGAAAGAAAATGCTTTAAGTAAATTTAATTCAAAAGCTATGAGTAATTTTCTTTATTCTGAATTAAAATTACAAATAGATAAAATGGATGATGTAGTATTGTCTTCATATTACTTAAATTTTAAAAGTTCAGTTGAAAATAAGTTAGTGTCTGTATTTAATAAAGATCCTGAATTATATTTAGATTATTCCACATCAACTTTGAATACTAAACTTTTGTTGAATGAATTCTTAAAAGATAATAAAGAATATTCTGATTATGAAACTCTTAATCGTTTTAAATATAATTCTGTATTTGATAAAACTTATATTAAAAATTCTAAAGGCAGTGCAATGATAAAATTAAAAGATAATCAAAAGCAAATGGTAATTGATCAATATGAGAATAGTTTATCTGATGAATCAAAATTGGCTTTAGAAGAAGTTGAAGAACTATATATTATTAATAGCATTGATGATCTTGATGGTATTTTAAATTATGATAATAATACACTTAATATGATAAAAGATAATTTAAAAAATAGAATGTTTTTAAACAAAGATAAAATGGAATTTTTTAAATATGGAAATCTTTTTCCTAGTATTAATAAAGAATTTATAGATGATAAGTTTAAAGGGTCAACTGGTAATTTTAAAACAATATTATTTTATAATAATTTGGATAATAAATTGAATATAGATAAAAGTAATGTTGTATCAGAAAAAGAGTTAAAAAAAACTGAAGAATCTAAATCAAAAGAAATGGATAAAACTAAGGAAAGTTTTATTAAAAGAGATTATGAATTTTCAATTAATAAAATGTTATTGATAGACTCTAAGGAAACTGATACACATTATTTTGTAAGGATACCATTTACAAGTGCTAAAGAATATTTTTATATACCTAAAAATGAATGTTTAAAATCGGATAATGGAGATACTATTTTTACAAAGTTAAAGTATGGACAATCCCATTCAATATACAATGTTGATGGTGAGTATATTGGTACAAAAAGTTTTGAAGATTTAAAAGAAAATTGGGAAGATAAAACTAAAAAAAACGTAAGAGCTTTAGACAAAAATGAAGATGTGCAATCAGTCCCAAAAGAAGAAGATATTTTATATGACAATAGTTATATTTCAAAATATAAAGAACCTATATGTAAAATATACCATTCTAAAATATACTTAGAAACAGAAAAAGGATTTTATATTAAAACTGAAGATCCAAATGTTCTACTATTTGCATTAAAGAAAATATGTAATTGGACAGATAATAAAAGTTATTTAATCATAGCACCACGTAAAGGTATATTTAATAGTGGTATGTCTAAATATAGATTAACAGGATATAAAAAAGATTATGAAGGAAAGTTATCTTTTTCTGAAATCAGTAAATATGTTAAGGTATTTACACCTAGCAATTTAAAAAATAAGGAGATTTTAACTTTAGAAATTCCAAAAGTAAAATGTAGTTTTAAATCTAATTTTATAAAAGTACCATTAGTTATAGATAATTTAGAAGGATATATAGAGGTTAATTTAGTAAAGAGTAAGATTGATAAAGAGAAAGTAGTATTAGAGTTTTTAAAGGATGAACAAATTGGATTTCATAATATTAATGATGAATATATTAATCATTATACTAGTTCTAAAATAATAGATAGTTATAATAAAATGATTAATAATAAAATAATTCAATTTCCTAATTCTAAAGAAGTTGTTTATGACGTACCAGAAAAGGAGGCAGCATAAATGGATGGTAATGCTAAACACGATTTAGAGCATACTGCTGAAAAATCAGTATCAATGTCTGCAAAGATTAGTAAAATTTCTACCATTTTATTAATAATTCTTTTTATCTTTTTATTTGCGTTTGTGATAAGTGTCATCAAAACAGGGGCGAGTGCACGACCCGATTTTCCGGACGTCTGGGCGGCAGCTGTCTTGATCAACTCTACCTTTATCGGATCCATATTTTTTAACATAGGGTCATTTAACCAATCAATCATGTTCTTGTTCTCCTTCTTTGTTTTGGGTTTTGTTTTGAGGTTCTGTTTCAGTTTCGCTTTGGGTTTCTTGTGAAGACATTGTGTTGTACATATCAAACATAGCCTGCTGTTCTGGCGCAAGCATATTTTTCATCATGGACATCGGATCAAAGGCCGGGTCTGTGTTTCCATCAGAATCTGCAGTGTCATTCATATTTTGAAACACCTCCATCATATCCATCATATTCATGAGCATGTCAAATGTTTCTCCAAACTGTGCAGGAATATAAGGTCGGATTTCCTGAATGATATGAAAAGGAGAGAATGT
>ERZ773147.4290-NODE-4290-length-10004-cov-2.925118_pt1 | contig 10004 bp, 10 predicted proteins | sample MGYA00580851_ERZ773147 | MGnify/ENA primary metagenome ERZ773147 (study PRJEB29015, sample SAMEA2737818) | human gut metagenome | biome: human gut; feature: human-associated habitat; material: faeces | place: China | collected 2012 ... | reverse complement strand
GCTCCTGTGCAGAGGCAGGCTGTCCGCGTCCACGCCGTTGGTGATGTTCATGGCGGGGCGGCCGTTCAGCGTCCCGCCGGCTTCTTCGCCGATCAGCGTGTACAGGTCGATCATGGGCTCCACCTGCCGGAAAACATAATCGGCATAGCGAAATACCGGCTCTCGAAGCAGGCTGGTCTTTTTGCCGTTTTCGAAGGGATAGGTGGGATGCTCCACCACCAGCTTCGCCCCGCTTTGCTTTACGGCCCGAAAGGCGGCGGGCGCCTTGGAAAACGTCATCATATAGCGCATATAGACCAGCGCGAAGGGCATCTGGCAGACGGCATTTTTCATGCCTTCCATCAAGTCGTCAAACAAAAACGTATGGCTGTACCCCGGCAGCCGGGAAAACCGGCTGCGGTGCATCAGCTTCTTTTCCTCCCCCCGGCACAGCCAGATTCCCGCCTCATCCCAGCCCAGATACCACGCCCGATGACCCAGCCGCTCCATGGCTGCCATCTGTCCCTGAAACTTGGGGATCAGCGTTTCCTGACCGTTCAGGGGGTATTTCATCACAAACAGAATATCCGCCATCAGCCTTTTGCCTCCAGCTCTTCCCGGTACAGCGCCGCCATCTGCTCAAGCACCGCGTTCAGACTATAGTCCCGAATCACGCGGCGGTTGCGCTCCCCCATCTCCCGCCGCACCTCCGGGTGCTCCAGCAGAAAGTGAAGATCCTGTGCGAAGCCCTCCGCGTCCATGGGCGCGCGCAGCATTCCCCCGTCCATGGGGCCGATGAGATCGGCATTGCCGCGCACGTTGGATACCAGACAGGGCAAGCCTGCCGCCATGGCCTCCATCTGGGCCATGGGAAGCCCTTCCTGCAGGGACGGGAACAGAAACACGTCCGAAGCCTGCAAAAGAGCGGGCACATCCGGCCGGAAACCCAGAAAATGCGTGCGCTCGGCCATGCCCAGCTCTGCGGCCAGCTCCCTGAGCGAATCCTCCCGCTCCCCCACGCCGCTAAAAAACACCTGCACGACCTTCTCCCCGGCACAGGCCCGCAGCACGGTCTCGTGGTTCTTGCGCACGCTGTGTTCGCCCACGCAGATCACCATGGGGGCGTCCGGCCCAATGCCCAATTCTGCCCGCACGGCCGCCCGGTCCGCTGGTGGCTCAAAGCGGCTCAGATCCACGCCGATCCCATTGGTGCGGGCCACTCGCCGGGCCGGGAAGCGCCGGGCCCGGGCCTCGTCCTCCCGGTTGATGGTAATCAGCAGGTCGGTGAACCGGGCCAGAAACCGTTCCGCCGGGTAGAACAGCAGCCAGTTGCGAAGCGGCGCGCCGGTGAAAAAATGGAACCCGTGGGCCGTATACAAAACCCGGGTTCCCCGCTTCCGGGCTCCCCGGGCCGCCAGACGGCCGACCATGCCGCCTACGGGCGTATGGCAGTGAATCAGGGCGTAATCCTCCCTATCCACCAGCTTTTTGATTTCCCGATACACTTGAAGATTCTGCCGTCCGAAGGGCGAACGCTGAAAGGGCAGGTCAAAAAAACGGTCGCAGTAAGGCACCTCCGTCACCGGCTTTTCGGTGTCGTTGCAGCTGCACAGATGCACCTCGTACCCCTGCTCCTGAAACCATTTCATATAGGGCAGGTGGAATACCAGCACATGGCCGCGCAGCATATGGGCCACAAACAGCACCTTTTGTTTCATTCTTGCTCCTCCGTCAGCGCGATGGAGGAAGCAAAATCCCATTCTTCCTCCCCGCGGAAACATTCGCTCATGGCCTGATCGTAGGTCAGGCTGCCGAATACCTTGCCGAACAGACTGCTTCTCCGGCCAAGGGCCCACAGCAATCCCCCGAAGCCTTTCGGCTGCCAGAGCTTTTTCCCGTTGGCTTTGGCGATCTCCCGGGCCAGTCCGTCGGTAGAGACATATTCCCGGTTCTGGGGGAAATACAATCCGCCCTGTCCGCTTTCCAGCAGACGGCCCATGAACAGGCACAAATTGCCTACATACAGCATACTGCGCTGATTGCCGCAGCGGGGGAACATCGGCGTTTTCAGGATCAGGCGGCGCAGGCTCTGATAGTTGCCCCGGCAGCCCTTTCCGTAAATCATGGGCGGGCGCAGCACCGCCACGGCGAAATGCTCGTCTGCCAGTGCGGCGATCTCCTGCTCTGCGGCCCATTTGCTGGCGCCGTAGGCGTTTTTCGGGTCAGGCTGCGTATCCGCCGTGATGCGGCCCGTTACCTTGCCGTACACGCTCATGGTGCTGAAAAACACGAACTGCCGCACGCCCTGCGCTTTGGCGGCCCGGGCAATCTCCACGGCCAGCCGGTGGTTCACCTGCTCGTACAGGGGCCTGTTTTCAGGCGTTTCCTTTCGGTGGGCAATGCCCGCCACGTGCACCACCCGGTCATAGCCCTGAAAGGCTTTTTCCGGCAGCGCCCCCCGCACGTCCAGCTCATCCGCTTCCACGCCCTGCTTCCGCAGCGCGCCCAAAATCGCGCCGCCCAGATAGCTCCCCGCGCCGGTGATGAGTACCCGCATTACGGCTGTCCCTCCGCCCGTTTTTCTTTGGTTTCTCCCGTTTCATCGGAGGGCTTTTCTTCCTTGCCCTCCACGATGCCCTGCCGGTTGATGACCTTGACGATGGTCAGCAGAAAGCACTTCAGATCGAACCAGAAGGTGATATGCTGCGCGTATTCCCCATCCCGGCGGGCTTTCTTTTCCAGATCGCGGCTGAGATAATCCCGGCCGTTCACCTGCGCCCAGCCGCTGAGGCCGGGACGCACGTCGTTGGCCCCGTACTGATCCCGCAGGGCGATCAGGTCATACTGATTCCACAGGGCGGGTCGTGGGCCGATCAGGGACATTTCTCCCTTGAGGATATTCCACAGCTGGGGCAGCTCGTCCAGACTGGTCATACGCAGGAAACGCCCCACCGGCGTAATATAACTGGTAGAGCCCGCCAAATCGTTGGTGGGCACGTCGTGGGGCGTATCGGAACGCATGGTGCGGAATTTATAAATGCTGAACAGTTTCTTGTGCATCCCCACCCGCTTCTGGGAAAAGATCACCCCGCCCGGGCTGTCCAGCCGGATCGCCAGCGCGATCAGCAAAAACAGCGGGCTTAGAACGATCAGGGCGATCAGGGACAGGATCACATCCAGACAGCGTTTCCCATAGCGTTGATACATGCGCGTTTTCTCCATCTCTTGTTTGCTTCGTTGCCTTAAGGGAGACCCAGCTGACCCTCCAGCTTCCGCAGGGTCTTTTCCCCGATCCCCCGGACGCAGAGCAGGTCTTCCCAATAGCGGAAAGCCCCGTTCTGTTCCCGTTCGCCAATGATGGCGGCGGCCAGCTTGGGGCCGATCCCCTTGACGGTGCAAAGCTCCTCCGCGTCCGCCTCGTTGGCGCTGACGCGGCCCTCGGCGGTGGAATAAGACAGGGTCTCTCCCGCCCTTGCGGCGGCTTTCGGGGCAAGGTTCCACGCCACATGCCCCAGCTTCAAGCGCGAAAGCGTCAGAGCGCCCGCGCCCAAAGCCAGCAGCAGCGCCAGAAGTCCCGTCAGAATCTGCTTGGTTTTACACACCGCTCTTGCGGACTTTCTGGCCCGCAGCGGTATCCTCCAGAATATAGCCCATGGACTTGATCTGGTCGCGGAGCTCGTCGCTGCGCTTCCAGTCCTTGTTCTTACGCGCCTCGGCCCGTTCTTCCACCAATTTCTGTACCTCGGGGTCGATACCGTCGTCCTTCTTCATCAAAAGGCCCAGCACGTCGGTCATGCCAAGGAAGGTCTCCTGCCCAAATTCCACGGCCTTGCGGCTCACGTCGGAAGCGTCCAGCTTGAAGACCTCCCGCACCAGCTCGAAGATGGAGCTGAGCGCGTCGGCGGTGTTCAGATCGTCGTCCATGGCGGCGATGAAATGCTCCTTCGAAGCGGTGCAGGCGTCCATGAAGGCCTTTTCGGTCTCGTTGGGTTCCCGATCCTTCGCGCCGGAAAGGAGGAATTTCAGCTGATCCCGGGCGGTGTAAAGCCGTTCCAGACTGCTCTGGGCCTGGGCGATCTGATCGCGGCTGAAGTTCAGCGGGCTGCGGTAATGGGCCGACAGGGTGAACATACGCACCGCTTCCAGATCAAACTCCTTGGCGATGTCCCGGACGGTGAAGAAGTTGCCCTTGGACTTGCTCATTTTTTCGTTGTCGATGTTCAGGAAACCATTGTGCATCCAGTAATGGACGAAGGGCTTGCCCGTCGCGCCGGTAGCCTGAGCGATTTCATTCTCATGGTGCGGGAAAAGCAGATCCTTGCCGCCGCCGTGAATATCGAAGGTGTCGCCCAGATAGGTGGTGCTCATGGCGGAGCACTCGATGTGCCAGCCGGGGCGGCCCATACCCCAGGGGCTTTCCCACGCAGGTTCGCCGGGCTTCTGCGCCTTCCACAGGGCGAAGTCCAGCGGGTCTTCCTTCTGCTCGTCCACACTGACCCGTGCGCCGCTTTCCAGATCCTCCAGATTCTGGCCGCACAGACGGCCGTAGGCCGGGAAGGCGCGGACGCGGAAATATACGTCGCCCTTGCTTTCATAAGCAAGGCCGTTGTCCATCAGCTTCTGGATCATGGCGATGATCTGGGGCATATGCTCCGTGGCCCGGGGATGCACCGTGGCGGGGCGGATACCCAGCGCCTTGGCGTCCACGAAATATTCCTGAATGTAGCGGTCGGCGATTTCCTTGACCGTCACGCCTTCTTCGTTGGCCTTGCGGATCATCTTGTCATCGATATCGGTGAAGTTCTGCACAAAGGTCACTTCGTAGCCCCGGTATTCCAGATAGCGCCGCAGCACGTCGAAGATAATGAAGGGCCGGGCGTTGCCGATGTGAAAGTAATTGTATACGGTGGGGCCGCAGGCGTAGATGCCCGCCTTTCCCTCATGAATGGGCTTGAACTCTTCCTTTTTCCGGGTCATGCTGTTGTAAATCTGCATATTCGTTACTCCTTTTTCCCTTCGGAATTTTCGGAACTTGTTCCGGTGTCAGAACCGGTACAGCTTTGCAGGGTGCAGCCCGTACATCGTCCCTCCCGGGACTCGGCTTCGTTTTCGAAGCACTCCCGGCAGTCCAGCTTGTCGGCGTGCTTGCGCAGACAGGCCTCCAGTGCGGTCAGCCGTTTCACCAGCGCCTCCATGCGGTCCAGCATGGGGTCGGGCAGGTTGACCTGATCCAAGTCCACGCCGTCGGCGGGACGAGGAGTTTTCTTCACCACCACGCGGCCGGGGTTACCCACCACGGTGCAGTTGTCCGGCACATCTTTGAGCACGATGGAACCCGCGCCGATCTTCACGTTGTTGCCGATGGTGATGGGCCCCAGCACCTTCGCGCCCGCGCCGATGGTCACGTTGCTGCCGATGGTGGGATGGCGCTTGCCGATGTCCTTACCCGTGCCGCCCAACGTAACGCCCTGATAAATGGTCACATCGTTGCCGATGATGGTGGTTTCGCCGATGACCACGCCGTCGCCATGGTCGATGAACACCCTGCGCCCGATCTCCGCGCCGGGGTGAATTTCAATGCCGGTCTTGTGCCGGGCGCGCTGGCTTAAGATACGGGCCAGCAGCACGTGACCCTTGCGATACAGCGCATTGGCCCGTCTGTGGGCCTTCAGCGCCTTCAGTCCGGGATAACACAGCCGCACCTCCAGCAGCGATTTGGCCGCCGGGTCCCGGTGCAGGATCGCTTCCTCGTCCTCCCGGATCATTTCTTTCCAGCCGATCATTCTTCCTCCTGCCCCTCTGCCGTCTCCGCAGGCGCTTCTGCCCGGACTTTCGTCAGCGCCGTGCCGTCAAACACGCCGTCGATATCCCGAAGCATGATTTCCTGCGCGTTGATCTCCTCCGCGCCATTCAGTTCTGGCAGCACATACGCGCCGCCCGGCAGCCGGACGCGGCACTTTTCATTATCCATCAGCTGCAGCCGCAGCACATTTTCCACGGCCCGGCGGCAGCGTTCGTCCTTCACGGGGAACATCAGCTCCACCCGGCGGTACAGGTTGCGGGGCATCCAGTCCGCCGAGGACAGATACACCTCCCGATCTCCGCCGTTCTCGAAAACGAAGGCCCGGGCGTGTTCCAAGTGCCGGCCCACGATGGAGTGGACGTGCACGTTCTCACTTCCGTGTTTCTTGCCCGGCAGCAGGGAACAGATACCTCGGACGATCAGGTGAATTTCTACACCCGCCCGGCCCGCGTCGCACAGGGCCTCCATCACGGGCACATCGCACAGGGAATTCATCTTGGCGATGATCGAAGCGTGAATGCCCGCTTCGGCGTTTTCCCGCTCCCGGTCGATCAGCTGCAGAATAGTGGTCTGCAGGTTCTCCGGGGCATGAATTAATTCTTCCATTTCAGCGCAGGCGTTTTCGCTGCCCCGAAGCATTTCGAAGAAAGCCGCGCCGTCCCGGCAAAGAGTCTCGTCCGCCGTCAACAGGCCGAAATCGGTATAGAGCTTGGCGGTGGAGTCGTGATAATTGCCCGTGCCCAGATGGAGCGTGCGCTTCCAGCCCGCGTCCGTCTCCCGCTCGATCAGCGTGATCTTGCTGTGGCACTTGAGCCCCGGAAAGCCGAAACTGACCCGGCACCCCGCCCGGCGAAGCCGTTCGCCCCAGAACAGGTTGTTTTCCTCATCAAACCGCGCCTGACTTTCAAACAGCACGTAGACCTGCTTGCCGTTCTCGGCGGCATGGGCCAGCGCCGCCACGATGGGACTGTTGCCGGACACCCGGTACAGGGTCTGCTGAATGGTACGCACGGAGGGATCCTCCGCCGCCCGCTCCACCAGATGCACCACCGGGTCAAAGCTGTGGTATGGATGGAACAACAGGTAGTCCTTTTCCTCGATGCGGTCGAAAATATCGTCGCCCATCAGCTCCGGCACCGCCTTGGGCGGCATGGGCGTGTATTTCAGTTCAGGCCGCTTGACCATGCCGTACACGGCCATCATCAGCTTATTCAGATCCAGCGGGCCCGTGACACGGTAGCGCTGCTCCCGCTGAACATCCAGCCGCTTCATCAGCCAGGTCAACATTTCTTCGCTCATGCGTTCTTCCGCTTCCAGCCGCATCACCTGACCACTGCGGCGCATCCCCAACATTTCCCGCACGGCGCCTTCCATGCCCTCCGGCGTACACTCCGGCAGCTCGAAATTCTGGTTGCGCAGGATGCGGAACACGCCGCAATGCTCCACCGATTCCCGGGGGAACAGAGCGTTGACATGGTGGCGAACCACGTCCTCCAGGCCGATCAGACATTGATCGTCCCTCGTTTCGGAAAGGTCGTAGATACGCGGCAGCGACGCGGGCAGCGCCACCAGCGCGAAGCGGCTCCTGCGGCCCCGGCTGCGGGTCAGCTTGACGCACAGATGCAGCTGCTTCTGGCTGACCGCCGCATCCTGCGGCAGCTCCTTCAAAAAGGGCAGAATGGAGTCGTGAAATAGCTCCTTTTCCCGGTCGGACTGGGTATGGCTCAGCGAAAACACTGGGTACAGGCGAATGCCGTGCAGGTACAGTTCGCTGCTGATGCCGTCAAAAAGCAGATACTGCTGGTTATTCTGGCTCAGGATCTCTTTATTGACCTTCTGGTACAGTTCTTTGGAGGTCAATCCGCCCAGTTGTTTTTTTTCTGCTTTTTTCCCTTTTGCAGCCCGAAAAACCTTTGGATAGCGCACCTGCATGAACTCATCCAGATTGGAGGTGACGATTGCGAGGAATTTAGCCCTTTCCAGCAGCGGATTCTTCGGCTGATCCGCCTCCGCCTGGACGCGCCGGTTAAACTGGAGCCAGCTCAGCTCCCGGTTTTGAAATGCTGACGTTTGTGCCTTTCCCATGCATTCGGCCTCCCATTGCTCTTTTGCATACGTTAGCAATTTAAGATTATACCACAACCGCGCCCCCGCTGTACAGAGGGCGCTTTGGCCGGATGATAGGAACATGGACGCTCCAGATCAGCAGCCATTTGGCATTGAAGCCCTGCAGCCGTCCATGGTATAATCAGGCGATGCGGTTAAAGGAGACTTACCGCAATTTATAAGGAGGGATGGTCAAATGTTATTCCTGCTTCAACTCGTATTATACTGTCTTCTGTATATTCTGCTGGTGAAATGTGCCGTAAGGGATAGCGGGCTTCACTGCCTGTACTTTTATCCAAAGGAATATATTGAGGAAGCGCACCGCCGCGGAATTGCGGACAAAGCCGCCGTCATGAAAAGCGGCAAGCGCTTTATGATTTCCTTCTGCATCATCATCTTCGCCGCCCCGATCCTGATGATCTCCTTCTGGAACCGCGTTACGGATTTCAAAACGGCCTATCTTCAGGCAGCGCTTTTTCTGGTGGTCGTGAACTGGTTTGACGCACTCGTCATCGATCGGCTTTGGGTAGGCCACAGCAAAATCTGGCGCATTAAGGGCATGGACGGCGTCCCCTATGTCAAGCCGTGGAAGACCATCCTCATGAAGCGGAGTCTGGCCACGGTGATGTACCTGATCGTCGCGCTGGCGGCGGCCGGTATCGTAGTGCTGATCGGCAAGCTCTGCTTTTGAAAAAGCCGAACAGCCAAAGAATCTATTGGGGTCAATCGAGATTGGGAGAAAAAAAGATGAGCGATTTTACAATCAAAGATATGCTTGCAATGCAGCAGACCCTGCAGGAAAAATATAAAGACAAATGGGAAACGATCTGCCCCGAAGCAGGCAAGCACAAATTGTTATGGCTGCTCGGTGAAGTAGGAGAAGTGATTGACATCATTAAGAAAAACGGAGACCAAAAAGCTGTTGAGGATCTAGATTTACGGCAGCATCTCGTTGAGGAAATGGCGGATGTGCTCATGTATTACAACGACGTCCTTTTTTGCTATGGAATTGGCGAGCAAGAACTGAAAGAGACCTATACAGCCAAGTTTGAAAAGAATATGACACGCTGGTAAATCCGTTTTGGAAATTTCTCTCTCGAGCCCAGCAGGGCAGTATCATAAAACACCAGCTCCGAAAAAACTCTCGGAGCTGGCGTTTTCATTTGGGAAACAAAACCTGTTATCCCTCAAAGACAGGCAGTGTTTCCACGGCGGCCTCATATTGAGCGATCACGCGGTCGCACCAGTCGTCGAAGGCAGGGTCCAACTTTTGCAGGCTGGCATCGGCATAGATCGTATGCAGCGCTTCCCGCACGCCATCAGCAAAACGGGTGGTGCAGACAAATTCCGGCGCGTCCCGTCTGATCTTCGTATTATCAAACCACACGGAGTTGGACTTGTCCCCCGCCATGGAGCCGACCCATTCCGGGTTCAGCTTACCCAGCACATCCGTCGGGATATGGACAATGCGGGCCTCCACGCCCAGCGCCTGCGCCGTGATGCGCACGATTTGATCCCACGTCATCCGCTCGTCGGAGGTAATGTGGTAGGCGTTGCCAATGGCGTGAGGATTGCCCATCAGGCCGCAGAAGCCCTTGGCAAAGTCATTGCTGTGGGTCAGCGTCCACAGCGAGGTGCCGTCGCCGGGCACGATGACTTTTTTGCCCTGATCTTTCAGCTTTCCTGCCAGTTTTCCGACAGATGTGGTTTTTCCCACACCATTGACACCGATCACCAGCACAACGGATTTTCTGTTTTCAAATTCATAGGCAGTGTCACCGACATCCATCTGTCGTTTGATCTCATCGATCAGAAGCTGTTTGCATTCGGAAGGTTCTTTGATCTTCTTTTCTGCCACTTCTTCTTTCAGATGTTCAATAATGGATGTGGTCGTATTGATACCGATATCCCCCATTACGAGAATCTCTTCTATTTCCTCATAGAAATCATCATCGATGCTGGAAAAGCCGCTGAAAATAGAATCGATTCCGGCTACAATATTATCTCTTGTCTTTGTCAGACCTTCGCGAAGACGTCTGAAAAAGCCTTTCTTTTCCTCTGACATATGGTTTCCTCTCTTAATTTTTTACTTCTTCCTTATTGTATCTTTTTCACT
>ERZ773147.4284-NODE-4284-length-10014-cov-2.880811_pt1 | contig 10014 bp, 9 predicted proteins | sample MGYA00580851_ERZ773147 | MGnify/ENA primary metagenome ERZ773147 (study PRJEB29015, sample SAMEA2737818) | human gut metagenome | biome: human gut; feature: human-associated habitat; material: faeces | place: China | collected 2012 ... | reverse complement strand
ATATCCGAAAAACCACGGATCAACCCTCCAGAAACACCACCAAAAGCAGCAGCAATTAATTATTGTATAATATCAAACAACTCTTTGCATGCCGGATAAATCTGTTTAAACTGCGCGTAACGTTCTTCGTATTTCGCTGCAAGCTCTGCATCCGGTTCTACCGTGTCCACGACTTTTAAAAGCTTCTGTGCCGCTTCCTCCACAGATGCGTACTCGCTACAGGCAACCGCCGCTAAAATCGCCGCTCCGTAGCCGGGTCCCTCTTCAGTTTCCGGAACGTCCACTTTCACATTCAACACATTGGCAATAATCTTTTTCCAGAGAAGGCTCTTTGCACCGCCGCCGCAAATCTTCGTCCGTTCGATTTGGATGCCGAGGGATTTTGCAATTTCAAAGGAATCCCTCAGGGCAAAGGCAACGCCTTCGAGTACCGCCTGCGTCATATCCGCGCGGCTTGTATCCATCGTCATTCCGATAAAAGTACCTCTCGCATCCGGATCATTATGCGGAGAACGCTCACCCATCAGATACGGCAGGAAGTAAACGTGATTTTCGCCAAGCTTCGTGATCGCCGCCTGCTCTGCCCCATAGTCCTTCGTGCCGATGATCTCGTCCATCCACCACTTATTGCAGGACGCCGCGCTCAGCATGCAGCCCATCAGATGGTAATGTCCATCCGCATGGGCAAAGGCATGCAGCGCATTATTTTTATCCACAGCAAACTGATCGGAGGAAATAAAGATCGTTCCGCTCGTTCCGAGAGAAATATTGCACTGACCGTTTCCAACTGTTCCGGTTCCCACTGCTGCCGCCGCGTTATCCCCTGCACCCGCGGCTACCTTTACGGTCTCCGGCAGGCCGAGCTTCTGCGCGATTTCGGGGAGCAGCGTGCCGACTGTCTCATAGCTTTCATAGACCTTTGCAAGCTGTTCTTTACGAACGCCGCAGATCTCACACATTTCTTCCGACCAGCAGCGGTTCTTCACATCGAATAACAGCATGCCGGAAGCGTCCGATACATCTGTGCAATGTACGCCGGTCAGACGATATGCCAGGTAATCCTTCGGCAGCATGATCTTTTTGATCCGTGCAAAGTTCTCCGGCTCGTTGTTTTTCATCCACAAAATCTTCGGCGCGGTAAATCCGGTGAAGGAGATGTTTGCCGTGTATTCGGAAAGCTTCTCCTTGCCGATCACCTGATTCAGATAGTCGTTTTCCCGGAAGGTTCTGCCATCGTTCCAGAGAATCGCGGGACGGATGACCTGATCGTTTTCATCCAGCACAACCAATCCGTGCATCTGACCACCGAAACTGATGCCCGCCACCCGGCTCTTGTCGATTCCATCCAGCAGCTCACAAAGCCCGTCCATGGACTGCTTGTACCAGTCTTCCGGGTTTTGCTGCGACCAGCCCGGATGCGGGAAGTACAGCGGATATTCCCTTGAGGCAACTCTTACGATTTTCCCGTTTCCTTCCATCAAAAGCAGCTTCACTGCAGAAGTCCCCAGGTCGATTCCAATGTAATACATACTCTGCTCCTTTATTCTGTTTTGCGTGCCCGTGCACGCAAGCACACACAAGGAATTGTGATATAAAATCATGACACACTTTCCCTGTCGTTCTTTCACCATGCCTTTATCATAGATTTTAGACCATAAAAAATCAAGACCCCAATTTATTTTCAGAATTTTCACCAAAATCATGCCGTTTCATCCCCACACCTGCGTTTCCGGTTTGTGCATTTTCCCGTTTTTGTGCACGGGCACGCAAACAGTGTCTCGATTCGTTGACTTTCCATTTTCGCCATGCTACGCTAAAAGCAGGACGCTTCAATGGAACTATTACAGAAAAAAAGAGGTAACTATGGCAACCATTCGGGAAATCGCAGAACTGGCGGGGGTGTCCCGCGGCACGGTCGACCGCGTGCTCAATCATCGCGGCTCCGTCAACGCAGCCACCGCCGCCCTGGTCAATGATATTGCAAAAAAACTGGACTACAAGCCAAACCGCGCCGGGATCGCCCTCGCTGCGCAGCGGAAAATGGTCCGGATCGGCATCGTTTTGTTCGACACCGGAAATCCGTTTTTTGATGAAGTATGGAACAGCGTTCTTTCCAAAGAAGAAGAATTAAACAGCTACAACTGCTCCGTTCTCAAAAAAAAGACCGGGTTTTCTGCGCAGGAGCAGCTGCAGGCTATCGCCGAGCTGGAGGCAGAAGGTATTGATGGACTCGTGATCAGCCCTTTTAACGACACAGCCGTCGCGAACAAAATCGATCAGCTGCAGAGTCGCCAGATTCCCGTCATCACCACCAACACTGATATCCGTAATTCCAGCCGTCTTGCTTTTGTCGGCAGCGACTTTTACCGCTGCGGGCAGACTGCTGCCGGTCTGATGAATCTTATGACTTCCGGAGAAGTGCGCGCCGGTATCGTCACCGGTTCCTCCCAGGTGCTCTGTCATACCGATCGGATTGCCGGTTTCTGCGACCGGATCTCTGCCTGCTATCCGCGTATCCGGATCATCGCCGAGATTGAAAACAGCGATGATGATTTTGAAAGCTACGATAAAACAAGAGCGCTGCTGTCTGCACATCCAGACATCAACGCCCTCTACTTTACCGCTGCCGGTGTTTATGGAGGCTGCCGCGCGGTTCTTTCCCTAAACCGCACCGACATCCATATTCTTGCTTATGACAAAATTCCTGCTACAAAAGAGCTGATGGAGCAGCACATTATTTCTGCTGTGATCTGCCAGCAGCCTGCTATTCAGGGCTCAAAACCCATCCAGCTGCTGTTCGATTATCTGACTGCAGGTGAGGCACCTGACCGTGAATTTTATTATACCGCTGTGGACATTCGGATTTTGGAAAACCTGTAAACGCACCGCCCTTTTAGTTTGCCGGCTGTATCACTTCACTCCAGTTCGTGATCCCGATGACAGATTTTGCAAACTCTGTATAGCTGTTGGAATTTACCTGATCGATATTTTTGTAAACCTCGTAAATATATTTATGCTGTCCGCCCTGAGTAGACAGTCCCAATGCAAGTCCCTGTGCAATCTCTTCTCCCGCATCCGTCTGTCTGGACAAAAGGATCGCATTGATATAAGGATTGTTCTCTGCTGCATAGTAGGCATAGGCAAATGCCGCCGCCTGATTGATTTCTCCCTGGGAAGAGGAATATCCCAGCTCGCTCAGAATCACCGGGCGCACTTCGCCGTCCGCCGTCAGCATTTCTTCCTTCTGCAAAAAGTTCGTAATGACATTGATATTCTGCATTGTCACGATCGACGTATTTTCCGAATTGGTAATCAGCTTCTGAATCTTGCCGGACGAATTCCAGAACGTCGTATTCGTCAGCGGATACGCATAGGGGTGATCTGCAAGTCCCCAGTCGATATTTCCCTCGGAGGAAATCACCTGGTTCATCGAAACCAGCAGGTCACGCACGTCATAGCTGTTCTTCGACGACAGATCCCGGTTCCACTGCTGATCCATCGAAACATAGACTCTCGCATTCGCGTTCATACTCTTGATGCTGTTGTAAAAAACGCGCACCGCGTTCGCATATTCCCTCGCATAGGTATCCAGATCGACGTACTGCATATAATTCCAATCAGAACGGACGTTGACCTCGTTGCCGACAATCCAGTTCATGACAATCCCGTGGTCATTGTCCCGGTATCTCTGCGCCAAAAACGCGCCGACCGCTGCAAGCGTCTTCACGCCATCTGCTTCCGCTGCATTGAACGCATAATAATTAGCAGAGCCGCCCCGGGAAAGCGGATGGGTGAGCTCCGGATACGCGCTGCTCTTATTATTTAACAGAATCGCAGAAATCGTAATTCCCTTTGCCGTCAGCCTGGAAAAAATAGAATCATATTCCGCAATCCGCTGACCGTTAAACGCATAGGTTCTGCCGTCGTATGTATAATAAACCGTAGGGAACAGGCCGTTTGTCGTCTCCCCGAGAATATTTCCGACCGGAATATTGTACGCCGCATGGTTGACATGCAGCTCATCCAGCTCATCTACCCGAAGCGGATCTACTAAAATCCCTTTAATCGAAGAACGCTGCGGATATGCCGCCTGATAGGACGCAAGTACCTCCGGGTTTGTCATATAGCAGGGATCACAGAGCGGAACATACGCATCGTCTAATTTTACCGCTACGACGAATTTCGACATCAGCCTGGAATCCACCTGATTTTCGTTGACATTTGCCGTCAGGGAAAATTCCTTGTCCTTCTGCACGGACGCGATCGGCTCTGCCCCGGCATCCAGCTCGGTATCGTACATGTTCATTTTGAGCAGGTAAAAATTATCGTCGTCGCTCGCCGGCTTTTCCTCCACCGACGCCTTTACCGAAAAGGTTCCTGTCCCCTGCGCAATTTTACAGGATTCCACTTTTACATAGCCGTCGATATTGTCCTCTGTCAGCTCGACAAGCATTTCGGTTTCCGTCTCTGTCTCCGTTTCTGTTTCCGTTTCGGGTTCCGTCTCCTGCGTCTCTTCTGTTTCTTCTATAGCAGCAGGTACTGTGCTTTCCTCTTCCGTCGTCGATTCCTGCGTATTTTCCGCAATCAGCTCTTCTGTTACCCTCGTCGAATGCACCGCCCAGAATACCCCTCCACCGATCGCGCCCGCCGCTGCAAGCACCAGCGCAACATAAATCGCTGTCAGTTGTCTGACTGCTTTCGGATTTTTTCTTTTCCGGCTCCTCTTTTCTGCGTTCTGACTGTTCTGCCTCCCGTTTTTGTTTTCCTTCACAATACTCCTCTTTGCACCCATCCGGCTGCGGCCTGCTGCAACGGACTGAAACATGCGGCACCGAAAAAGTCGCGTCCTGCCATCGAAGCTGAGCCTTTCGCACAGCGCACATGCCATCCTTTTTCCCAAAAAACATCTGATTTATATCATAGCATCATCAAAATCGCAATTGCAACAGGTTTTTCAGACAGATAGCGTACTTTGCGCCGTTTTTCCGGTATACAGCTGCGAAGAACTGAATTTTTCGAAAGAATGTTTGAAAATAAATTGACTGAAAATACGGAAGATATTATAATATAGTCAGACAATACAATGCCAGGGTCAAAAGTTCTAAGCCCACATGAGCTTGCTCCTATGTGGGCGAAAAATCTTATGCCTCGGAAATATCAGCGAGGTACAAAAGAAAAGAGGGTGAGCGTATGATGGAATCGATGATGATGATGGCTGCTGCAATTTTCCTTTTACTGGTGTTAGCAGACTTTTCACTGGCTGACACTCCGCAGGACCGAATCAGCGGAAGGATGTATGTACGGTTCTTATCTGGCTGGCAAACCGTATGCGCCGCATTTTCCAAAAAGGGGACGCTCGAAAAGTTCGATAATCCGGCAATCTGTCTCTCCGATCCACAGATTGCATCCGGCGCTTCCGAGCCCCTCGCCGCTGTCGCAAAAGCAACCGCAAAGTATTCCTCTTACCAGTCGCGTCAGAGACACAGAAATACAGAATCGCTTCAGCGCAGACAATATAACCGGAAAATGATGGAAAATTAAATTTGATAACAGACTGCCGCTCAGTCCTCTGCGGATTGAGCGGCAGTTTTTTGACGTTAAAGCAAATATTCACCAAAAACATCCTGAAAACAAAATACACAGCTTCCAAAGTTTCAGGAATCTGCCTGAAACAGTTCCTCATACCCAACCTGATAAAGCTCTTTCAATGCATTCAGCTCGCTGATGCGGATGTTGTATTTGTTCTGCTCGATCTTTTTATAAATGTCCGTCGTCATGTACACGCCCCGCTCACACAGAATCGCCGCCACCTGCGACTGGCTGTAACCGGCGTCCTGCCGGAGTTTTCTGAGATTCTGACCGATTCCAATTGGCTCCTGCTTTAATTTCATCGGTCACCGCCTTTTTCCTGTTGCACGAAAAAGTCATCAAACGAGTCCACCTCATAGACCTGTTTGAAGGCAAGTAATACACTGATGCGAATATTATGATGTCCGGATTCCATCTGCGAAATAATTTCACGGCTCATGGAGATTCCCATCAGCTCCAGCTGTGCTGCAGCCCGTTCCTGTGAATATCCGGCACGTTTTCGCAAAATGCGCAGATTCTCCCCGATCGAGACATCCTGAGATAGTTTGGTAGACATAGATTGCGGCTCCCATCTGAAATACTGGAATAAAACCGTTCCAATTTTTAGTTTACAAATTTTCCGACAGGATATTGGAACGAAAACATTCCAATTTTGCCATTCTATTTTTCTAAAAATAAATTTGAAATTTTTTTACGAAAAAGCTTGCCAAACGTAAGAAGCTGTGTTATTATAAATTTCGTCGCTGAGATACATCAGTGAGAGATAAAATGCGACAGTAGTACAGTTGGTAGTACGCCACCTTGCCAAGGTGGAGGTCGCGGGTTCGAGCCCCGTCTGTCGCTCTTCTAAAAAGCCAGTAAATGAGCGGTTCCGAAGATTCGGGAGCCGCTTATTTTCGCATTTTCCATCAGTAACAACGTTCCGAAAATCATATTCCATCTTGCCTCTCATTTCTGCGCACACGTTTTGCGCATACCGAGTTTACGTCAAGTGCACGCAGACACAAATCTCGTTCTTCCCCCACATTGACAACTAACTATAGGAATGCTAGAATAATTTGGCATAAGGCATAATTGAATAAATGCGTAAGGTGTCAGACCATATGCGTCTGGTGAAAAGGGAAGCGGGTGCAAATCCTGCGCGAACTCGTCACCGTGATTCGCAAGCGACGGCTTATTACCACTGGGAGACCGGGAAGGGAGTCGAAGCGTCAGAGCGTTCAGTCGGGAGACCTGCCTTTCGCAGTACAGGAATGAAAAGTTACCGTTCATTCATGCCACGAGAAACTGGCAGTACGAAATCTGCAAAATCAGAAACAATTCTGGTTTTATTTTGTTGCGCTCCGAGATTCGAAGCTATGGCTCCGCTCTATGGAGTTGACTCAGCGATCCAACTTTGCACATTTCGCCTTTCTTCTCTTTTTTCAACGGCATCTGAACGAAAATTTCCCGTATCACTCATTTATCGCCATATCCACACACTGTTAGGACAAAATTTTATTGTCCTCTGATACCGGATTGCCCGACGCCCGTCGTTTCTGCAATCCGAACCCATTCCCAAGGAGGAACTTATGAAAAAGAAACTGATCGTACTGATGTTATCCATGTCGATGACTGCTGCGCTGGTTTCCGGATGTGGCTCTACAGCTGAAACCGCTGTGGAATCCACCGCAACTGAAACTGTGCAGGAAACTGCGACGGAAGCGGAAACCGCTGACGCAGAATCTGACCAGGAAGCCGCAGACAAAGTAGCTGCCCTGATCGACCAGATCTATGTTCAGGAAAGAAACGATAACACCGATGAACAGTGTGCCGAAGCAAAGGCAGCATGGGATGCACTGACGGATGCTCAGAAAGAACTGGTAGAAGGCGAAAATGCCGATCCCGATTATTTCGGAAGAGATACCGGCGACGCTTCCAAGGATGATCCCTTAAACGCAGATGAAATCGGGGAAAACGAACTGCTTGTTGTAAGCTTTGGTACTTCCTTTAACGACAGCCGTACAGAGGATATCGGCGGCATCGAAAAAGCACTGCAGAAAGCATATCCCGACTGGTCCGTAAGACGTGCATTTACTGCGCAGATCATCATCAACCATGTGCAGGCACGCGATGGTGAAAAAATCGACAACATGGAGCAGGCGCTGCAGCGTGCTGTTGATAACGGCGTAAAGAATCTGATCGTACAGCCTACTCATCTGATGCACGGCGCAGAATATGACGAGCTGAGCGAAGCAGTTGCAAGCTACAGCGACAAGTTTGAATCCGTAACCATCGCCGAGCCTCTTCTGGGTGAAGTTGGCTCTGCAGACGATTCCGTAAACAGTGATAAAGAAGCGGTTGCAAAGGCAGTTACAGCAGAGGCAGTAAAAACTGCAGGCTACGAAAGCCTTGACGCTGCAAAGGAAGACGGAACTGCTTTCGTATTCATGGGACACGGAACCTCTCATACCGCAAAAATCAGTTACAGCCAGATGCAGAACCAGATGAATGCCCTCGGATATGACAATGTATTCATCGGCACTGTAGAGGGTGAACCTGAAGATACTGCATGCGAAGCAGTGATCGAAAAGATTCAGGAAGCCGGCTACAAGAAAGTAATTCTCCGTCCTCTGATGGTTGTTGCCGGCGACCATGCAAACAATGATATGGCTGGCGACGATGATGACTCCTGGAAGAGCCAGTTCGAAGCCTCCGGCGTATTTGACAGCATTGAAACCCAGATCGCCGGTCTTGGACAGATCCCTGTCATCCAGGATTTATATGTTTCCCACACACACGCTGCTATGGAAGAGCTCGGCACATCGGCTACATCCAGCTCTGACACTACAGATGCTGTCCTGGAAGATGGAACCTATGAAGCAGAGTTCAAAACTGACAGCGGCATGTTCCATGTAAATGAAGCAAACGACGGAAAAGGTGTCCTGACTGTAAAAGATGGACAGATGTCCATTCACATCAGCCTGACCTCCAAAAACATCGTAAACCTGTTTGTCGGCAAGGCTGCTGATGCCAAAAAGGATGGTGCAGAGCTTTTACAGCCCACCACCGATACCGTAACCTACGATGACGGCACAACCGAAGAAGTAAACGGATTCGATGTTCCGGTAAAAGCGCTGGATAAAGACTTTGACCTCGCCCTGATCGGAACCAAGGGAAAATGGTACGATCATACCGTCAGCGTTACCAATCCGGTAAAGGTTGACTAAAACCCAAGCCTGCTCCGACAAAACACACTAAGTTTATACAAGCATTAGAATTCCCGTAAAGTGTGCATTCTAATGTCATGAATCCAAAAAGACCGCAGAACCCGTACAAACAATGTGCACGTTCTGCGGTCTTTTTTGTTTTCTATGAACCCTGTAGAGCGTTTTTTACAGTTCTACACAGCATGCGCCGTCCTTCAGCTCAGCCTCAAAGGTCTTTCCAAGGCAATGAACCTGTACGCGCTGATAATGCTTTTCATAGCCATCATGAACACAGGCTACGGTCAGCTTTCCGTCTTTGAGCTCGCAGTGATACTGATTGTATACACCATCGCGGTATGCGAAGCTTTCGCCGTCGTCCTGGAAATGATCCCAGCTTCCTTCTCCGGGATACACTTCCAGCATCAGCACCTGATCGGTATCCTTCTCACCCACGTAATTCTGCTCCGGCCATACCGGCAGCACTGCGCCTGCTTTTACATAGAGCGGGCAGGTATCCAGCGGAGCATCCCGCAGGATCCACTGTCCCTGATCGCCGGAAATCTTTTCTCCTGTCCAGTAGTCATACCAGGTTCCTGCAGGCAGATAAACCATCTTCTTGCGATCGCCCTGGGTTACAACAGGCGCAGCAAGCAGATTCGGGCCTGCCAAAAATTCTGTATTGCACTCCTTTGCTACCTCATCCTTTTCATAATGAAGCACCAGGGAACGCATGATCGGCAGTCCGGTCTTCTCTCCGGTAAAGAACAGGTCATAATAATACGGGATCAGATGATATCGAAGCTGCGCTGCTTTCCGGTAAATATCCACGGTTTCCTGATCGAATCTCCATGGCTCCTGATACCGTGTTCCGATTGCGGAATGATTGCGGAATAACGGAGAGAAGCATCCAACCTCTACCCAACGGCACATCAGCTCTTTTGTACAATCCGAACCGAAACCGCCCACGTCTGTACCGACAAAGGACATTCCGCTCATACCAAGGTTGCACAGCTGCGGGATCGCCATCTGCAGATGCGCCCAAATGCTGTGATTGTCTCCTGTCCATGCTGTGCTGTATTTCTGCGAACCGGCATAGCAGGCTCTCGTGATGACAAACGGACGTCTGCCGTCCCGCTGCTTTAAGCCCTCGTAGGTTGCCTTTGCCATGTTATGACCATAAACGTTGTGCATTCTCGCGTGGTCGCTCTTTTCGTCCTCATCGGTAAACACCACGTCC
>ERZ773147.4278-NODE-4278-length-10036-cov-6.747420_pt1 | contig 10036 bp, 10 predicted proteins | sample MGYA00580851_ERZ773147 | MGnify/ENA primary metagenome ERZ773147 (study PRJEB29015, sample SAMEA2737818) | human gut metagenome | biome: human gut; feature: human-associated habitat; material: faeces | place: China | collected 2012 ... | reverse complement strand
GCGCACTGGACAACGAGAGCGAGATCCTTGTGGGACAGAGCCTTGAAAAGCTGGCTCATGGCCGCACCACCCTGACCATCGCCCACCGCTTGACCACCATCAAGGACTACGACCGCATCCTTGTGCTGGGCGAGGAGGGCATCGTGGAAGAGGGCACCCACGCCCAGCTGCTGGAAAAGCAGGGCGTCTACTACCGTCTGTGGAATCAGCTGCCCGCAGAGGATGGGGAATAAAAGCGCCTGAAATACAAAAAAGACACCCGAAAGGGTGTCTTTTTTCGTATGGGCCAGGCAGGACTTGAACCCGCGACCAAGCGGTTATGAGCCGCCAGCTCTGACCAGCTGAGCTACTGGCCCGCAGGGGTGCTGCATTGCTGCAACACGCACTAGTATAACAAAAACCGCGCAAAAAGGAAAGCATTTTCCGCAAAAATCATTTGGTGCGGTGGGCATCCAGCTTTTGCAGCATAAATTCGTCCAGCATGGCGGGCGGGAACAGCGGCTCTTTGTAGCCAAAGGCCTCCCGGATAAAGATCAAAGTCACCACGGTCTGGCGGCCGGGGTCCAGCCGCAGGGTGTACAAAGTGTCCAGCGGCTGCTGGCTGGGCTGGTGCAGCGTCAGGTGCAGCAGAAAGCTGCCGTCGTTCTCCCGGCGGCACTCGTAGGCAAAGAGGTCGGTGTCGCTGCGGGAGTCCAGACGGTCAAAGCACTCGTCCAGCGCAAGGCCGGTGCGGAACTCGGACAGGCCGGCGGGGCCGTACTGGCTGCGGCGGGTTGTCTCCCGCCGGGAGAGCAGGTACACGATGATGCCCAGCGCACAGGCCAAAAGACAGACGGAAACGACAGCGTTCATGGAAAGACCCTCCCCAAAAGAGTTTTCCTTATTGTAACACAACCTGCGGGGGTTTGTGCTATAATATTTACAATTCTTTTTTAAATTTTTCTGCAAGCCGGGCGCAAACGCCCGGAGGAGGGCTTCATGAAGCTTAAATTTACACGCAAGACATGGTATTTCTTTTTGCTGGCTGCAGCGGCGGTGTCCATGCTGGGCGGCTTTGCCGTGCTGGGCGGGATGGATTTTTCCGGGCTGGAAATGATCGTATTCTGCCTTACCGGCATCGCGGTGCTGTTTCTGGCGGCGCAAAAGGGCGCACCGGCAAGGGAAAAGCGCAACTACACCGGCGTGTTCGTGGTGCTGATGCTCAGCAAGCTGGGTGCCAGCGGCTGGGCGGGGGATATCTGCTCGGCGCTGGTGTGGCCTGCCTTGCTGGCAACGGAGTACGAGCGCGGCAAGCCCATCCAGCGGCAGTTGCAGCTGGTGAGCGCCGCCGAGGTGCTGCGGCTGGTGTTCTGGATGCTGACCAAGTACGCGGGCATGAGCGGCCTTGCCTTCTGGACGAATATCCTGTTCGTGCTGCTGACCTGCGCCCGGGGCTGGGCAGGGCTTACCCTGTATAAGACACAGGAGGAGACCCTGTGACCCAGCGCCGCAGGACGTCTAAAGCCAAGGCAAAACGCCGCTTTGGCCGCAGAGCCTTTCTGGCCGGGGCGGGCGTTGCCGCCTGCGGGTTGGCGGGGTGGTACCTGCGGCAGAAAAGCGATGCAGACCACACTGCTGCCTCCGGGCAGGATACGCCCCCGGCACCTAACCCCGCCCTGCCCGCCGGGGAGTGGCGGGCGGTGTGGGTGAGTTATCTGGACTGGGCGCTGCTGGATTTCTCCACCGAGGACACCTTCCGCGCCGGGGCGGCGCAGCTGCTGGACAACTGCGCCGGGCTTGGACTGAACACCGTGTTGGCGCAGGTGCGCCCCTTCGGGGATGCGCTGTACCGCAGCAGTTTGTTCCCGTGGAGCCATCTGTGCACCGGGGTGCAGGGCAAGGACCCCGGCTTTGACCCGCTGGATGTCTTTCTGACCGAGGCGCACCGCCGGGGCATCGGGGTGGAGGCGTGGGTCAACCCCTACCGCCTGCGCTCCTCGGCGGCGATGCCGCCGAATCTGGCAGAGAATAATCTGGCCAACACCCACCCGGACTGGCTGTGCACCGCCGGGGAGGGGCTGTACCTGAACCCCGCCGTGCCCGCCGCCGCAGACTATGTGGTGCAGGGGGTGGCAGAGCTTTTGCAGAACTACCCGGTGGACGGCATCCACTTTGACGATTACTTTTACCCCACCACCGATGCCGCCGTGGACGCGGTGCAGTTTGCGGCAAGCGGCGCAGCCGACCTTGCCGCGTGGCGGCGGCAGAACGTTACCGCGCTGGTGGCGAAGGTGCACCGCACCGTGAAGGCGGCAGACCCCACCCTGCGGTTCGGTATCAGCCCGCAGGGCAACCCGGACAACGACCTCGACCAGCAGTACAGCGATGTGACCGCATGGCTGGCGGCGGGCGGGGAGGAAAAGGTCATCGACTACCTCTGCCCGCAGGTGTACTGGGGCTACGGCTTTACCTTGCAATCCGGAAGTACCCGCTTTGCCTTTGAAAACATCGTCCCGGCGTGGCTTAGCTACCCCCGGGCGGGGGATGTGGCGCTGTACTTTGGGCTGGGCGCGTACCGGGTGGGCACCGGGGACGGCGGCGCGAACCCGGACAGCGTGTCCGGCTGGAGCACCGGCAGTGCGCTGGCGGCACAGGTGGAGGACTTACGGCAGCAGGCGGCAGGCGGCTGGGCGCTGTACCGCTACGGCAGTCTGTTCGGGCCGGAGGCGCCCGCACTGGCCGAGGCCGAGTGTGCAGCGCTGCGGGCGCTGAATGGGTGAAAATTTGTGCAGAAACAGGCGGCAAACCGCACAAAATAAATACAGGTATCTTGTGCAGAGCGGCAAAATGCGGTATACTTACCCTGTATCTGCCCGTTGGCAGAGACGCACGAAAAAGAAAAGTTTCTTTGTTTCTATGAGGAAAGCTATGAAGATGAAAAAACAGCTTTTGGCATTGCTGCTGGCGGCGGTGATGGTGCTTAGCCTGACCGGCTGCAAGGAGACCCTGAAAAAGGTGGCGCAGAAGATAACCGGCCACTCTGAGGAAGTGCAGGAGGAGGACACCACCCGCTGGGCGGAAGCCACCACCGACCCGCTGATCATTCAGGGCATTGCGGATGCCTCGGCAAAGTATGCCACCGCCACCGCAGACGGCTGCCTGTACGCGGTGTTCAACGGCATCTGGAGCCGCAACACCGGCTACTTTACCGTGCCGGGCGGCAGTTTGAACATTATGGCCTGCGGCACCGCCGAGGGTACCCAGAAGTTCAAGGTTGCACTGTGGAAAAAGGTGGACGGCGGCGCAGCGTATGTGCCGGACAGCACCTACTATATCAAGACCGATGGCACCGACTACCGCTGCACCATTTCCGGGCTGGACCCGGCGGCACAGTATCGTGTGACCATCTCGTATGATTCCAGTCGGTACTACCTGTACGGCCTGATGAAGGTGGAGGGCATTGCCGGATGACGAACCAGACGAAAAATTCAATGCTGCTGATGCTGTGCGCCCTGATCTGGGGCACAGCCTTTGTGGCGCAGAGCGCCGGCTCCGGTATGGGCGCGTTCTCCTTTCTGGCAGGGCGCAGCTGGATGGCGGTGCTGGTGCTGATCCCCACGGTCAAGGCGTTTGACGCCTTGCGCCACCGGCAGGGCAGGCTGGACGGCAAGCCCAAAACGACGGCAGAGCGCAAGCTGCTGCTGAAAGCCGGGCTTGTGTGCGGCACGCTGCTGTTTTTAGCCAGCGCGGCGCAGCAGCTGGGTATCACGCTGGACCCCTCCACCGCAAAGGCGGGCTTCCTGACCGCCATGTATGTGGTGCTGGTGCCGGTGTTCGGCCTGTTTCTGGGCCGCAAGGGCAGCGCGCAGCTGTGGGTGAGCATGGCCATTGCCGTGGTGGGGCTGTATCTGCTGTGCATGAAGGATGGCTTTGGCAGCATCCAGAGCAGCGACGGGCTGCTGCTTTTGTGCGCGGTGCTGTTCAGCTTCCAGATCATGGCGGTGGATCATTTCTCCCCGCAGATGGACGGCGTGCGCCTGAGCCTTGTGGAGTTTTTTGTGGTGTCGGTGGAAAGCACCGTGGCGGCGCTGCTGTTCGAGCAGCCTGCCATGGCAGAGTTTGTCACCTACGCCGGGCCTATCCTGTACTGCGGCGTGATGTCCAGCGGCGTGGCCTACACCCTGCAGATTCTGGGTCAGCGGGACCTGAACCCCGCCGTTGCCAGCCTGATCATGTGTCTGGAAAGCGTGTTCAGCGCCCTGGGCGGCTGGCTGCTGCTGCACCAGAACCTTTCCTTCCGGGAATCTACCGGCTGCGTGCTGCTGTTTGCCGCCGTGGTGCTGGCGCAGCTGCCCCTTGGCCGCCTGATGCGGAGCAAGGCCTGAGATGCCGGCAAAGCCGTGCGCCCAGCTGCGCAGCGTGGAGGGCATTCAGTACGAGCTGGTGCGCAAAAAGGTAAAGCAGCTGCATCTGCGGGTGCGCAGCAACGGCACCGTGATGGTAAGCATCCCCCTGACGGCCAGTCTGGAGCAGGCTGACCGTTTTGTGCTGCAAAACGCCCAGTGGATCCGGGATACCCGGGTGAAGAACATTACCAAGCTGAACAGGGACAACGCCGACCTGCCGGATAAAGCCACAGCACTGGCCTACTTTACCGCCATGAGCGATAAGGTCTACCCGGCCTTTGCCGGGGTGCTGGGCGGGCAGAAGCCCGTTCTGAAGGTGCGCAGCATGACAAGCTGCTGGGGCGTGTGCTGCCCGGCTAAGCGGCAGATCACCTTTGCCTTGCAGCTGTATAACCAGCCCCCTGCGGCGCAGATCTATGTGGTAGTACACGAGTACTGCCACTTTTTGCAGTTGAACCACAGCCCGGCTTTCTGGGCAGAGGTGGAAAAGCTGCTGCCGGACTGGAAAGCCCGGCGGGAGCTGCTGAAAAGATAATCTATCGTAAAAACGGAGGGAAATTCCCTTGGAAAACGAAAAAAAGACCAGCGATAAATATTCCAAACTGGCCGGCAATACCCTGATCTTTGCGATCTCCAGCTTTTCGTCCAAGCTGCTCACTTTGATCGTACAGCCCTTTCTGACCTACGCCATGGCGGAGATCTCGGATCTGGGTCTGTCCAAGATCCTGAGCCAGTACGCAAACCTGCTCATCCCCTTTGTGTCCATGGGTATGTCCAACGCCATCATCCGCTTTGGTCTGGACAAGGGCAACAGCGAAAAACAGGTGTTTACCAACGGTCTGCTCACCATTCTGGGCGGCTTTGGCATTCTGGTGCTGTGCTGGCCCATCACCCAGTTTTTGCCGGATATGGCGCAGTACGGCCTGCTGATCTACATTTATGTGCTCATGAGCTGTCTGCGAACCCTGTGCACCCAGTTCGTGCGCAGCCGCCAGTGGAACAAGCTGGTGGCAGTGGACGGCGTGCTGTGCACCGTGGCGACCATGGCGTTCTATGTGCTGTATCTTGTGGGCTTCAAGTGGGGCGCCAACGGCTACCTGCTGGCCATTATCAGCGGTGACCTGACCAGCGTGCTGTTCTTGCTGTTCACCGGCAAGCTGTGGAACTATGTGGAGCTGAAGGGCATCAACAAAAGGCTGTGGCGGCAGATGCTCAACTTCTCGCTGCCCATGATCCCGGCGCAGATCAGTTTCTGGATCATCAATGCGTCCGACCTGTTCTTTGTGCGCGAAATGTGCGAAGGGCTGGACGGGCGCACCGGCAACGCATGGAGCGGCCTGCTTTCCACCGGCTACTTCCTGCCCACCATCCTGACCACGCTGGGCCTGATCTTCTACGATGCGTGGCAGCTTTCCGCCGTCACCGAGGAGGAAGGGCGTGCCCGGTTCTTTACCCAGATCTTCCGCACCTACTCCAGCGTGCTGTTCTGCTGCGCGGCGGGCATTATCTGGCTGTGCCGCCCGGTGATGCACGTCATGAAGTCCAACTATTACTACGCATGGCACTTTGTGCCGTTTTTGGTGCTGGCTTCTACTTGCAGCTGCTTCAACCAGTTCATGAACAGCGTGTACGTTGTGACCAAAAAGTCGCAGCGCAGCATGGTCACCATGATGGCGGGTGCCATCAGCAACTGCATCATGAACTATTTCTTCATCAAGCTGTGGGGACCTGTGGGCGCGACCTATGCGTCCTTCCTTGGCCTTGCGCTGGTGTTCACCCTGCGTGCGGTGGACGCCCGCCGCATGATCGGGATGCGCGTCCACCCGGCGCGGGTGCTGGCAAACGCCGCTGTGCTGGTGTTTGAGGCCTTTGTGCTGTTGGCAGAGCCGCCGCTGTACGGGCTGTGGACGGGGCTGATCACGCTGGTTATCATCCTGTACAACTTTGCGGGCGTATGGGCCATGGCGAGGGTGCTGCTGCCCCGCCTGCTGGGCCGCCGGGGCAAGGCGTTGGTAGCCGCCGTGGACGGCTGGCTGAAGCCGAAAAAGGCGTAAAAATAATTATTTTAATTTTGGGGTTCTGAAAAGCCTATGGCTTTTCAGAACCCCTTTTTATGGAATGTTTTTTACAATTTATGGAACTTGCTCAAGTTTTTTCCTTCTGCGGATTGACGGCATCCCCCTGAATCCGTATACTATAAATATATCTTGCACAAAAGTGTACAAACAGGATACAGACGAAAGGCGGTGGACATCATTCTCAGACGATCGCTCCCCAAGCTGCGGGAAAAGCTTTTGGAGGCGCTGCAGGCAGTGCTGCCCATTGTGGCCATTGTGCTGGTGCTCTGCTTCTCGGTAGCACCGGTATCGCCCAGCATCCTGCTGTGCTTTTTGCTGGGCGCTGCCATGATCGTGGTGGGCATCATGTTCTTTACTCTGGGTGCAGAGATGAGCATGACCCCCATGGGCGAGCGGGTGGGTGCAGTCATCACCCGCAGCCGCAAGCTACCCCTCATCCTCGTGCTCGGCTTTTTGCTGGGCTTCCTTATCACCATCTCGGAGCCGGACTTGCAGGTGCTGGCAGATCAGGTGCCCTCTATTCCAAGCGGCACGCTGATCCTTTCAGTGGCGGCGGGCGTGGGCCTGTTTCTGGTCTTTGCCTTCCTGCGTATGCTTATCGGCGTTGCGCTGCCGAAGCTGCTGGTACTGTTCTATGGGCTCATCTTTCTGCTGGCGGCCTTTGTGCCCAAGGAGTTCCTCGCCGTGGCGTTTGACTCCGGCGGCGTGACCACCGGCCCCATGACCGTGCCCTTTATCATGGCGCTGGGTGTGGGCGTTTCTGCGATCCGAAGCGACCGCCATGCGGCAGACGACAGCTTTGGTCTGGTGGCCATGTGCTCCATCGGCCCCATTCTGGCGGTGCTGACGCTGGGCATCGCGTTCCGCGCAGCGGACAGCACCTACATCCCGCCTGTTCTGCCGGAGGTGGCAGACTCGGTGGAGCTGTGGCAGCTGTTCCGGGAGGGTCTGCCCACCTATCTGGCCGAGATCGCCCGCTCGCTGCTGCCCATCGTGCTGATGTTCGGAGCCTTTCAGCTCATCGCCCTGCGGCTGGACCGCCGCACGCTGGGGCGCATCGGCGTGGGCCTTGTGTATACCTATATCGGCCTTGTGCTCTTTCTGACCGGCGCAAACGTGGGCTTTATGCCCGCCGGTAACTATCTGGGTCAGGTGCTGGCAGGCGGCGGGATGCGCTGGGTGATCATTCCCATCGGGATGCTCATCGGCTACTTCATCGTCAAGGCCGAGCCTGCGGTCTATGTGCTGAACAAGCAGGTGGAAGAGGTGACCGACGGTGCCATCTCGGCGCAGGCCATGGGTCTGGCGCTTTCCGCAGGTGTGTCCATCTCGGTGGGGCTTGCCATGGTGCGGGTGCTGACCGGCATCTCCATCCTGTGGTTCCTTGTGCCGGGCTATGTGTTCGCCATCAGCATCTCCTTTGTGGTGCCCAAGCTGTTTACCGCCATCGCGTTTGACGCGGGCGGTGTGGCTTCCGGCCCCATGACCGCAACCTTCCTGCTGCCGCTGGCGCAGGGTGCCTGCGTGGCGGTGGGCGGCAATATCGTCACCGACGCCTTTGGCGTGGTGGCGATGGTCGCCATGACCCCGCTCATCACCGTGCAGATGATGGGATTGGTGGCGCAGCTGCGCACCCGCAAGGCACGGACGGCGCAGCCCGCTGCGGTGCTTGCCACCGTGTTTGCGGACCTGCCGGATGACGCCATTATCGAGCTGTAAAGGAGGCAGAACGTGAGCAGTTTGTTTTTGATGATCACCATCACCGACCGCCGCTCTACCGATGGCTTTTTGCAGCTGTACAAAAGCCACGGCGTAACGGTAAGTATGCGCACCGTGGGCTCCGGCACGGCGGTGCAGGAGACGCTTTCCACCCTCGGGCTGGAAAAGACCGAAAAGGCGGTGCTGCTGGCCGTGGTAACGGCAGAAAGCTGGCAGAAGATTCAGAAGGATCTGCGCCGCAAAATGCAGATCGATGTGCCGGGCACCGGCATTGCGTTCATTGTGCCGCTGAGCAGCATTGGCGGCAAACGGGCGCTGATGTTCCTCACCGAGCACCAGCCCCTTACATGGAAGGAGGAGAGCACCTTGAAGGATACCCGCTATGAACTGCTGCTGGTGGTGGCAAATCAGGGCTACACCGGCTCCATCATGGACGCGGCCCGCGCAGCCGGTGCCGGCGGCGGCACCGTGATCCACGCAAAGGGCACCGGCATGGAAGGGGCAGCTCCCTTTCTGGGCATGGAACTGGTGAACGAGAAGGAGCTGGTGCTCATCGTGAGCCGCACCGCGCAGAAGAACCGGATCATGAAAGCCATCATGGACGGGGCCGACCGCAGGGCGGGGGCCATCGTGTTCTCGCTGCCGGTCACCGACACCGCCGGTCTGCGCCTGCTGGAAGAGGAAGAACCGGCTACAAAATAATCAAAAAAGGATGAATATTCTCCACGTTTGTCGGCAAAAGCTTGATAAACGTGGAGTTTTTCGTTATGATAAAAGAAAGTGATTCAAGAACAGAGGTGGAAAGATGATTCAACTTTCATATAAGCAGCAGATCGCCTTCAACTCGCTGTCCATCATTGCGGGCAACGCACTGTACGCGCTGACGGTCGTGCTGTTTCTGGTGCCGTCCGGGCTGATCACCGGCGGCGCCACCGGCATTGCGCTGGGAGTCAACCGTGTGCTGGGCCTGCCGGTGTCCGGGGTGCTGTTTGCCATCAACATCAGCATGCTGGTGCTGGGCTGGATGGTACTGGGCAGCCGCTTTGCCCTTACCACCATTGCCAGCACCATCCTCAGCCCTCTGTTTCTGGCCCTGTGGGAGCGGGTGCTGGGGGGCATGGTGCTGACGGATGACCTGGTGCTGAACACCGTGTTTGCGGGTCTTGGCATCGGCATTTCCCTGGGCATCACCATCCGTGCCGGTGCTTCCACCGGCGGCATGGACATCCCTCCGCTGGTGCTGAACAAATATTTCCACATTCCGGTGTCGGCCAGTATGCTGGTGTTCGATATGCTCATCCTCTGCCTGCAGGCGGCGTTCAGCCCGCTGCAGCAGTGTCTGTACGGCATCGTGATGGTGATCGTGTATACGGTGGTGCTGGACAAGGTGCTCCTCTTCGGCACTACCCGCACCGAGGTAAAGATCATCAGCCAGCACGCCGATGATATCCGCGAGGCCATCTTCACCCAGCTGGACCGCGGTGTGACCGTGCTGCATGGCGAGGGAGGCTACAGCCACGAGCCGGAGCAGGTGCTGCTGAGCATCGTGAGCAACCGCCAGCTGCCGAAGCTGGAAAAGCTGGCCCATGCCATCGACCCCACCTGCTTTATGATCGTGAGCCATGTGACCGAGGTGAGCGGGCGCGGCTTCTCGCTGGATAAGAATTACCAGTAAACGCTGAAAATCCCAGCAGATACTTGAAAAACAGTACCGGTTTAGGGTATAGTATAGAAGAACGGTAGGTTATGCCGTGATTTTACCCAACAGGAAAGGAAAACCATCATGTTTGATATTTTCAATATGCTCAAGAAGGAAGAACACAAGGACGCAAAGCAGGTGACCCGCGAGACCAT
>ERZ773147.4272-NODE-4272-length-10061-cov-5.158305_pt1 | contig 10061 bp, 9 predicted proteins | sample MGYA00580851_ERZ773147 | MGnify/ENA primary metagenome ERZ773147 (study PRJEB29015, sample SAMEA2737818) | human gut metagenome | biome: human gut; feature: human-associated habitat; material: faeces | place: China | collected 2012 ... | reverse complement strand
AAAAGCTTGGCGTGCTGCCTGATGAAGCTGAAAGGGCGCGCCGGAAACTGGAGGATGCACAGCGGGCTTCGCTTCTTCAGGGCAAGCTCTCCCTGCTTCAGGGGGATGTTAATGCCATTATCTCGCCCGCTAAGCCAGTTGATGGCAATGATAAAGGTAATAATGGTGGCAAGCCTTCTGTCATAAACGACGGCACCAGTGGCGTTCTTCGCAGGCTCAAAGGTATCGAGGGTAATACGTCGGGTATGCTTCAGGAAGCCCGCAAGCGTATCGGTCCTGGCGATATCGTGTTTAAAAATCTCCCCCGTGCGCTGGCTGTTCGCGGGCAGTGGAATGAACCGACTGTTGCACCCGGGCTTCCGCTTATGCCAGCGTTTTCGCCTGTGTCTCCGGCGGTTTCCCCGGATTCTTCCCGTCCTGTGGAGGTTAAGCGGTGGGATCCGGTGTCCCCGACACCCCGGGAGCCTTCGCGCTCTCCTGAACCGCCGCCTGTGTACGGTGGTGATATTCATGTTCACCTTCACAACGTGGTTACGCAGAACCCTCGCGACCTTGCCAGAATGGTGGGGGAGGCGGTACGGGAAGAAATTCGCAGACAATCCGGCGGTATGAACAGTTTCCGCGATCGTGATTAGGAGTGATGGTTATGATGATGATTTACGGCATGTTTGTTTTTCAGTTAAGCACACTGCCACACCAACAAATACAACAGTCCCGTAACTGGAGGCATGTAAAGAACGAGCGAATCAACCGCTCAGCCAGCTGGCAGTATATCGGCGCGGGTGACGATACCATCACGCTTTCGGGTTTGCTCTACCCGGAAATTACGGGCGGTGAAGTCTCCCTGACCGCACTGACCAGCCAGGCTTACGTCGGGCGACCATGGCCGCTGATTGATGGGGTAGGGCAGATTTACGGGATGTATGTCATTACCGGGCTTAACACCACCCGCTCTGAACTTGATCGCTATGGTCGGGCAAGAAAGATTGAGTTTACTGTCACTTTTGAGCGTGTGGATGAAGATCTGCGTGAACGTCTTCAGTCCTCGTCGCTTGGTGATCTTGCGAATAACGTCAAAGGTGCCCTGAATAATCTGTCCCTTCCGGTTTAAATAATAACGCCCTGGTGTCAGGGCGTTTTTGCTGTTCATCTTTCGGTGGCGGGTTCTTCCGTTGTGGGCCAGCCCACAACGTAACGCTGAATGGCCTCCGCATCCTGAAGTTCTGCAATCTCTTTTTTCATGTTGCGCTGGCGCACATGAATTTCCATTCCCTTCGCGAACATTGCCTGTTGCGCGGCTTCACTCAGCGCAATCAGTTCTTCCGCAGTCATGGGGACGTCGTTGTTGTCTGCGTCTGTCCAGAAAAACTTCTCCGGGAGATTGCCTTCTTTTGCTGCGATAACTGATGGGCCAAGGCGATCCTGTGTTTCCTTTCCATAATCCCAGTTACGGCCATTAAAGCTGAAAATATAACTGGCTGATTCCATTCTGTTCCGCCAGGCGTTGATCCCGGCGGTTTTGAGTTCTCTGGCTTTTTCCGGGCTGATGGATGGCTGTACATATTCTGCAATTTCACCGGCCTCTCCTCTCAGACAAGCGGCATAAATATCCCGCCCGTATGCTTCGGTATCGCTGGCTGTTGCAGTGAAAGGAACCGCCTGCTCAATGTGCTCAAACTTCACCATGCAATTGACAGCAGTGTGATCTTTATCTGCCCATTGCGGATTGCTTATTTTTTTCCACATTCATGTCATCTCCTGTCTGTCAGTATGCGCGCTGGAACAGCCCGATGCCTTCATTGTCATTTGTCGACGTAATTTCATTACACACCATCCATGAGCCCGGAACTGAGGATAGGTTGCCGTCAATGCCATCGGTGTTAGCTTTCATATAGTTCCCGCTTGCATCTTTGATTATGGCGCATCGCTTAAGGCGTGAACCCGATACAGTTTCTCCTGGCTGATAGGTTCTGCCGATGTCGGTTATATACGGGGCTAGTGCGGCAATAATGTATGTTCCGATGCTGTAAATTTCCCCGGGTACCAGCCTTCCGGTTGGCCCTTGTGGTCCCTGTGGTCCGGTTTTACCATCCAACCCGGGCGGTCCCATCGGCCCTCGCCCTCCGGCAGGGCCCTGTGGCCCCGTTTTACCCGCAGGACCTGCCGGACCAACCGGCCCCGGAACACCCTGTGCCCCCGCTGGTCCCCTTTCACCTCGTGGCCCTGCCGGACCTGCCTTACCTTCCGCTCCGGCGGTACCATCCTTTCCTGCGGGGCCTGCCGGGCCTGCATCACCTTTGGGACCAGGTGCGCCAGCCGGTCCCCGTGGGCCTGCGGGACCCACTGCACCAGGTGCGCCAGGTTCCCCCCTGTCCCCCTTCGGTCCGGGGACTGCTGCCCGGGTTGCTGCCTCTTCTGCCTTCGTTTTTGCTGCCTGCACTTCTGCCATTACCGCTTTCACAGCCTTTGGGGTTGCCGCTTTTGTTTCATCATCGCTGTTGGTATCGCTGCTCAGCTGTACAACACCTTTCTGTGATGTGCTGGCATCCGGAACACTGGCGACACTGCCTGCGGGACCCGCAGGACCTGCGGGGCCGGTTTCTCCCCGAGGGCCTGCGGGACCTGCCGGACCTGTTGCGCCGGGTTCACCTTTATCCCCTTTCGGGCCGGTTTGCCCTGCCGGACCCTGTGGTCCGGGTGGTCCGGCCTCTCCACGTGGGCCGGTGTCACCTTTCGGCCCCGGCGGTCCGCCCGGGTCACCTTTATCGCCCTTCGGTCCCTGTGGACCTGTTTCTCCCCGTTCTCCCTTTGGCCCCGGCTCACCTTTTGGTCCGACCGCCCCGTTGCCCCGGCTGGTCCCTGTGCCCCTGTGGCACCCTGTGGACCTGTGTCCCCCTTCTCGCCCGCCGGTCCCCGGGCATTCTCTGCCCGTTTCTTCGCTTCCTCTGCACTCGCCGCCGACGCTTCAGCACGCTTCAGGATTTCCGCTGCCACCGCTTCCAGCTCTGCAAGCGCTTTCGGGTAATACTGCGCCTCATCCTGTTCCATCAGAAATTTATTCAGCGTTCCCGGCTCAGAATCCGCCTTCACCAGAATGTCACCCACATACGACGGGGCGTACCCTTCCGTGTTCAGCGTCACCCGGTACCACCCCGGCTCCACATCAAAACTGTAACTGCCGGTTTCCCCCGGCTGCCCCTGCGCCACCGTGGTGACTATCACTGTCTCTGTGGTGCGTCGCGCTTTCAGCTCTATGGTGCATCCCGGCACCGGCTTCCCGGTGCCGTCCTTCAGCACGCCCGATATTCTGACTGTCATAGATTTCTCCCATAAAAAAAACCGCAGTACCGGTTACCCGGTCTGCGATCAGGGGTATAAATTGTGACTGGCTGGTGTTAAAGGGTGCCGTCAGTCAAAGGCACCCGTGGATAATGTACGATGTCCGGCTTTTGTCGTTTTCCGGCAATCACGAACAGATGGATGAAACCTCACTATCCACCTGTCACGATGCGGTATCAAAATCGTCTGTATAGGATTTCAGGTAAAACAGAACCGGGTCCGGGATCCGAATTTGACTCGTATCATGAAGTATTGAACCCCCCATGTAAAAAAGCACACCTGCTTCATACCTGAATGTAATTTCAACCCGCGCATCACCCTGTCCGGCAGGAATACCCCATGAGCCTGACGCACTTCCGCCAACATCAGAATATACCGGCTCATATCTGCTGGCGTTTTTGGAAATCTGGACCTCCCGCTCCCCGGTTTTGACTTTGCCTGACCTGGCATGAACGACAACTTTGTCATTTATCTTCATGATGAATTCACCTCTGGAAAATGAATACGCCATAAGCATAAGCTTGCGATCAAACGGCATGTTGTCTTTCAGCAAAATCATTTTCTGAAAAGTCAGCTGGTTCTGAGTCATTACGCCCTGCCCCATATCAACCGTGTATCCCTTGACGATATCACCAATGATTCGGTCAGCGCTCATCGTTCCATTAATGGTGCAGTCTTCCGCAATCGTCACGTTATTCAGCGTACCGGAACTGGCACTGATATTCCCGCTGATATCGGCATTACGGGCCGTCAGCCTGCCGTCCGGCGTCAGGGAGAATGCGGGGGGATTGCCGCCGCTGGTAATGGTGGGGGCGGTAAGAACCTTTATCAGGGCCTCATTGATAAACGTCTGTCCCCCCTGCGTGACCAGTGCGGGTGTGGTATCACCATTCTCCGGATTAATGAATGCCACACGGTCCGCTGCCAGCAGTATCTGGCTCTGCATCCCGTCAGGGGTGTTCTCAATACCGGCACCGATACCGGCAATATAGCGACGACCATCCTGCATCTGCTGTAGCTTCACCGCCCACATGCTGTTCAGGTCATTATTTGTGTCCGTCTGCACACGCTGGATTTGCTGTATGGTGGCGCTCTGGTCCTCCAGCGTTTTACTGACCGTCTGCGTGATTTCATTGCGGGTTTCTGTGATGGTGGTCTGCATTTCCGCCATCTCGTCCTTCAGCTGACTGTTGTCAATCTCTGCCCACAGCGCCTCTGCCAGATGCGTTTTTCCTATCTTTTCCCGGAAAAGTTCCAGATAGCCCGCAGCATCATTGCTCGCCCGTCCACTGGCTTCCACAAAAGCAGATTTACCCACCAGGTTGACGCTGCGCACATAAAACCAGAAATCCTTTCCGGGCTTAATGTGCGGACCGGAGACGCTCCACTGGCTGCCGGTCCCCAGATAACGGGCAGAGGTTTCCACCTGTGCGGCGTCTGCAATTTTTGCCTCCGAAAACCAGAACTCAAACTGCACCGTCGGGTCATACACCGCAAGACGCGGTACCGCCGTTATCTGAAAATACCCCGGCGTCAGTTCAACACCGGCAGGCGCTGCCGGTGCGTTAATCCGGAACGTGGTGGTGGCGGGTTCGCCCTGCTGGCCATAGCTGTTAATCGCCCTGACCGTCAGGGTGTATTCCCCGGGAGGCAGGCCACTGAAACGGTGCTCCGTATCGGCAGTGATGGCGGTGGTCAGCAGGCGGCTGTTCTCACCGCTTCCACTGGTCAGGCGCAGACTGAAGCGCACGCCCTTCACCACCCTCGGCGTGTCCCATTTCGCCAGCGCCAGATACTGGCTGTCAGCCGCGCTCACCTCCACCGTCAGGTGCTGTACTGCCGGTGGGATAACGCTGTTCAGGGTGCCTGACTGCGGCTCAAAGCGGGCTCCGTTATCCACAATGGCTTCTTTTTCCGGTACGTGCTGCACCGCCGTGATGGCAAAGGTGCCGTCCGTGTTTTCCCGGATGGCCACACAGCGGAACAGGCGACGGCGCAGTGACGGCAGGGAGAGTCCCCACACCCCGTATGTCTCCACACCATCAGGCAGGGTACTGACCTGTATCCGGTCCGGCGCGGGGTGTGCGGTGATGTCCACACTCACCGGCTTACCGCTGCCGTTAATCAGGTTCACCGTCGATGCACCTGTCCCCGGAAGTGTCACTTCACGGTCCAGCGTCAGGGTGCGGGTGGCAGCATCAATGGACAGGACACGTCCGCCGGTCAGGGTTCCGGCATAGTCGTTATCACAGATTTCAATGATGTCACCGGGTGTGTGCCGCAGCCCCTGAGACCCGAGCGTGAAATCCACCGTCTGCGTTTCCAGCAGTTCGGTCTTTATCACCCACAGCCCGGCACGGTGGGCCTGACCGCGGCTGGTACAGCCGAACGCGTCCATCTTCAGCAGGTTGCGTCCGTAGCGCAGTATGGCTTCCGGGTCTTCCACCAGTTCCGTGGAGGTCTGCCAGCCGTTCTGCGGGTCGGTGTAATTCACCTCCACCGCCGTGTGCCGGTCCTTCAGGGCACTGAAGCTGTAGCGGAACCCCACGCCGTTATCATCCACCACCACATCGCTGTTGGTGTACGGCCACACCACATCCGACGTGCGGTCCTGAACGAACGTCAGCGTCTGACCGTTCCATACCGGCATACAGCGCATCGCAGAGCAGAAATCACTGAGAACGTCCCACGCCTTACGCTGTTGTGCCAGGTACGCATTAAAGGTCATCCGCGGCTCTGTGCCCCCGAAACCATCCGGGACCGTCTGGTCGCAGTACTGCCCGATGGCATACAGCGCCCACTTGTCCACATCCGCCGCTCCCAGGCGTTTTCCCATGCCGTAGCGCGGGTGAGTCAGCATGTCCCACAGACACCAGGCCGGGTTGTTGCTGTATGCCGGTTTCAGACTGCCGTCCCAGATACCGCTGTACGTGCGTTTTTCCGGGTCATAGTTTGACGGCACCTGGATGATGCGACCGCGGATATGGTAGTTCACCGTCATCTGCTGGCCACCAAACTGCTCCGCATCCACCTGCATCCCCACAATGGCCGTGTTCGGGTAGCACTGTTTCACATCGATGATTTCGGTGTATGACGACCACAGCGTTCTGTTCTGCAGCTGGTCCGTGGTGCTGTCCGCCGTCTCCCTGACCATCCGGATGTTAAAGGGGCGGGGAGGCAGATTATCCAGAATCACCGACGCCAGGAACTGCGAGGTGGTCTTGCCGTTAATGGTGACATCCTTTTCCGTCATCCATTTACCACCACGCTCAAGCTGAATCAGCAGGCGGACAGACGTCGGATTACGGTCACCCTTTGACGTGGTCTCCACCAGTGACTGCACCCCGAAGGTCACCCGCAGGCGGTCAATGTTCGCTGACGTAATGGTGCGTGTCACCGGTTTTGCCTTCGTCACCTCCACACCCAGTACAGTTTCAGCTCCGGAGGACTCAAAGCCTTCCGGTGGTGTCTGCTCCTGCTCCCCGGCACGCCAGACGGCGGTCACACCGTGTATCACGGGATTACCGTCCGTGTCCGTCAGCGGGGTTTTGTTCACCAGAATACTCTGCAGTCCCTTCACCGGACCTTCCACCGGTCCCTCACCAATGGCATCAATCACACTCATCATCTGCGTGGATTTGAGATTATCCTTCGCCTCACGCGGTGTGTGCCCCTTGCCGCCCCCTTTACCCACTCTGTCCCCCTCTCCTGTCTGATGTCTGAATCTGTTTATGCCCAAAAAACAACAGGCACCCCGGAGGATGCCTGTATCATGACTGAATAAAAATTCTGAATATCTTCACATTTTCACAAACTGACTGTGGCGCGTATAATTTCGCTGCGTTAGTGTTTTTTTTGCCCGAGTAACAAAAACAACTCCTTAACATTAATCTTCATTTGTCTGTCCCCGCAGCTCCGCGATCACTGCGGGATTTTTTTATGTTTTATCCCTGTCGACCAATAACCACCACCTTTCCGCCCCCGCCTTCATCACGGGTGCTGATGTCCTGAGAGATACGTCGTGAACCAACCAGCATTTCACCGTAGGGCACCGGCATCGGGTTGCCCTGGGCAATCATGTTGTCCAGTGAGGAAAAGTACGTGTTCTGTCTGCCGTTATCCGTTGCGCGGTAATCCGGTGTTTTTGCCTTCGGGGCCAGCATCTGTGCCACACCACCCAGAATCATGCTGGCTCCAAGTGAAAACAGCATCGTGGTGGCAGAAAAACCACCGGCTGCCAGGGCTGAACCCCATAACGCCATTGATGCCCCGGCAGTGAAGAAAGAGCCCACGATGGCTGCCGCCCCCAGCACAATCTGCAGTCCACCCTTTCCGGCCCCGGCCAGTCGCGGCACAATGTGGATGACCGTTCCCTCACCCAGTGGTTCGTGAAGACGGGCGTACACCGCCTCCGGTGCCGTGTCATCACCGGCAATACGTATCTGGTACCAGCCTTCGTTCATCTGACGGCGAAAGCCCGGCATCTGCATCGACAGGGCGCGGATGGCTTCCGCTGCCGTGTTCACATACAGGCTGAGGCGGCGGCCAAATCGTTGTAAATTCCCGTGAAGGCAGATGCGTGCCAGTGGCGGTGACGCCAGACAGAATGCGTTCGTCGTTGCCATTTTTCGGAATACCTCTCTCGTTTGCTCAGTTGTTCAGGAATATGGTGCAGCAGCTCGCCATCACCACAGTAAATGGCGGCATGATTCGGCACCGATGAACCAAAACAGCACAGCAGCACATCGCCCGGTTGTGCTGATGACAACGGCACCTGATACAGCCCTGTGGCCTCCAGATTATCCAGGTACAGGTTCTGGCCGTTGCGCCACCAGTCATCCTCGCGATGAAAATCCGGCATTTCAGTCCCCGCCAGATGATAAGCATCCCGGAACAGCGTGTAACAGTCCGTCACCCCGTGCGCAAAGCGCCGTCCTGTCAGATGTGGCACACAGCGGAATTTGTGAATGTCACCCCGGCAGACCAGCCACCAGGGCAGTGCGCTTTTTATCTGCAGCCGCCGGTCAGCCTCGCTCAGCCAGGGCAGCCCACCGGGATGACTGTGGACCAGTGCCACAATCTCCCCCTGCATCTCTGCCCGCAGCCAGTCTTCCGGTGCGATACGAAAATACGCCTCCGGCTCTGCGGAAATATTCACACAAGGGATATACCGCTCCCCCTCCGGCGTGCTTATCACGAAGCCGCACGACTCCGCAGGCGCACACCGCCGGGCATGCGCCAGAATCGCTGATTCAGTCTGTGTCATAAAACAGGATTTACTGCGAAAGTTTATTGATGGAAAGGAAACCGCCAAAATTGCCGACATTCCTGCGCAGTTCACACCCGCGCATGCACTTGCTGCATCTGTCCTTACGGATATCCGTGGTGGGGTTGTCGAACTCATCCGCCACCGCAGGACCGTTATACCCGCATTCATCTCCCCGGTAATCCCACATACAGGTGTTCGCCAGCATGATGCGACCGGGAAACAGCGCACCGTCCGTCTCGGTCGGTGTCGCCAGCACAAACGAGGCCGTCATGGCTGTCAGCTCCGACATCTGCTCCACCACCCAGCGGTCACTCAGCTCCTGCTCCGGGTCCGCCTCCGGATTGCCCGCAACGAAATTCACCGCATCCAGAAAACGCGCATACACCCGGCGACGAACCACCGTGGCCCCCACCAGGCTCTGCAAATCCTCCGCCATCCCGGTGACCAGCCCGAACAGATTCGACACCGTCAGTGACGGGCGGGCACTGCTCCCTTTCCCGTTCATCTCAAAGCCGCTGCCGTCAATCGGGTACGCCTCATACTTCCGCCCCTGCCAGGTGACCGGCTCCCCTTTTTCATTCAGCTCATTACAGAAAAAATACCGCTCACCACCCTGCACCGTCAGGTCAATTTCCCAGAGTACCACCCGCGGTGACTGCTCTGATTTAACCGACTCATTCAGACTTTCTTCGTGAATATCCTGCATCAGTTCACCACCTGCTTAAACTCCGCACTGAACTCAACGCGCAACATCCCGACCCGCGCAGACCATCCGGCACAGGTTACCTTTATCTGCCGGTATGCATAGGGTGGCTTCCACAAAAACGCCTTCCAGCCACCGTGCTCTGTCAGGAACGCCTCCAGATGCCGGGCTTCCTCCCGGGTAACGGAAAGCATCACCCTGTAGGTTTTCAGGTCAGCATTCAGCCCTGCCGCCATACGCTGTGAGTACCCGTCACCAAAACGCACTTCACGCACCGATGGCTGCGAGTTCACCTCCATATCCGGCTTCACTTTCCAGCGAAATGTTTTCATCGCCTGCCTCCGGAAAATACGCCGCCATCACGCATCTGCGCCTGAATCTCATCCTGCGCCCCCTTACGGGCCATGTCATACACCGCCTTCATCAGCTGCGGCCCGGCCTGTCCGTTGATACCGTCGTTCTGAATCACCACGTGATTGTTCTGATTAAAATTAATGCCTTCGGCCCGCCGCATCTGCGCCGGACTTCCGGCAGAACCCACATACCCCCCTTCCGCATAGCCCCGCATCAGGCGGTACAGGTTCCCGACACCAATCCGGCTGGTTGCCTCCTTCGTGAAGACAAACTCCCCGCGGTGGACAATCCCCGCTGGCTCATATTTGCCACCGGTTCCCGTAAATCCTCCGGTCGCGAAATGGAAGTTCGCCACCGCAGCCTGAATGGCCGTCCCCGTGGAAGCGGATGCGCCAC
>ERZ773147.4271-NODE-4271-length-10064-cov-2.510840_pt1 | contig 10064 bp, 7 predicted proteins | sample MGYA00580851_ERZ773147 | MGnify/ENA primary metagenome ERZ773147 (study PRJEB29015, sample SAMEA2737818) | human gut metagenome | biome: human gut; feature: human-associated habitat; material: faeces | place: China | collected 2012 ... | reverse complement strand
GAAGTCTCAAAGGAAACCGTGCTGGTTCCGACAGTGGCTGTTTCGTTGATCTTGGAAAAAACGAGATAGCGCTCAATTGGTGCATGGAGGCTGGCAATCAGGTAACCCTGATGTGTACGGCTGTGTGCGCCGATCATCGAGCTTCCTGCGTATCCGCCGATGCCATTGGTGACTGCCCACTCACGTTTGATCCCTTCTTTGAATGTTGTCCAGTCTTTCTGGGTATACTGATATGTGATCATTCTTTTCCTCCTGAACGAAAAAATACGAAAATTTCTATTATCTTATTTTACATGATAAAAAAGAAGTTGTACAGAGGGAAAAAAGCGTATATAATTATCATTACGAAATTTTGTTTGGAGGAAATGATTATGCAGGAAAAATTAGTTATTGTTCCGAAAAAAACAACGGGTGGACATAAGGCAGGAATGATCGCATTTTTTGTTTTAACCTGTCTTTGTTTAGTGCTTAGTATGTTTGTATCACCGGTTATGTTTCTGGTGCCGACGATCATCTTTGGTGTGATCTGGTATCTGTTTGCATTTCGCAGTGAAGTGGAGTATGAGTATACATATTATGATGGCGACCTGAGATTTGCGAAGATCAGGAATAAAGCAAAGAGAAAGAAAATTGCCTATCTTAGTATGGATGATGTGCTGACCATTGCCCCGAAGGGTGACCGCAGCATTTACAAGTATGAGAATGACAGATCGGTTACAGTGAAAAACATTGCGTCCGGCAATGCAGGTGCAAAACTTTATGAGGCAGTCTGCAAGGGCGAAAACGGTATCACAAGATATGAGTTTGAGCCGGATGAGGACATGTTAAATGCCATCATGGTAAAGTATCCAAGAAGCGTTATAAAGTAACAGGATCGCAATTACGAAAAATACTGTGGCTTACCGGCTGCACAGTGGAGGATTTATGTTAGAGTTAAGAAATATCACCTATGAAGTAGATGATAACAACGAGAATAAAGAGATTTTGAAAAATGTCAGTGTCACCATTGACGATCATTTTGTGGCGATCACAGGACCAAACGGCGGTGGAAAATCCACACTTGCCAAGATGATCGCAGGAATCATCCGTCCGACAAGTGGGCAGATTCTTTTAGACGGAGAGGATATCACCGATTTAAACATTACGGAGCGCGCCAGAAAAGGAATCAGTTTTGCATTCCAGCAGCCGGTCCATTTTAAAGGGCTGACCGTAAAAGACCTCATCACGATCGCTGCAGGCAAAGAGATGAGTGTGAATGAGATCTGCGATATTTTATCGGAGGTAGGTCTGTGTGCGAGAGAATACATTGACCGTGAGATCAACGGAAGTCTTTCCGGCGGTGAGCTGAAAAGGATTGAGATCGCAATGATCACTGCAAGGGGAACGAAGCTTTCTATTTTTGATGAGCCGGAGGCAGGGATCGACCTCTGGAGTTTTAACAGCCTGATCAAAGTATTTGAAAAAATGAGAGATGAGATCAACGGAACGATTCTGATTATATCCCATCAGGAACGGATCCTTGACATTGCGGACAAGATTATCGTCATTGCAGACGGACAGGTGCGCAAGACCGGAACCAAAGCGGAAGTGCTGCCGGAACTTCTGAATACGGCACAGACCTGCCAGACGTTGATCGATAAAGCATAGCCGCACTTGCAGAACAGATTTGTAGTGAGAGAGCTGCTGAAAGGATGATGACCGACAGAAAACAGCAGCGGGAGAATGAGGAAGAAACATGGATTTAGTACAGAAAAATTTATTAGAACAGGTGGCGGGACTTCATGAGGTTCCGGAAGGCGCCTATAACATCCGTGCCAATGGAAAAAAGGCTGCACGAAACACCACCGCCAATATTGATATTGTCACAAAAGAGGACAAGGACGGAATTGACATCATTATCAAACCGGGAACGGTCAATGAGAGCGTTCATATTCCGGTTGTCTTGAGCGAGAGCGGATTGCAGGAATGTGTATACAATGATTTTTACATTGGGGAGGGAGCAGATGTCACGATCGTTGCGGGATGCCGAATCCACAACTGTGGCGTGGACACTTCCAAGCATGAGGGAATCCACACATTTTATCTGGAGAAAAATGCAAAAGTAAAATACATTGAGCGCCACTACGGTGAGGGAGATGGAAATGGTGAGAATATCATGAATCCACAGACCATCGTGCATTTAAAAGAGGGCGCACACATGGAGATGGAGACAACCCAGATCAAGGGGATCGACTCCACAGTCCGTATCACCAAAGGAGATCTTGCAGACGGAGCTTCCTTAGAAGTGCATGAGAAGATCATGACACACGGAAAACAGTATGCCAAGACAGATTTTGCAATCGATATGAACGGAAAAGACTGCAGCTGTAATCTGGTGTCACGTTCGGTGGCAAAGGGAGAATCCAGACAGGAATTCTTCTCTATTATGAACGGAAACGCAGCCTGTGCAGGTCACAGCGAGTGCGATGCAATCATTATGGATCACGGATGCGTGACGGCAAGCCCACAGCTTACCGCCAACAATATTGACGCAAACCTCATTCATGAGGCAGCGATCGGTAAAATTGCAGGCGAGCAGCTGATCAAGCTTATGACACTTGGACTTACAGAAAAAGAAGCCGAGGAACAGATCATCAACGGATTTTTGAAATAACAGACTGCCATGGCAGACAATGGAAACAGTTGTCTGTTGTGGCTTTTTCTGTAATAGGAAACGTCAGCTTAGAGCAAAAGGAGAGGAACATGAAATTCTTTCATTTGTCGGATCTGCATATTGGAAAGCAGCTGCATCATTACAATATGATTGCAGAACAGCGGGATATATTAGGGAAAATCGTGGCGTTGGCAGAATGCGAGAAGCCGGATGCGGTTCTCATTGCAGGGGATATCTATGATACGCCGGTACCGTCTGCGGAGGCAGTGTCAGTGTTTGATGAGTTTCTGACAGCACTGAACAATCTGGAGCCGGAAGTGACAGTCTGCATCATTGCAGGGAATCACGACAGTGCGAAACGGATTGATTTTGCGAGTGACATTCTGGCAAAACACAGGGTGATGATCGCAGGTATGCCGCCGGTTACCCGGGAGGAGACCATCAGAAAAGTGAGTTTTTTTGATGCATACGGCGAGGTATGCATTTACCTGCTTCCTTTTGTGAAGCCTTCCTATGTGAGAAATCTGATCGATGGTGACATTACGACTTATGATGAGGCTGTCCGGCTTGTCATAGAGCGGGAGAACATCGACACTGCAAAGCGTAATATCCTCGTAAGCCATCAATTTTATACTGCTGCGGGCAGGGAGCCGGAGACTTCAGACTCCGAGATCCGCATGGTTGGAGGGATTGAAAATGTGGATACAGCGGTTTTAGAACCGTTTGATTATGCAGCACTTGGACACATTCACAGAAAACAGAAAATAGGGCGTGTGCAGAACCGTTACTGTGGAACACCGTTACAGTATTCCGTGAGCGAGGCAGGCGATGAAAAGACCGTGACTATGGTGGAACTTTTGGAAAAAGGAAGCGAGCCGCATATCACAGAACTGCCGCTTACGCCGATGCGCAGGGTGCGCAAAATGATCGGACATCTGGATGGGATTTTAAATGCAGCGGCTGAGGACAACTGTCACGATTATGTGAGCATTACATTGACAGATGAGGTGGAAGCGTACCAGCCGAAAGAAAAGTTAGAACAGGTCTATGACCATATTCTGGAGATAAAAATAGACAATGAGAGGACAAGGAAGATTCTGGAGTTTTCGGAAGAGGAAGTGGAGAGCCTCGATCCTTATGATGCGTTTGTGACCTTTTTTCAGGAGATGAACGGAAGGGCGATGACGGAGGATGAGGACAATGTGATCCGCACTGTGATAAACGGGGAAAAGGAGGTGGCAGAATGAAGCCTTTGAAGCTTACCATGTCGGCATTTGGTTCGTATGCGGGAAAAAATGTCATTGATTTTACCGGGCAGCAGCAGGGGATTTTTCTGATCACCGGAGATACCGGAGCAGGAAAAACGACCATTTTTGATGCGATCACTTACGCACTTTACAATCAGACCAGCGGCGGTGAGCGAAACGGAAACATGATGCGCAGCCAGTATGCCCAGCCGGAGACGGAAACCTATGTGGAACTGGAATTTTTATACCGGGGACAGACATACCGCGTGCGCAGAAACCCGGACTATAAGATTGCGAAAACACTGAAAAACGGCAGGATCAGGGAACAGAAAGTGCCACACAGTGTCGAACTCACCCTGCCGGATGGAACTGTTTTCCCGGAAAAGAAAAATGCTACCGATGCAAAAATTATTGAAATCCTGGGGCTTACCGCAGACCAGTTTTCGCAGATCGTGATGATCGCACAGGGAGATTTTTTAAAGCTTTTGTATACAAAGTCGGACGAGCGGAAAATGATCTTTTCCAAATTATTCAGGACGGACATCTATTGGAAGATCCAGGAAAATCTCAGAAGAAAATCCATGGAAATGGATGAGCGCATCCAGGAGAACGACCGGGCATTTGAGCAGGAGAAAAGCAGGATCATTCCGCTTCCTGAAAGTGAAGAATTACCGCTGGATGAACTTGTGGAGCGTTTGCGGGAACGAGTAAAGGATGCGTTAAAAGAGCAGAACCTCCGCAGGGCGAATGTAGAGGAACTGAATAAAAAGATCACAAAGTATGAGGAGATCAATAAACTTTTTGTTTCCCTGGAAAAAATCAGGCAGACTGGAAAAGAGCTGGAAGCAAGGCAGGCGGAATCGAAAGAGCGCAGGCAGCAGATCGAAAATGCACGGAAAGCAGATAAAGTGCTTGTGGCAGAGCAGCAGAATCTCAGACAGCAGCAGGAAGTGGAGCAGTCGGCACAGGCGATCGCAAAAATGACAGAAACACTGGCAGACGATCAGGAGATGTTCGAGACATTAAAGACACAGCTGCAGGAGGCGGAGGCAAAACAGAAAAGAGAAGCGGCAGACACGCAGAAAAAAATGCTTGCGTTAGAGCAGTCATTCCCGTCTTATGAGGCGCTGCAGAATGCACGGTCAGAGGAGCAGCAGGCCAAAAAGGTGTGGGAAGACCTCGGGAAAACATCAGAGGAGTCATTCCATAAGAAAGAGGCTGGGATTGCTGCATTAAAAGAACAGCAGAAGCGGCAGGAGCAGATCGTGGAGCAAACGAAGAAAAATTGGGAGCAGACATCTCTCAGCGCTTCGGAGTCGGCAAAGCATTATGAACATATGTATGAAGCCTTTTTAAAAGAGCAGGCGGGGATCCTGGCAGAAAATCTGAGCGCGGGCTGTCCATGCCCGGTCTGCGGTTCAACGGTCCATCCGGATCCGGCGAAGCTTTCTGACCATGCGGTGACAGAACTGGAAGTGGAGCAGGCAAAAAAGACAAGGGCTGCAGCGGAAGAAAAGCGCGATCTGGCGTATGCTGCTTTTGAGGCAGAGAAAACAGAAAAGCAGAAGCTTGCGCAGGCAGTCGAAAAAGAGGAAGCAGATTTTGTACTGACACAGACGATTGCAAAACAGCAGAGAAAAGAAGCAGAGCAAAACTATGCCAGCCTGCAGAAAATAGCCGAACAGATCCGTGAGAAGCTTGTGTATCCATCTCTTGCCGAAGCAAAAAAACAGTATGCCGCAATGCAGAAAGCATTGGAGGCGGCAGAGCAGGAGATAGCGAAGAAACGGCAAAAAGTGTCGGAGTTGGCAGAAGCGATGAATACGTTAAAAGGACAGAAACTCGCAGAGGAAGAAAATCAGAAAACAGCAAAAAAGCTTGCAGTAAAAACGGAAAAAGAATATGCAAAACTTTTGGAAAAATCCGGGTTTATTTCCGAGGAAACATATCACCTTGCGATCCTGCCGGAGCGGAGCAGATCAAAACTGGAGCGGGAAGAGAAAGAGTATGAGTCTCAGTGCTTAAGACAGCAGAGTGAGCAGAAACTTTTGGAGAAACAGGTCAGCGGAAAAACATATACTGATACGACGGAATTAAATGAGCAGCTGAAAGTAGAAAAACAGGCATTAAAAGAGGCGGAAAAAACGTATATGGAGCTGCACACAGCATATGAAAATGACAGGTCAGTGCTGCAGAATTGTGCCGTCTATCTGGAAAAGGGAAAAAAATTGGAGAGCGAAGATCAGGTCATCAAAAGTCTGTCTAAGACAGCGAACGGAAGACTTTCCGGTTCTGCAAAAATCGATTTTGAAACTTATATCCAGAGGCAGTATTTTAAACAGATCATCCATGAAGCAAACAAGCGGCTCTTGACGATGAGCAATCATCAGTTTATCCTTAAGTTAAAGGAAGAGGCGAATACGGGAAGAAAGACAAACGAGGGACTGGATCTTTCTGTTTACAGTCTTGTGACGGACAGCGAGCGCGATGTGAAAACACTGTCCGGCGGGGAATCTTTTCTGGCAGCACTTGCGATGGCACTCGGATTGTCCGATATCGTGGAGCGGAGCGCAGGGGCGATCCACCCGGATATGATGTTTATCGATGAGGGATTTGGCTCTCTGGATGCGCAGTCGAGACAGCAGGCAATCGAAGTGCTTGGGGAACTTGCCGGTGACAGCCGCATGGTGGGCATCATCTCCCATGTGACGGAACTGAAAGAACAGATCGACCGTAAACTCGTCGTCAGCCGCACAGATAAGGGAAGCAGGGCTGTGTGGACAGAATGAATGTTATCATAGGTAATAGGCACAACTGAAGCAGGTAAGTAAAAAGCAGATTTCGAGCAGGTACCTTGTTGGAATAGTAATCAGTACGAGGAAAGAACAGATCGCGGTGTTTGCAAAATAGAAGAAAAGAAAGCAGGAAATCGTAATATGGACGAAATGCAGAGACCAATTGGAGTGTTTGATTCCGGTGTTGGTGGAATCAGCGTGCTTCGGGAATTGGTGGCATTGATGCCAAATGAAAATTTTATATTTTACGGGGATTCAAAAAATGCGCCCTATGGAACAAAGACATTAGAGGAAGTGCGAAAACTCACACTGGTAGATGCGGAATACTTAATGACGCAGAATGTAAAAGCACTGGTTGTCGCATGCAACACAGCGACAAGCGCAGCGATTCACATTTTAAGGGAAAAATACCAGAAAGAGATCCCGGTCATCGGAATTGAGCCGGCATTAAAACCGGCAGTGTCTGTAAAAGAAAATCCAAGGGTGCTTGTCATGGCAACGCCTATGACATTGCGGGAAAAAAAGTTCCATAACCTTATGCAGAAATTTCAGGACCAGGCGGAGATCATATCACTGCCATGTCCGGGGCTTGTGGAATTCGTAGAGCGCGGAGAACTTTCCGGGGAAGCATTGGAACGGTTCTTAAAAAATCTGTTTGCACCGTACCAGGAAAGAAAAGTGGATGCAGTTGTTCTTGGCTGCACGCATTATCCACTGGTGCGTAAGACGATTCAGAAAGTACTCGGCTCCGGGGTAGCGGTTTTTGACGGTGGTGCAGGAACTGCCAGAGAGACACTTCATAAATTAAAAGAGTATGGTCTTGTTTCGGATGCTGTGACGCCGGGAACGGTACAGTTTTATAACAGCGCAGAAGATCAGAAAATGATCGGACTGAGCAAATATCTGCTGGAGCAGAGGCAGATGTGATAAATAAAAAATGGAAGTGTTATGTATAAAAGGAAAAATACCGGGCAGACTATAATCATACAAAAAATCTAAACAGAAACAAATAAAATATTAACGAATTATAAAATAATTTTTTTAGAATTTTAGAAATGTTTTCGAAAACCGACATAATTCGTACACATTTATTTTGTATATTACTATTATCAACAAGAGAACAACAGACAAGCACTTGTTGATGTAAGCATTCAGAATGGTGCTTACTAAAAATGCCAATTTTCCTTTATATAGATTAACATTTTCATAACTAAACTCCTCGAAAAAACAGTCCGCAAGGGCTGTTTTTTCATTGAGAGAAAAGATTCTGTTTCTTGTGTATTGTACAAAGGATTGTTATAATAGGGGTAATAAGAACAAAGCTGGTTATAGATAAAAGAAATTAGAAAAGTGTGCAGGGAGAAAAACATGGGAAGTTATCTGAATCCGGGAAGCCGTTCTTTTGAGATGGCGCTTGCATCGGAGATATTTGTAGACAAAAGCTTATTGATAGAAAAAACAAATCGAATGTTAGGAACACTGCAGCGTTTTGTCTGTGTCAGCAGACCACGGCGGTTTGGAAAATCAATGGCAGCAGATATGCTGGCGGCTTATTATGGAAGTGGAAAGGATACTTCAACTTTATTTGACAGTCTGAAAATCAGTGGCTGCAAAACTTACAGGCAAAATCTGAATCAGTATGACGTACTGAAAATTAATATGCAGGAATTTATGAGTGCAACAAACAGCATGGATGAGATGATTTCTGTATTACAGCAACGAATCATGGAAGATCTGAAAAGGCAGTATCCGGTACAGGTTATGGGAGATAATCTGATATTTGCAATGCAGGATATCTACGCAGATACAGGCAGAGCATTTGTAATACTGATTGATGAATGGGATTGTTTGTTTCGGGAATATAAGCAGGATAAAGGGGCTCAGAAAAAATATCTTGATTTTCTGCGGGCATGGTTGAAAGATAAAGATTATGTTTCTCTCGCATATATGACAGGAATTTTGCCAATAAAGAAATACGGAACCCACAGTGCACTGAATATGTTCGATGAATTTTCCATGATTGATCCAGGCCCATTGGCTGAATATGTAGGTTTTACAGAAAAAGAAGTAGAAGCACTTTGCCAGAAGTATCAGATGGATATTAATGAGATCAAAAACTGGTATGATGGTTATTCTTTCGAAGAAGTAGAATCTGTATACAGCCCGAAGTCGGTTGTGAGCTGCATGCGCCTTGGAAAACTGGGAAATTATTGGAATCAGACAGAGACTTTTGAGGCATTGCAGATTTATATTGATATGAATTTTGATGAATTGATGGAAGATGTACTGAGCATGATGGCAGGAGAATCAGTTCCTGTAAATACTGGTAGTTTTATCAATGATATGGCTACATTCAGGACGGAAGATGATGTGCTGACCCTGCTGATCCACCTTGGTTACCTGGCATATGATTATGAAAATAAGACCGTAAGGATCCCTAATAACGAAATACGGGGAGAATATGTGAACAGTGTAGCTGTATCAGAATGGGGAGAAGTGTCGACCGCATTGAAAAATTCTGCAGATACATTAAATGCAATCTGGCAGAAACGACCTTTGCAGGTAGCAGAGGGAATCAGGCAGGCACATTTTGAAACAGCACATATACAATACAATGACGAAAATGCATTAAGTTATACAATTTCACTGGCATTATATGCAGCAAGAAATTTTTATACCGTACACCGGGAACTGGCAGGCGGAAAAGGATTTGCTGATCTTGTATTTGTACCAAGAAAGAAATTTCAGGAAAAACCAGCGTTGATTGTAGAACTAAAGTGGGATAAAAGTGTCAGGGGAGCGATTGAGCAGATCCGGCAGAAAGAATATTTTGAGAGTTTAAAAGAATATCAGGGAAATATGCTTTTGGTCGGGATTAACTATAATATCAGAACCAAAGACCATGAATGCGTGATAGAGGAATTAAAGAAAGACAAATGAGAAGACAGACGATCAACAGAATCATATTTTACATTACAGGATTGTTGATCCTTGCGATGGGACTGACATTAAATACGAAGGCAGGACTGGGAGTATCTCCGATCATTTCGGTGTCCTACAGTATTTCACAGATCATGGGGATGAATTTCGGAAATACAACGATGGGGCTTTACTGCGTTTTTGTTGTGGTAGAACTGATCCTGCATTTTATCAGGGACAGAAGAAGCGAAAAGACGGAAGGGGCAGTACTGGAGCATGCGAACCGGATGAACCGAAAGCTGGTTTTCCTTATGGATGTTTTACAGATCCCGCTGAGTATGATATTTACCCGGTTTTTAAATCTTTTTGCAAAAGTTATCCCGGATTTTTCAGAAGGAGAGGCAGACGGAAAGCAGTATGCAGTCCGGTTTGCAGTGCTGATCCTTGCAT
>ERZ773147.4267-NODE-4267-length-10074-cov-3.185148_pt1 | contig 10074 bp, 9 predicted proteins | sample MGYA00580851_ERZ773147 | MGnify/ENA primary metagenome ERZ773147 (study PRJEB29015, sample SAMEA2737818) | human gut metagenome | biome: human gut; feature: human-associated habitat; material: faeces | place: China | collected 2012 ... | reverse complement strand
AACACGTGGATGGAAAAAACCAATGCTACTGCACCGGCAATCAATATTCGGGAAACCGAAACAAATTACGAAATCGAAGTTGCTGCACCGGGTATGACCCGTGAGGATTTTACCATCAAAATCGAAAACAACAACCAGTTGGTGGTCAGTATGGAAAAGAAACACGAACAGAAAGAAGATAAAAAAGAAGAGGGACGCTATCTGAGACGTGAATTTTCATATACCCGCTTCCAGCAAGCGATGATCTTGCCCGATGATGTGGTAAAAGAGAAGATTCAGGCCAGGATGGAACACGGTGTATTGACCATCGATATCCCGAAACAAACGGTAATTCCGGAAGAAAAAAACGGACGAACGATTGAAATCAAATAATAAAAAATCCCGGATTGTTTCCGGGATTTTTTATTACAAATATTCTTTGATATCCTGCAACTCCACCAATTTATTTACAATCGCATAAATAGTCAGGCCTGCCGGACTATGAATCTGTAACTTACGGGCTATATTCCGTCGGTGAGTAATCACCGTATGGGCCGACAAATACAAGGCATCTGCAATTTCTTTATTAGTCATCCCTTTGACGACACAAGTAATAATTTCTTTTTCCCGGCTACTCAACACTTCCTGTCCGGCTAATTCTTCTTCTGTCTCTTCCCCGGGAACATTCAACAGGCGATTCAATTTTTCCCTGATCGTATCCGCATCGTCATATATAGTCAGAGACTCATCGTAATTCCGCAACACACCCTGATCGGCCACCGAACACATCAAAGCAATACATTTCACACCCGCATTCTGAGGCGTTTCTTTAAATTTACGCACATCGAAATATCCGGTAAATGACGGATTTACAATCAGAATTTCAGGCTTATGAAATCGTACACATTCATCCAACGATTCTTCGGAGACTAACTCTATCGGAAGAATTTTCAATCCCTGAATCCGCTTCAAGACCAATGCCAATCCACTACGGACGATCATCGATGTCTCGGCTATAGCAATCTTTAAAACTTCATCTTCCTGCATTTTCCTGTACTTTCTTTTCCAATTCTGCAATCAGAGGAACAAACATATAATCTTCTACCCGGCAATGTGAACACAAATCTTTTTCACAAGAATAAATATCGAACAATACGGTATTCAACAGATTATTATTCGCCCTGGAAGGATAATATTTGACAATAATATTCTTGAGTTCGGTCAGTTTAGTCTCGATCTGGTTATGACGTGCAACAAAAACACCGATATTATATCGCCCGGTATCCTCACCCTGCAATAGTGCATTCACATATTTAAAAACCACCTCATTCTCATATCCCATATGTGCCCGCACCTCGTTGACATATTCATCGTAAAATTTCAAAATCAGAAAAGCAACGTCATCCTGCGAACAATCGATGGCATCTATTAACCTCCGCCGGATCACCGGCAGATTATAATCCAGAAAATAAGAATGAGCCTGCTTCAAATATTCCATCAGGGCTTCAACCGATATCTGGTCATGAAACTCTTCGGACACACAACATTCCCCATCCATAAAATTCACAACAGCCAGAAAAGTACCCGTATGCACCCCCTGACGTTCACATACCTGCTGTACAGTCTGGTCACCGAATCCCAAGGATAACCCGAACCGACTCATCACCAGTAACAGGTTATAATTCTCACAAATCAGATCACTCATCTTATCTGTACCGGAATATTTTAAACGCTTATTCATTCTAAATAAATTTAATCATGCAAAATAAACATTTTATCCGATTCCAACCAATCCCTATTTTTAGGTATTTTTCAATAATCAGCCCATTAGTTTAACCACAATTAAAATTTTTTCGACATAATAAGCCACCCCATTTCTCTTCCGCTCCGTAAACAGAACAGTGATCTGCACAGAATAGATAAGCAGTTGACTTATAATAACTTTAAATCACTATTTTTATGAAAAAAACAGGTATTTTTTACGGTTCCACCAACGGTGATACCGAATCTGTAGCGAATAAAATCGCTATTCAATTGGGGATCGGGAAAGAAGATGTACACAATGTCGCCGATACAACGCCCCATGCCGTACAACCCTACGAAGTATTGTTATTAGGTTGTTCGACCTGGGGAGTCGGGGAAATGCAGGACGACTGGAATGATTTCCTTTTCAAACTCAAAGATATGGATCTGAAAAACAAAACCGTCGCCTTGTTCGGATGCGGAGATTCGGTCAGTTTTAGTTCCAGTTTTTGTGATGCTTTGGGTGTCATCTATCACGAGCTTCAGCACACCGGTTGTACTTTTACGGGAGAAGTAGACCCCTCTGAATATCGTTTCGATGGTTCCGGTGGAGTTATCGACGGTAAATTTGTCGGGCTCCCGATCGACGATAATAATGAATCGGACCGAACCGATACCAGAATAAAAAAATGGACAGACCGCTTAAAAGTAACGGTTTTATCCTGAAGTCAGCCTGCTATGAGGCTACGATCGGTCGCTTTCCGAAGTCACCGATCGTATATGTTCCAATTCCGTACACCAAAATCTTTTTTTACAGGCTGTGTGAAAACAATCTTTAAAACAACTTAAAGTGTCAAGTATATAAAGTCTTTTTTATACATTTGCATTCAATAAAAAAGATTCCGATGAAAATACAACGACTTATATTTCTGATTTTCACAACGATCGCAGTGTTCGCCTGTGTGACCGACCATCCTTCACCCCAGGTATTGAAAATTTCCGAAAACACCCTCCGGTTTTCCGGTAACGGCGGTGCATGGAAACTAACGGTCAACAGTAACTGTGAATGGAAAATCACAGGAGGGGATACCTGGTGTAAAACCGATAAACTGGAAGGCAGTAAAACGGCCGAAATATTAATTCAGGTAGATACCAACGACACCAAAGCCGAAAGAGATACCCGTTTTACTTTTACCTGCGACCAGAAAGAGGCTGAAGTACATGTATATCAGGATACAAGCGGCAACAACTATTATTATGAACTGCCCGTTATTTTTCATTTATTCTATGCGGATGAAACCGACAGTTTGCAAAATGCTTCCGGAGAATTCTTCACCAAAATGATCGACGAATGTAACCGTTTATACAATACAGGTACCAATAGTATTCCTATGAACCTGAAATTGGTGGCGGCTACCGAAGATCCTGCCGGTAATCCCCTGGCCGAACCCGGCATCGAACGCATCCTGAAAACCCCGGCAGCAGTCATGAGCTGTGAGGATTTCATGGCTCAAAGCAATACTTCGTTCAATTCATTCGTTTGGGACCTGAATAAATACATCAATGTATTTGTATATACCTTTAAAGAAAAGACCACGGCAGGCATCTCCCACCTCCCATACACCCCCCGTGAAAACAGTCTTCCGGGCCTGACTGCGAATAACCACTATTTCTCGAACATGCCTTCCTATACCCACTGTATTTCTATCAACAATACCTATATCACCGAGGATGACGTTTATACGACTTTAGCCCATGAGCTGGGCCACTATTTGGGGTTATTCCACGTATTCTCCGAACAAGAGTGCAACGAAACGGATTATTGTGAGGATACTCCCAATTACGACCGCAATGCCTATACCGAATGGCTGAGTACACTCACGCCTCCTTACAATTTTCAGGAAGTGGTCAAAAGAAACGGATGTGAAGGAGAAAGTTTTATATCTACCAATATCATGGACTATTTCTGTTCATACCAAAACCGGTTTACCGCCAATCAATACAGCCGGGTACGCCATGTATTGGAAAATAGTCCCCTGATCCCCGGACCGAAAAACATCATTACAACGAAAGTGGCGCGGGAAGATATCGTTCCTGCAGCCAGAGCAATAGAGTAGCCTTCTGTTCTTATTTTCCTTTTTTCCACAACTGCCAGCTATTGATCATATTTTGCCACAGCACATACGAAGCAGGAGCGATGGAGGAAAGAGGGTTCAGATATACCTGTGCCATCCAGATAGCCAGGATGGTATTTTTCTGTCCGAGTCCCTGCCCTCCCGAAACAGGATCGCCATACCGCCGTCCGATACGCCTGCCCAGGATAAACTGCAGGACACAAATCACCAATGCTAATGCGGCCATCCACCACTCTTCCGTAATATCGGCATTCTCCTGATACACGATAAAATAAACCGTTTTCCCGGTTACAATAGTCAATCCCAACGCCCAAAGATAAAAAGAAAGAATTTGCAGTTTTTTCAACTGCCGGTGGAGAGACGGCAAAGCTTTCTCCAAAAACAGGGCCAATGCAAAAGGTAATATCAGGACAGGCATGACTTGCCGGCAAATGAAAAGTACGGAATTCCAGAAGGTCATATCGCTATGTTCTCCCAACAGAGTAAAGATCAAGGGAGATACGACAGCTACCACCAAACTACTCATCAAAGTATATGCCGCCAGACAGGCGACACTTCCTCCGAGCATTCCCGTGATCACTGCAGCAGCCGTTGCGGTCGGTGCCAAAACACAAATCAGACCTCCCTGTGCCACGACCGGATCGAACCACACCAATCCACCGTAAACCACCAAACACCCGACAACCTGAACAGCCAGCAACCACAGATGCAAACCACTGAACTTCAAATCGCGAAAAGACAATTTACAATATGTAATAAACAACATACTGAAAATCAGGTAGGGCGTTAAAAAAGCCAACTGTTGAAAGAATTCATAAAAAAATGCTCCCGACAACATGGCCAGCGGAAGCATCCAGGTCTTTATCTTTTGTAACACGACAAACGGATTTAGGAATTAAACCTTTTCTCATACCATTCCACAAAAGCCCCGTTCACCAGACGGTTTCCGCCCGGAGTGGGATAATCACCCGAAAAATACCAATCCCCGGAATGATTCGGACAAGCCTGGTGTAAATGATCTATCGTCTGATATACCACAGCTATTTCCGAAGGGCAATTCTCAGGGGTGATCATTTCGGCAATCTTAGCAGAAATCTCTTCGTCTGTAAAAGGAGCATAAATTTCTTTGACATAATTCACGACCTTTTCTTTGGGTAATGCTATCTGAGCCTTACTTTTGGTATACACCTCATCGATCACCCGTTCTAATCTCCTCTCTTTCAGCAAAGCGATAGCAGCATGAAAAGCGATAAACTCTCCCATCTTCGACATATCGATGCCATAACAATCCGGATAACGGATTTGAGGCGAAGAGGAGACAATCACAATCTTTTTGGGTTTCTGCCGGCAAAGGATTTTGATTATACTTTGCCTCAAGGTAGTACCCCGGACAATACTATCGTCGATAACGACGATCGAATCCACCCCTTCCCGTACTGTCCCATAAGTGGTGTCGTACACGTGGGCGGCTAAATCATTCCGGCTATTTCCTTCAGCGATAAAAGTCCTCAGTTTGATATCCTTGATGGCCAACTTCTCGGTCCGGATCTGCCGCGACAGGATTTCCCGGATCTGCGCGCTGCTCAGTTGTCCGTTCCGGGCACAGATCTCTTCACTCTTCTGCCGGTCCAACCAGGCTTCCAAGCCCTGCATCATCCCATAATAAGCGATTTCTGCCGTATTAGGGATAAAAGAAAAGATAGTGTGATCCACATCATATCCGACACTTTTCAAAATATTTTCGGTCAGCAGACGCCCCAGTTCCTTCCGTTCGTTATAAATATCGCAATCACTTCCCCGGGAGAAATAAATCCGTTCAAAAGAACAGGGAGTTACCTCAACGGCCGGATGGATCGTACTTACTTTCATATTACCGTTCCGTTTCACAACGATACTCTGTCCGGGCATCAATTCTTTCACCTCTGTTACCGGCAAATCGAAAACCGTCTGAATAACCGGACGCTCGGAAGCAACGACGATCACCTCATCGCTGGCATAATAAAAAGCAGGCCGGATTCCATGAGGATCCCGGAAAGCGAAAAGATCCCCGCTTCCCAACAAACCGGTAATGACATATCCTCCGTCCCAGCGTGCCGAAGCTTCCTGCAAAATATGTTCGATATCGATATTCTCTTCGATCGCATCGTTCATCGCCTGACCGGCCAGGCCCTCGGCCTTGAATCTCCGGTAGAGGTGTTCCACCTCATAATCCAGTAAATACCCTAATTGCTCCAGTATAATAAAAGTATCCGCATTATGCCGGGGATGTTGTCCCCGTTCCACGATATACTGCAATATTTCGTCCACATTGGTCAGGTTGAAATTTCCGGCCAACGAAAGATTCCGGCTCCGCCAATTATTACGACGCAAAAAAGGATGCAGGTATGAAATCCCCGAACGCCCCGTTGTACTGTAACGCAAATGCCCCATGTACATCTCGCCGATAAAAGGCAACTCCTCGTCGGGCACCTCCGGTTCTATCCTCCGGCATTCGGTAATCGCCCGGTGGACAGCAGAAAAAATATCCTGAATAGCCCCCGTTCCTTCCGCCCTCTCCCGGAAGATATATTCTTCGCCCGGACGGGCATTCAACTTTACCGAAGCCATTCCGGCTCCTTCCTGTCCACGGTTGTGCTGTTTTTCCATCAGCAGGTAAAGCTTATTCATCCCCCAAAAAACATCTCCGTATTTTTTCCGGTAGTATTCCAAAGGTTTCAACAACCTCACCATGGCAATCCCACATTCATGTTTAATTGCGTCACTCATAACATTTCCATTCCTGTTCGTTATCTCAAAAACAAAAGTTCCCGATATTTCGGCAACGTCCACATTTCATTATCGACAATCAATTCCAATTTATCGATATGAGCCCGGATCTCATCGAAGGTCGGGGCTATCCGGTCGTGATAAGCAATCGCTTTTTCCCGTATATCCCCCATCTTATTGATCACTTTCCGGGTTTCCACCATTGCCTCCACCTGGGTCTGAATACAGGTCATATGCCGGGCTATCTTCTCTATCAATTCTAAGTCTTGTTCGGCCAAAACCCTGGCTTTCTCTTTCGGGAAAATCGCCATAAACTTGCTTACCTTATCCAGCAACATACTCTGGTAACGCGAAGCCACCGGTAAGATATGATTCATAGCCAAATCTCCCAATATACGGGCTTCGATCTGTACCTTTTTGGTATATGTCTCCCATTTCACTTCAGCCCGGGCATGCAGTTCCACTTCGTTCAATACACCGGTTTCTCCGAACATCCGGATGTTCTCCTGGGCTAACAGACGATCGAAGATCAGGGGAACGCTGGTCTCACAATCCAACCCACGCCGGGCAGCTTCAGCCTTCCATTCATCACTATATCCATTCCCCTCGAACCGAATCGGTTTGCATGCCACCGTATACCGTTTTAACACCGTAAAGATAGCATTTTCTTTCGTATGTCCTTCAGCGATGAGTTTATCAATATCAGCTTTAAACTCTTTTAACTGATAAGCCACTGCCGTATTCAAAGTGATCATGGCATCGGCACAATTATCCGAGGAACCGACGGCACGGAATTCGAACCGGTTGCCGGTAAATGCAAACGGTGATGTCCGGTTACGATCGGTCGTATCCCTGAATAGTTCAGGGATATGCGTAATCCCGTCCATCCTGAACCCGGTCTTTTTATCCAACTGAATCGCTTCATCCGATTGGCTGAATTCGATTTTATCCAGAATAGCCGACAACTGAGTCCCCAGGAATACCGACAAAATAGCAGGAGGAGCTTCGTTAGCTCCTAAACGATGGGCATTGCCTGCACTCATCACAGAGGCTTTCAATAAGCCATTCCGTCGATAGACCGCCATCAGGATATTCACCAGAAAGGTGATAAATTGCAGATTCTCTGTAGCAGAACGTCCCGGAGATAACAGATTCACTCCCGTATCGGTACCCAAAGACCAGTTGTTGTGCTTGCCCGAACCGTTGATCCCCTTGAAAGGTTTTTCGTGCAAAAGTACCCGGAAACAATGACGCCTCGCCACCACTTTCATGGTAGACATCAACAACTGATTGTGGTCATTAGCCAGATTGGTCTCTTCGAAAACCGGAGCAAGTTCGAACTGGTTCGGAGCCACCTCATTGTGGCGGGTTTTTACCGGGATTCCCAATTGCTGACATTCGTATTCCAGATCCTTCATAAAAGCAATCACCCGAGTCGGTATAGAACCGAAATAATGATCATCCAGCTGTTGATTTTTAGCACTTTCATGTCCCATCATCGTCCGGCCGGTAAGTACCAGATCAGGACGGGCCGCCCACAGGCTTTCGTCTACCAAAAAATATTCCTGCTCCCATCCCAGATAAGAGAACACTTTTTCCACCTTCGGGTCGAAATACCGGCAAATATCCACAGCCGCACGGTTTACTGCCTCGAGAGCCCTCAAAAGAGGGGCCTTGAAATCCAGGGCCTCCCCCGTATAAGCAATAAAGATAGTCGGTATACAAAGGGTCGTATCGACAATAAAGGCCGGAGAACTAGGATCCCAGGCACTATATCCCCGGGCTTCAAATGTATTGCGAAGACCACCGCTCGGAAAACTGGAAGCATCCGGTTCTTGTTGTATCAGCAACTTTCCTGTGAACTCTTCCAACACTCCTCCTTCGTGATCGGCCTCGATAAAAGCATCGTGTTTCTCCGCAGTTCCTCCCGTCAAGGGTTGAAACCAATGCGTATAATGAGTAGCTCCCATATCCTGAGCCCACTGTTTCATTCCGGCAGCCACACAATCGGCTGTTTCCCGATCCAACGGGCTCCCGTTCTTCATCGTATTCATCAACGTTTCGAAACAAGCTTTCGGCAAATATTTCCGCATTTTGTCCCGGTCAAAAACATATTTTCCGAAATACTCTGCCGGACGTTCGGCAGGTGCTTTTACTTCTACGGCTTTTCTTCCGATCGCCTCTTCAACCATTTTAAATCTAAGTGTTGTCATAATATTTATTGTTTAGGTGGTTCTTTATCTCTGTATACATCATCGGCCAACGGCATCTTACACCCTTCCCACAGCAGACAGGACCATTTCGCCGGGTAACGCCGGATCTGCACCACTATCCGCAGCCTCGTCAATATAGTCTATGTTCTTACTTTTATTCGAGAGAATATCTCCGACCATAACGTTCAACTGTGATAGTGTAATCTTCATAAGCCTGAAATTTTAAATCAAACGATAAGTGCCGGAAGTCTTTTCCCGGCAGAAGGAAATTGAAAAGTGTCTTTAGCCGTTCCCACAATCTGACATTCCGGGAAAAAAGAGACGATTTGCCGATATTGTTTCAATAAAAACATCTGTTTTCAATATTCAATCTAAAAAAACAAGGGGATATATACGCTACAAAAAGTATTTTTCCAAACCCATTTCTTATTTTCATTAAAACCAAGACAAAAATATATATTTAGAACAATAATCAAATAAAATTTGAATTATTTTTCCACATACCCCCCAAAAAAATACATATATATCAAAATAGAACACAAATAATTCAATACATACCCCCCCAATTTTACACACACCTACAATAAAAATAGATTTTACTATAAAATCGATAGTTTCCAAAATAATCAGTAGGATCACTTTAGATTTTAATCTCCAAAACATTCTTTGTATCCGGTATTTTATGCCTACCAGAGTTTACGTCAAATGTTGCCCGTAACAGTCGAGGAAGATGAACCTTTACAAGAAATCCATATACAAAATGCAAATTTATGACGAAACTATTGAAAAATAATGACGTATTTGTTACATATCCGCAGGGACAAAATCAAAGAAAAACAAAAAAATATGCAGGAAAATATACAAGAAATAAATATCTTTACAGAGTATTTGCAGCAAGTTTTATATTGTTAATATCCGGTAACAAACCAATAAGTATACCCTTATGAAAAAAATAAGAGTGATACAATTATTGTTCCTATCCTTATTTCTGATCGGGACCTACCTCCCAACTCAAGCCCAGAAAATAGACACGATCTCGGTTTACAGTACGTCCATGAAAAAACAAATTAAAAATATCATTATCCTGCCTGCCAGCTATACCCAAAATACACAGAAAAAATACCCGGTAGCCTATCTGCTCCACGGTTATGGAGGATGTTACGATACGTGGGCCACCTATACAAAACCCGATCTGGCTCAAATGGCTTCTAATTTCGATATGATCATCGTATGTCCCG
>ERZ773147.4263-NODE-4263-length-10092-cov-5.435489_pt1 | contig 10092 bp, 7 predicted proteins | sample MGYA00580851_ERZ773147 | MGnify/ENA primary metagenome ERZ773147 (study PRJEB29015, sample SAMEA2737818) | human gut metagenome | biome: human gut; feature: human-associated habitat; material: faeces | place: China | collected 2012 ... | reverse complement strand
CGTTATGCCATCCTCCAGAAACACCCGGAGATTTATTTCTCCACCATGCCGCTCCGATTTGAGAACCGCGAAGAAGCCGTTGCGTGGATCTGCCGGAATCAGTTGGGACGGCGAAACCTGAGCCCCGAACAGAAACGCTATCTGCTTGGGAAGCAGTACGAAGCCGAGAAGAAGGCTGCAAAAATCTTTCGGGGCAATCAGTACACTTTAGCAAAGAAAAGTGGTGGTGATCACGGTGATAACCACCACTCCGGGAAGAAAACCTGCGACCGGATCGCAGAGGAAAACGGTGTCAGCCGTGCCTCCGTTCTTCGTGCCAGCCACTATACACGAGGCATCGACATCGCAGATAATCTCTCTCCCGGCATCAAGCAGAAAGTCTTTTCCGGCGAAGTGAAGTTCACCAACGAAGAAATGTCCAAGCTTGTGCAGGCAAGTGTCGAGCATCGTTCAGATGTCCTTGCTCAAATCCTGCATCCAGAGGCATTGGAAGTGTTGGAATCTGCCAGCGCAGAATTTGAACCTGAAAAAGCGGAACCCGTTCCCATGCCCACACCACAAACAGAAGAATTCCGGTGCTATCATGTACCGGACGAGTTTATGAAGGTTTACAAATCTTTGAGCCGTGCGACCGAAATGATGAAAAACTCATGGAAGAAAACGCTCAAAAACAATCCCAGCTATTTCACTGACCCGGAAAAGCAGAAGGTTCTCCGCTTCGCAATGCAGCGACCTGCTAACTACCTGACTGAAATCGAAACCTATCTGGAAAAGGCTCTTGCAGAAGCCCTTGAAGAAGAAAAGACCGCATAACGACAGGCACTTGTAAGCCATCAACGAGCCACCAGCCGCAAGTGCAGGGCGGAAAGCATCCGCGCCCTTGCGCCTGATAAAAAATGGAACTTTGATTTTCTTGCCCGGCTTTGCTGCGGTGGGACGATCAAAGGAGCGTGCGTTTGAACAAAAAGAAAAAGTCCACAAACACTTCCCCTTACCCCGATGAAGTCATTGACCGTCTGGCGCGGGCATTCTATCCGGCCATCCTTGCCTGCTGGAACAGCGAGGAGGGGCAACGGGAGTTTGCCGCGTGGCAGGCGGAACAGGCTCATCATGCAAACAACGAAAAACAGGAAGTTCCCGCTGGGGAACTCCCTGTTGTACATATCGCTATCGTCTGTGGCTTTTGGCAGGGTGCGTCCTATTCAGGGGCGCACCCTGTTTTTGTGGCTATTTTTACCATCACATAAATTTGCACTGCCGTTGCCATAGCAACCGACAAAGGAAAGTGAATTTGATAAAATGCTCTGCGGTTGGTTATTGCTAACTAACTGCCACAACCAAAGAACCATTGATTTATCAAAGGAGTTTTCCATGAAAAAGATTTCTCGTCGTTCGTTTATCACTGCCATGGCTGCTGTAAGTGCAGCCGGTGTTCTGGCCGCCTGCGGTTCTTCTTCCAGCAGCACGGCTTCTTCTGTGGCTTCTTCCGCTGTATCCAGCGAAGCAACTTCCTCTGCCGCATCTATGGATGAGACCGGTACCCATACCGTCGTAGACCACGGCGGCAACGAAGTAGAAGTGCCTAATAAGGTCACCCGTGTCGTCATCGACCAGATTCCAATCCTGTCCACCTACATGGCTTATTTTGAGGGCAGTGCTCCCTACATCGTGGGTTACTGCGGCTCTTTCAAGTCGGTTATTTCTGACACTGTGTTGAAAAACATCGCCCCGGAGCTTCTGGAGTCCAGCGATACGGTCTATGCTCAGAGCGACCTGAACATCGAGGAGATCATGAAGCTGAACCCTGATGTTATCCTGTACAATGCAGGCAATTCCTCCCATGCAGAGATCCTGAAGGCCAGCGGTATTCCCTCGATCGGCTTTGCCACCGTGGGTGCTTCCACCGAGGCTGACCCGCTGGAGCGCTATGAGGAGTGGCTGAAACTGCTGGAGGATATCTTTGGCGAACCGGGCAAGACCGAGGCCTTTGTGGCTGCCGGTGACGAGATCGTGGCCGATGTGGAAGCCCGCATTGCGGATATTCCTGAGAGCGACCGCCCCAGTGCGCTGATTCTGTGGAAGTATTCGGACGGAGTGCCGCAGGTTTCCGGAAATGGCACCTTCGGTACCTACTGGATGAAGCATCTGGGCGTGACTGACAAAGCGCTGGAAGCCACCGGTTTTGCCCAGACCAGCATGGAACAGGTCTACAGCTGGGATCCGGACATTCTCTTCCTCGATGGCCCCGGCCTGCAGCCCCTGCGCACCGAGGACGTGCTGAGCGGGAATGTGGACGGTGCTGACTTCTCCACCCTGACTGCCGTGAAGAGCGGCCGAGTCTACAACACTACGCTGGGTATGTGGAACTGGTTCACCCCGAATCCGGATGCTCCGCTGGTGCTGGCATGGCTGGCCTGCAACACCTACCCGGATGCTTTTGCCGATTATCCGCTGGGCGATACCATCAAGGAATATTACAAGACATGGTACGGCTACGATGTGACAGATGACGAGTTGGAGGAAATGCTGCTGTACTGATGAAAGATACCATCTGGATCAAAAAAGGCCGCTTTACCCCGCTGGCTATCCTGCTGATGCTGGCACTGCCGTTGACCACCTCGGTAATCTGCCTGTGCTTCGGACGTATGAATGTCCCGGTCGGGGAGGTGCTGGCCGCTCTGCGCACAGCTCTGACCGGCGGCAGCGCGGCCAATGTGCAGAACTATTCCATCGTCATCAACCTGCGTCTGCCGCGCATCCTCATGGCCATCATCGTGGGTGCAGGGTTGACCTGTGCGGGCAACACCTTTCAGTCCCTGTTTTCTAATCCGCTTGCCACACCGGATATTTTGGGTGTAACCAGCGGCACCTGTGTGGGTGCAATTCTGGCCATCATTCTGTCGTGCAGTATTCTGGAAACACAGCTCATTGCGCTGGTGTTCGGTCTTGTGTCTGTCTGCTTTACCCTGAAAATTGCAGGCAAGAACGATGGCCGTTCCATGGTCTATCTGGTTCTGGCCGGAACCATTGCCTCTTCTCTTTTCAATGCGGTTGGATCGCTGCTCAAGTATACGGCCGACCCGCAGGATAAGCTGCCGGAGATCACCTACTGGCTGATGGGCAGTTTTACCAGTGCCAGCTACCAGAAGATCCTCATCGGCTGCCCGCTCATCATCGCAGGCATCGCTGTCATTTACCTGCTGCGCTGGCGGCTGAACATCCTCTCCCTGAGCGATGACGAAGCCCGCGCCAGCGGCATCAACATCAAACAGACCCGAATGCTGTTCATTGTTGCATCTACGCTGGTCACGGCTTCAGCCGTTTCCATGTGCGGTCAGGTGGGCTGGATCGGGCTGCTGATCCCGCACGCATCCCGGATGCTGGTAGGAAGCAACAACCGTTATGTGGTGCCCCTCAGTCTCAGTCTGGGAGCCAGCTTTATGATCCTGATCGATACCCTGTCCCGCAGCATCAGCATTATCGAGCTGCCTCTTTCCATCCTCACCGCTATCATCGGTGCGCCGGCATTTATTTCTCTGCTGAATAAAACAAGGAGCAACCTGCAATGATCTTGGAAGTGCAGAACGGTTGCTTCGGCTACCCGAAGCAGCCTGTGATTCTCGAAAATATCAATTTGTGTCTGGAAGAAGGACACATCCTTGCAATTCTTGGACCAAACGGCATTGGTAAAACCACCCTGCTCAAGTGCATGATCGGTCTGCTGCCATGGCACAGCGGAAAAACCCTATTTTATGGGAAGGATATCCACACCCTCAAGCCGAAGGATGTCTGGAGCACCATATCCTACATCCCGCAGTCCCGTGGCTTCGCTTTTTCCTACACCGGTCTGGAAATGGTTCTGCTGGGGCGCAGTGCGCATCTCGGAACCTTTCAGCAACCCGGCAAAGAGGAAATCGAAATGGCGGAAGCCATGATGGAACGAGTTGGGATCACCAGTCTTGCCAACAAGGACTGCAACCGGATGAGCGGCGGTGAACTACAAATGGTGCTCATTGCCCGTGCTCTCATCAACGAGCCGAAGCTCATCATTCTGGACGAGCCGGAAACCGGTCTGGATTTCCACAATCAGATCTTAGTACTGAATATGGTGGAGCGGCTGGCGCATGAATCCGGCATCAGTGCCATCATGAATACCCACTATCCCACCAATGCTATGAGCGTAGCGGACGAAGCCCTGATGCTGAACCGCAAAGGCGAATTTTTCTACGGTCCAGCTGCGGAGATCTTGAACGAGGAGAACATCTCGTATTCTTTTGATGTTCAGGTGCTGGTGGATGAACTGCATTATCAGGGGCGGTCGGTGCGCAGCATCGTTCCGGTTGGTCTGCGGGAGGAAACTGCTGTATGAACAATGTTCCTTTTACACTTTCCCAGGTTCGCCCGATCCGGGACGCTATGACCGTTTCCCGACCTTCCGGACTGGGCTATGGAGTGCCGATAACATGGTTTTCCTTGGGCGCAGGCACTTCTATTACCCCGGAATACTATGACTGCACCACTCTTTATCTGGGTGGTGAGGGAAACGGCAAGTTTCTTCTGGGAGTCGATGGGCAGGAAGTGTCTGTCAAACCCGGAGAAGTGCTGTATGTACCGCCGAAAACACTGTGCGGCACAAAAACCGACAGTGGAATGATCTATACCGAAATCATTTTGAAAAAGGAGAATTTTACCATGAACAACATCATCAAGGCAGGCCAGCCCACCGAACTGAAGAACCTCATTTCTTATGAAGAGGGCAGCATCGCCAATCTGGACATCGCCCATGCCGACAACATGAAATTCGTGCTGATGGCCTTTGACGAGGGCACCGGCCTGACCCCGCACCGTGCTCCCGGCAATGCCATCCTGACCGCCCTCGAAGGCAAGGCCATTATTGGCTATGAGGACAAGGATTACGAGCTGAACGCAGGCGAGAGCTTCCGCTTCGATAAGAACGGCCTGCACAGCGTTACCGCACAGGGCAAATTCAAAATGAGCCTGCTGCTGGTGATCGAATAAGCGATTTTCTGTTTCATAACTGACGCAAAGAACCCGTCCGGACGTACCGGACGGGTTCTTTGCGTCTGCCAGATTCAGCAGTAGTAGAGGAACGAACGCAAGCGGCTCCATGCAGTTTCATCCCAGTCATTATCAAGGGAAATCTGGAACAGCGGAGCCCGACAGGCATCGTGCAGGCCGCGCATATCCAGAATCATCGCTGTATTTTCATACCGGGGTGCAAGGGTCAGCACTGCATTGGTACGGTTAGAAAGCTCCACGGCCTTGGCGTACCGATATCGACCGTTCCCGCCTGAAAAATTCGGCAAGGCAGAGTCCGCAATGAGGAACAGTGTTTCAGCGTCTTCCGCAAAGGCACTCTGCGCTCCAAGTTCATTACCAAGGGTCTGCATCTGCCTCTGCATCTGGTCAAGCCAACCAGCCGATGGTTTGTTTTCATCCAAATTGTCTTTCCACAGAAACCAGAGTGCCTCGCTGAGCGGGGCGCGAAGCACCTGTTCGCCTTCGGCTTCCAGCGCGGCAAGTACGCCGCTGTCCAGTTCTGTCAGGCAGAGCGGCGTACCAACAGCGGCAATGCGGCGGCCTTTTGCGGGAAGTGCGCCGATCTCTCTCGCCGCGGTGTGCAGCTGCTCCCAGCCGGGCAGAGCATCCCACTGTGCCGAAATGTCTGCACGTTGGTCTACCGGGGCGGCATAGAGGATATCTCCCGCCAGCAAAGTGCGGAAGAGTGCGTCACGGTTCTGCGCCATTTCGGGCAGTGTTTCCAGCATCGGGCTGATAAGTTGAGCATTCCGCTCTTTTCTGCGGTCCAACACAGCACGGATGACACGGGCGTACTGACCGTCTGCTTCCGCTCCCTGCGTCTGCGGAATCAGGAACTGCGCATCTGTCTGGTCGTTTTTTCGCTCGGCAAGGATACTGCCCAGCAGTGCCGGGAAAGGCAGGTATTCTTTTGCACTCGTCTCCGCTCGGCCAAGGCTCAGAATATCGTCCGTCAGGTGCGGCAGCTCGTAGGGGTCTGCCCCTTGCTGTTTGAAATATGCGGCCAGATAGGGCGTATAAGCACCCATCGCCGGAAGATAGAGTGGCACATTGGGTGATGGTGTCTGTGCCAGACGACAGGGGTGAATATCGACCTGCTCGATGTTGAAATCTGTCGGCAGAGCCACCGCCGGGCGGTGTTGCAAGCTGTTCAGGAACGCTTCAATGCGAGTGATGACACCCACATTGGAAAAGTGCTCGTCCACTTCGATCTGCAAGTAGGGTTTATCGCCCATCTCCTGCTTGAACAGGTGTGAGAGCATGGTGTCCGGGCCGCAGCCGTGGTTCGTCAGGTAGACAGCGTAGAGGTTCGGGTGGTGAGCGATCAGCTTTGCTCCGGACAGGATATGCTGCCCGAACGGATAATAAAGATTATCGTATTCATCGGAGATGTCCAGCGCATGGCCGGGCAGGTGGCTCAGCGTGATGACTTTATAGCCGCGTTCCAACAGCAGTTCCGGGATGCCCATGTTCAGGATGGGGTCGGAAACGCCGTAGTTGCGGGTGATGAGCACCAACACTTTATCGTCCGGTCTCAGGGTCGCCAGCAGAGCTTTGCCCTGTTTTTCCACGGCGGCGGTATGGCGGCGCACCGCCATGGCACCACTGAGCAGAGCTTTGGCACAAAACGGTTTCGGGATTCCTAAAATCTTGCTCAGTCCCAGCATTGCAGATGCCATGGCTTCCTGCCCGAAGTCCAGATCAAATACCGGACTGAGCAGAGTGATGCCCTTGCTCTCAATGTCCAGAGCTTTGGCAATGGATGCGGCTGCCGTCTGCATATAGACACAGCCGTAGTTGTGTTTCACACGGCTCTTTTCGTGCTTCATCGTGTGGATGGTGGGCAGGAAGATATAATCTACTTTTTGGTCGATGAGCTGCTGCATATGGCCGTAAATAAGTTTGACCGGGTAGCAGGTCTCCCCTTGTGCGGTCTGCTGAGCCAGCCGGATCGTTTCCTCACTGGTGGGGTCAGTCAGGACGACATTGAAGCCCAACGAGGTAAAGAAGGCATTTGCCATCGGGAAGAATTTGTGGATCATCAACGCAAAAGGCACACCTACGGTCTTTTTACGTGGGTCGCGTTTACCGGTGTAACCCTCCAAAAGCAGTTTGTCCGCCTGCTTGTAGAAGTCAATATTCTTCTGAATCTCCGCACTGCGGCTGTCCTCTGCATCCTTTGCCGGGCTGTCAAATCCCACAAATCGGCTGGGTGCGTCGCCCACAGCTTCCTGTGCCAGCAAAGCCGCGCCATACGCACCACTGATGGAAAAGATCGGGCTGACCTGTATGCGGTCGCCGTATGCGGATTGGAATGCCGCCACAATGCCGGGGTTGTAATCGACACCGCCCTGCAAAACGATGTGCTGCCCCACAGGTTTAGAACCAACCACTTTATGCAGATAGTTCTGTACGATGGAGTGACAAAGGCCTGCGGCAATATCCGCCCGTGAAATACCTTCAGCGGAAGCGGACGCAATGGCCGTTTCGATAAACACCGTGCACCGTTCTCCCAAGGATGCCGGATGTTCAGAGGATAAGGCTAATGGGCCAAATTCCGCCAGTGGGATGCCCATACGGGCAGCTTGTTCTTCCACAAAAGAACCGGTACCGGCAGCGCAGATCTTGTTCATCTGAAAATCCACAACTTCACCGTTCTGGATGCTGATGTATTTGCTATCCTGTCCGCCGATCTCAAAGACAGTATCCACCTCCGGCACCCAGTGCGCAGCGCCCTTTGCCTGCGCGGTGATCTCATCCCGCACGGCATCGGCACCGATGCGCTTGCCGACACGCTCCCGCCCGGAGCCAGTCACGCCCACCGCCGTAAAGCGCACCGCACCGAACCGTTCCCGGATGCTGGCCAGCCCCTTGCGGATAACTCCTTCCGGGTCGCCTGCGGTGCGCAGATACTGGAAATCCACCAGTTCACCCTCCGGCCCCACCAGAACAAGGTCGGTGCTGGTGGAACCGATGTCGATGCCCAGCGCACAGCCCTTCTCCGGGAGGATACCGGTGGCCTTCGGCTCAGAAAGATCAGTGCCGGGCAACAGTTCCAGTTTGGGCAATGTTCCGACCATGTGGTGTGTTGTTAGTGTACGGTCCAGAGAATCATTCAGTTGACGTAACGTGAACGAGCCGGATGCTTTGAGTGCAGCACCAAGAGCCGCTTCATATCGGGCAAACTCCGGAACGATGAGCTCTTCTTCGGTCAGGCCGAACACTTCCCGAATAGCCCGTATCACACCGGAGTTGCAGGTCACGCCGCCGCAGAATACCACTGGTTTGCAGACCGGCAGCCGCCGCACAATGGTCGCCTTGTAGTTATGGATCATTGCATAGCACAATCCCAGCAGGATATCCGGCGTGGAAACACCTTCCTGCTGGCGGTGAATGATATCCGTTTTGGCAAACACTGCGCAGCGTCCGGAAAGCCGCAGAATGCTCTGCGCCTGCTCAACCAGCGCAGAATAATCCTCCAGCTTGCAGCCCACACGGGACATCTGATCCTCAAAAAAGGAACCGGTGCCGCCTGCGCAATGCTCGTTGGCCGCAAACTGCGGGGTCCGGCTCTGGACTTCCGTGATGAACCGCGCACCTTGACTGCCGATTTCAATAATCGAACCGGCCTGCGGCACAAGCCTGCGTACACCTTCCACGATGGCAGGAATCTCTCCCAATTCTGACAGAACCGGACAGCGTTCCAGTAGTGCCCCGGCATTATCACCTGTCACACAAACGGCAAGTGTCTCGTCCCTGCCAATAGCAAGTTCCGACAAGCCCTGCCGCAGGCACAGAAGTGGTCTGCCGTGATGCACGGCAAGCCAGTACTTCTCCACTGTTCCGTTCTGCATCAGCACGATTTTGACCGTGGAGGTACCAAGATCCATTCCCAAAGAATACATGGGACAGCTCCTTTCAAAAATCAACCCTGCTGCTTTGAGGGTTTGACATTTCAAACTTCATTCCGTATAATAGAGCTGTCGTAAATTAGACAGCTCTAACCAGAGTTTAACACAACTACCTCGATGTGTCCGTTGTTATGGCAACGGACGGAATGATTTTGGAGCATGGAAAAATATTATTCGATTTTACAGCAGTGCGGAATGTTCCACGGCATCCAGCCGCGCCGCTACCGGGATGTTCTGGACTGCCTGCACGCAAGCGTGCATCAATATCCCCGCAATACGCATCTTGTGGAACTGGGTGAGCAAAGCCACAATACAGGCATCCTGCTGGATGGCACAGTGGAAGAGTTTCTGTATGATGAAAATGGAAATCAGGTCAGCATCTGCCGGCTGGCAAGCGGGCAGATTTTTGGGGCCGAACTGGCCTGTACCGGCTGGAGTACCAGTCCGGTCTGCCTGCGGGCCGACTCAGACTGTACGGTGCTCCGGTTGGATTTCAGCGCTCTCATGTCCCAGCAGACCATGACCTGTCCCTGCCGGATGCAGGTGACCGCTAATCTGATGCAGGACATGGCACAGCAGCTTTTATTCTTTAATACAAAGGTGCGTATTCTTGCCCAGAAGCGTTTGCGGGACCGGCTGAAAATTTATTTGCAGACGCTGACACCGGACAGCAAAGGATGTTATCATCTGCTGTACAGCCGTACCGAGCTGGCCGACTTCCTCTGTGTAGATCGCAGCGCGCTTTCCCGCGAATTGTGCCGGATGCGGGATGAAAAGGTTATTGAATTTTCCGGGGCAAAAATCAAGATCCTAGATCATGATTTTCTCCGTCACTGAGCTTCAAGCTGAAATAAAAGGAAGGCAGGGTGTTCTTTTGATGGAACACTCCGCCTTCCTTATCGTGTGTGGATTTTGGGGGGTTAGTCTTCTAGTCCATGGATTCCAGCCACATTCTTCAAATATTCCTCCGGTTCGCCGTTTAGAATCAGGTCTGCATACGCCAGAGGGTCATTATAGATGAGACAGTCTAACTCCGACCTCTGCGCCATGGTCACGTCCAGTGCATCCTCGACCCCGGTGCAGTCGATGGAAATTTTTCTCCCATCCCGGAGCAGTAGTT
>ERZ773147.4258-NODE-4258-length-10098-cov-6.571742_pt1 | contig 10098 bp, 11 predicted proteins | sample MGYA00580851_ERZ773147 | MGnify/ENA primary metagenome ERZ773147 (study PRJEB29015, sample SAMEA2737818) | human gut metagenome | biome: human gut; feature: human-associated habitat; material: faeces | place: China | collected 2012 ... | reverse complement strand
TGTAGTAGCGGTAGTTTGCCTTCATGTGGTCGCTGTACTCTTCCTTGACGAACTGACCTTCCACGCCGAAGTAAGCAACAATATCATCGTAAGTTGCATCGAAAATATTCTTATTGACCTCGTTCATCCAGACGTAGCCCTTCTGCACCTGCTCTTCCGTTACGATGCCGTCTCCGCCGGAGGCCGCAGCGTCCGGCGAGGTGGGCTGGGAGCCTTCTGTCGGAGCAGCTTCTTCCGAAGCATTTTCTCCGATGGCATCCGGCATGGACTTGCCTGCGTCAATCAGCGGCAGATACCAGTCGGTATAGCGGTAGGGATATGTATCTTCCTCCATGTCATCCCAGTAGAGTCCCCACGGGCGCAGATAGATGTCGTAGTGGAACTCGTCATCGCCATCTTCATAGTCGCCGCTGATCCAGATCATGTCGTCATGGTCCAAAAGGCCGGGGTCAACGATCCAGTCGGCATGCTCCAGGGCCACGTTTGTGAACCAGCCGCCCTCGGACATCACCGTGCCGTGCTCGCCGGTTCCGGCTTCGCTCAGACTGACCTGCGCGGAAGCCATGGGTTCGGACCTCGTGTAGTCCTCGTCCCAAAGCGTGATCGTGCCAGTGTAGTCCGTGCCGATGTCAATGACGCCGCAGACATCCCACCATTTTCCCTCCATGCTCTCGTAGTAGCCGTAACAGCCGCTCATCTTCCACCAGCCGTACCATTCGCCGTTCCACCAGTCGAGCAGTGCATCGCCAGTCTCGGCTGGATCGGAGGTCAGCGTGCTGTCAACGGGCGGTTCACCGCCAGTCGTATCAGCTGCGGGAGTCTCACGATTAAGTGAGGATGGGTCGATGGTGATCTTGCCGCTTTTCTTGCCGAGGAACTGCTCGAAGGTTGCCTCGACTGGACTGGTCGTGTCCTGAAGCAGATATGCTGTCCGGACTTCCACCGTTGCGCCCGGAGCGACGTCTGTAAACTGGCCTTCTATCACGGTTTCAAAGGTGTCGTAGTCGGCAAAGACGGTTGCAGCTTCCAGTTCTACGCCGTTTTGCATGAGCGTTTCATCGACGCTCCAAAGATACGACGCATTCTCCTTGCCGTTGTTTGTGAAGTCCAGTGTCAGAACGATCGCGTCATTTCCGTCCGAATCTTCCATGATGCACGCGCCCTTGTAGAGCAGCTCATAGTCACCGAGCTTGATCAGATTGGAGTCTGCTGTCTTTTCCTTACCGCAGGCGGTGAGGCTGAACAGCATCAGCACTGCAAGAAGCAGGCATAGAAGCTTGGTCTTCGTCTGTTTCATAATTCCCTCCCAATATCCTTCAGGGATGCACAAATCTGCCGATCAACAGAAAATAACATATCATTCCGGCAAAAACAGCGGTGCATCCCTGAGACATTTTGCTTTCCTTATTTCTTTTCGCGCTGGATAAGATTTCCATCCTTGTCGGTGAACTTGCCGCAAAGAATCTTGATAAAGTCAACAAGGTACCCGATGCCGAACAGACCTGCCGTCAGCGTATAAAGAATACCCGTGCCGATCTTGCCGACATAGTAGCGGTGGACGCCAAGCCCGCCAAGGAAGAGGCAGAGCAGGAACGTTGTCATCCAGTCCTTCGTTTCGGCCGGAACCTCTGGTGCGACATAGTCCTCTACTTCCTCACCGTTCAAGATCTTCTTCACGGTTTCAGTCACGGTGTCGATATAGGCGCCACGCTCCGTTGCAAGGCCGACTGTCGCACCCTTGAGGCCCTTGCGCAATGCACTGTTCTTATCAACGCGCATACCACCAACCGACATCTTGGCCTCCGTAATGACTGGCTGGATCCGGATGTGTGTGCCGTCCTTGAGGAAAAGCCAGAGACCAACGTCCACATTCGGTTCTTTCTCGAACGAGATGCGTTGACCGGGAATGCCACCCTTGATCTGGAACGGCATCTGGAACGCTGCCCTGCGGGCATTGAGCTTCTCCATGATCTCCTCGAGTGTGGTGGAATAGGAAAGATCAAATTCACGGGGACTAGTCGCAAATGCGACGTCTTTCATGCTGCCGGTAAGGTTATCCATAGCGTTTTCTCCTTTCTAAAAGTCCGGTGGGTGGCTGATACATATCGTGTTTCTATGCAGCTTACTTTTTTGCAAAAGTGCCGCTGATGCCGTAGCCGGAGTTCTCATTCATGGTAAGGCTGCTGCTGTCCACAGAGAACGTGTAAGTAGACGGTTCACTCCATGCCTCCAGCGTCACCGTGAGCTGGTCGCCGTCAATGGTATAGGTGCCGTTCTGCTTCATATACGCATTCTCCATGGTGCATTTGCCTTTTCCGTTGAACGTCCATGTGATCACACCGTCATCTCCGAGATCAGCAGACCATGTTCCGGCCAGCGCATCCTTACTGCCGCAGGCGGCAAGCATCAGGAGCGCAGCTGCAATCAGGAGTAATGCTACATACTTTCTCATTTTTAAGTCCTTCTTTCTAAATCGTCGTTTAATGGATGGTTCAGCCGTTCACCGCGCCGCCGCAGTATTCACAGCAGCCGCTTGCATCCGGCGTGGTGGTTGCGCCGCAGTAGGGGCAGGTAACTGCCGCTTTGGGTGCGGCTGCCTGCTCAATCTTCTCACGCACATCTTTGCGTACCTGCGTCAGTGCCTGACGGATCTCCTCGCCGAGCTTTTTGCAGTTGCGGTACTCGACGTTGGTTTCAGGGTTGCATCTTGCCGGCATGCCCGGGCGTGCCGAGGGCGGCGTAATGTCTATAGAGCTGGAGTTGACCTGAAAGCGCATTTCGTCAAAGTAGGGGTTGTTGACGAATATGGTGATGTAGAAGTCATAGGAGTATTCATAGCGCGGCGGATTGTAGCTGACCTCCTTGCCGTCCTTATCCTCGCGCATGAGTTCCGAACGGCTCTCGTCAATATCAAGATTGCAGCCGGTCACGTCTGCAAAGTCCAGAACATCCGGGTTGGCCTCCTGCAGATCTCTTGCTCTTGTTACCATAAACTTTCCCGCGTCCTCGTCCAGAAGCACCTTGGTGTTCGTGCCGAGCGTCCGGGTGGTGTGGAACGCCGCAACCTTCTGCCGGTTTTCCTCACGGTAGGCAAGCTGCGCCTTGATCTCCTCGACGGTGCTGCTGCGCCGGTCAGAGAACCACGGCGAGAGCTTTTTGGCACAGTTTTTGCAGAGATTCCCGTTTTCCAGCTTGCGGTTGCCAAGTAAGCCGATCTTTTCCCCGCAAATATCGCAATATTTCTTATCGAACAGTCCCATATATGTATCAATCTCCTTTATGTCTGCTTCTTGCACTATGCGGCGTACTGTGCATCTGCCTTGGAATTGAGCACCGCGCCGTAGATGTACAAAGCCGGAACGGCCACGCCCGTCAGAACGCTTGTGACGTTAAACTCGCCGCCGTTGACCAGATTCATCACGACGCTCAAGACGCTGAATACAGCCACGATTGCGCCCCATACGATGAGTCCGCCTGCTTTTTCGCTGCGCTTGCTGTGCTTGACGCCTTTGATTCCGGCGATCAGCTGGCAAATCCCTCCGATCAGTGTCAGAAACAGCGCTGCCCAGTAGGCAAATGTCAGACCAGATGCTGCGCCGAGTCCTGCCGCCAGCGCACCCAGTCCGCCGACAAACACACCCGCTATGATGGAAAATGCAGCGGCAATGATCATCAGAATGCCAGTGACCTTCAAAAACTTGTGTCCATTCATAATAAATCCTCCTCGCTTCCTTGTTGTTTGCTTTTTTATTCCGCAGGGCGTCTGGCTCCGCACTCTGCGCAAAATACGCTACTGCCATTCGGCATCCCGCACTCCGGACATTTCCATCCGCCGTCCGGCGCAGGTCTTGAGAAAATCCCGGCCTCTGTTTCCTCGGCAAACGCTACCAGGAGGGTAAAGATGCTCTGTGCGCTCTCGCCGCAGTAGTTGTTTGTGAAAACCTCGCTGCCGTCTTGCCATGTCGCGCAGATGCAGCTATTCTCCGCGCCATCCGGGCCTGCGCTGGGATGGTAGACTGGAAGATCCAGCGCACGAAGCTCTTGTCTGATGCTGCTGAAGCACGCCTGCGCCTTCTCCGGCTCGACGGCGATGTCCTGCCTGAAAATAGGCTTACCGTCGCCATCCTGATACCGGTAGGAGAAAAGCATCTGCTTCTCCGCTCGGGATGGCAGCGTCCGCTCATCGAGAAGGAAGCTGAAGCAGTCACGCGCAGACGAGGCGTTTTGCTCCCAGTAAATTCCGACCAACTCTGCTGTTTCGCGCACCTCACGCTGCTCTGTTTCAAGCTTGGATGCAGCATACGCTTCCTCGGCAATACCCAGAACCACGGCCTCCAGCGCCTCCGCTTGACTGCCGCTGAGCGTTTGGGTCTTTTCCCCATCGTCGGTGCGCCAGACGATCCAGATTTTGCTGTCGGTCTCATCATAGCTCTCGTCAGACGGTTTTCTGTACTCTGGAAGCTCCGACTCTGCCAGCACATTCTGAAGTTCAAACCACTGTACCCATGTGAGCTGCCAGGGAATCAGGTTGGAAAATGCATCCATCCGGCTTTCTCTTATCTCGTCGCCGCCGGATTGGCTTGGGAACCAGCCGATCAGCAGCGGCATATCGTTCTCCTGATAAAATTTCAGTGAAAAGCTGCGATAGAAATTCCTGTGGTTCTGCCGCCACTCAAATTCCACCAGTTCCTTCCCCGCTCTGTACGCATCCGGATTCTCCATTCTGCCTCCATCTTGAATCCGGCTTCCGATAAAAAACCTGTACAGCAAAACGCCTGCCAGTGTGATAACTGCAATCACCGAAACGATGATCAGAGCAATTTTCAGTGCTTTTCTCACTTCAAATCGCCGTCGTCAAACGGATCGCCGCATTCGGGGCAGAACTTCGGCGGATGCGCCGGATCAGCCGGCTCCCAGCCGCACTTGTCGCATTTGTACTGCGGAACGCCGGCCGGCTTGGGTTTGCCGCATTCGGCGCAGAACTTGCCCTTATTCACCGCACCGCAGCTGCACGTCCAGCCGTCTGCCTGCGCTTCCGGCTTTTTTGTGCCGCATTCGGGGCAGAACTTTCCGGTTGCCGTCGCGCCGCACTGCGGGCATTTCCAGCTTCCTGCCGCTGGCTTCGGCTCCGGCTTTTTGCTGCCGCAGTTCGGGCAGAAATTGCCGGTGATACCGCTTTGTCCGCAGCTGCACGTCCAGCCGTTCGTGGGCGCTGCCGGTGCAGCGGGAGCCGGAGCGGGCTGTGCTTGCTGCTGCGCGCCCATCTGATAGAGGTTCTGTGCGTTCATACCGCCCATCTGGCCCGCCATGTTCATGCCCATGAACGCCATCGCGGGGCCTGCGCCCTGATTGGACGCGGCCGACTGCATCGCTGCCGCCTGCGCGCCGACCAGATGTGCAGCCGCTCTCGTCGGATCCATGAACGCCGCGTTGCGCTGCAGCTCCTTGATCATCTTCTCATCTTCCTCGCTCGCCTTGACCGACGAAACGCCGAAGGAAACGATCTCAAGCCCACGCAGGTTGCGCCATTTTCCGGAGAGGACTTCGTTCAACGCCTCAGCCAGCTCCATCGTATGTCCGGGGAGTGCGGAATAGCGGATGCCCATGTCTGAAATCTTGGCAAACGCGGGCTGAAGCGCGGTAAGCAACTCGGTCTTGAGCTGGCCGTCGAGACGGTCTCTTGTGTAGTCCTCACCGACATTGCCGCAGACGTTCGTGTAGAACAAAATCGGGTCGCAGATGCGGTAGCTGTATTCGCCGAAGCAGCGGATGGCGATGTCAAGATCGATGCCGGCGGCCTCGTCCACGACACGGAACGGCACCGGAGAGGGCGTGCCGTACTTGTTGCCGACGAGCTCCTTGGTGTTGAAGTAGTACACGCGCTGATCCTTGGGGGCGACGCCGCCGAAGGTGAAGCGCTTGCCGATCGTCTGGAACACCTGCTTGATGTTCGAGGAGAGATTGCCGCCCGCGAAGAGCGAGGGCTCCGTGGAGATGTCATAGATGTACTCGCCCGGCTCGGCGCAGACGTCTACGACCTTACCCTGCTCGACGATCATCATGCACTGTCCGTCCGCCACGGCGATGACGGAGCCGTTGGAGATGATGTTGTCGAGACCATTGTTGGACCCGCCAGAAACGCGCTTGCGGCCCTTGACGGCCAGCACATCCGCGCCGAGCGCGTCGCAGTAGAAATATTCCTTCCACTGATCGGAAAGAACGCCGGTAACGGTGCCGATGCCAGTTCTGAGAAGACCCATGAGTATGTGCTCCTTTCCAGATATGAAAAATATAACTTGATAAATCGATCGCGGTTTATCTGCGCCGGTGCGCACTGTGCGCGCCGCTGCGGACTTTCAGAGCGAACGCGCCGAGAATGAGCGCGAGCGCGACGAGACCGGCAAACACGCCGAGCACCGCGCGGCGCGAAAGCGGCGCGGCCGCGGCGGGCGCGGGGGTCGCCGACGGTGCGGGCGTTTCCGGCGCGGGAGAGGGCGTGGCCGTGGGGAGCTCGGTCGGCTCCGGCGAGGGGGTGATCTCCGGCGTCGGAGACGGCTCCGGGGTGGGAGTCGCGTCCGGCGTGGGCGATGGCTCCGGCGACGCGGTCGGGCCGACGGGGTAGACCGTGAGCGACGCGCGTCCCGAGAGCGCTTTTTCCCCGGCATCGTCGGTGAACAGACATTCGACCTGCCAGCCGTTGAGCGAGGAGGGAATGTCGAGAAGCGTGAGCGTGTCGGTGTCCGCGCCCTGCACGCGAAGACCCGGAAAATACTCCGGCGCCGCGGCGGCGTCGTAGAGCGCCGTTCCGTCAGAGCTTACGATGCGCCACGCGAAGAGGGCCGCGCCGTTCGCGCGGGCAATGAAAACGGCGCTTTCCCATTCATTCACCGCTTCCGGCGAGGGAGGCTTTTCCACCGCCGGGCGGGAAAGTGCGCCGAGCGCATGAGGCGCTGCAAAGGCGGCGATAACAAAAAGCGCGAGCAGCGCACCGGCCGTGCGCCGGAGAAGATGTCTCATAGTATTTCTCCCGGCGGTCTCCGCTGCGGAGACCGCGTATAAATCATTATACAATACTTTTTTTCAATAATCCAGTCCCATTCGTATCTTGCCAGCGGGATAAAAACAGAGTATTTTAAAAAGATAAAAGGAGGCGGCGATCATGGAAGAAACGAAGAAATACGAACCGCTGCGGCTCAAGCCGTGCCTTCGGAGCTATCTCTGGGGCGGCACGCGTCTGCGCGGGGAATATCATAAAACCGGCGAGGGCGTCATCGCCGAGAGTTGGGAGCTCTCCGTGCGCGCCGACGGGCAGACGTACATTGATTCCGGCGAGCATTGCGGTGAGAGTCTGGCGGATGTCCTGCGCGCCGATCCCGTCGGTATGGCGGGCACGCGCTGCGGCGTTGCGCCGTTCCCGCTGCTCATCAAACTGATAGACGCGCAAAAGGACCTTTCCGTTCAGGTACATCCGTCGGATGCATCCGCCTGCCGCGAAAAGGGCGAGCAGGGCAAGACGGAGATGTGGTATGTGGTGGACTGCAAGCCGGAGAGCACGCTCTTTCTCGGCTTTTCGCGCGCCGTGACGCCGGACGAGCTGCGGCGGCGGGCGAAGGACGGCACGATCTGCGAGGTGCTCAACCGTGTGGCGGTACACCCCGGCGACGTATTTTTCGTGCGGCCCGGCACGGTGCATGCCATCGGCGCGGGCATTCTCGTTGCGGAGATCCAGCAGAATTCGGATACGACGTTCCGCGTATACGACTATAACCGTCTCGGCGCGGACGGAAAGCCGCGGCAGCTCCATCTGGAACGCGCTGCCGAGGTGATGAACTACGCGCCCATGCACCGCGCGGCGGATACGCTTCCCCCCTGCCCGCCGGACGGCGTGCAGGAAGTGTTGACGTGCGAGTATTTCCGCGTCCGCCGCGCGGAGGTGAAAACGCGCATCTCGCTTGCCACGGACGGCGAAAGCTTCACGCACCTTATGTGCGTGCGCGGCGAGGGGAATATCGTCTGCGGCGGGAAAGTCTATCCGTTCCGGCAGGGCGATTCCTATTTCTTGCCCGCCGCGCTCGGCGAATACGCCGTCGAGGGCGACGGCAGCCTCGTTCTCTCCGGTGTGTGAGGAAAGAAAATGATACATCTTCTGGATATTGACCCCGGAAATTGGCGCATCGATCTGGCCGTTTCCGAAGCGCAGAAGCCGTTTGTTTCCGACAGGGCGAAGTTGCTGGCGCGGGCGTATGCTTACCGCGCCCGGCGCAGCCGGGCGTTTCTGATCTGTGCGGATGATCTCCCCGTCGGCATGGGGCTTTATTATGACGAGCCGGAGCTGCAAAGCTACGATCTGAGTCAGATGTTCATCGACGCGAGGTATCAGAGCCGCGGGTACGGCAAAGCGGCGGTGCGGGCGATTTTGGACGAACTGAAGGCGGACGGCCAGTACGATAAAGTCACTCTCTGCTATATTGAGGGAAACGAAACCGCGCGAAAACTCTACGAGAGCTTCGGCTTTGTGGAAATCGACCGCGACGGGGACGAGATCGTCATGCAGCTGCCGCTCAAAGCCTCCCTTGTGTAAAGGGAGGTGGCGCGGCGCATAACGCCGTGACGGAGGGATTGCCATGCAGTATAAGCATAACAAAGAACTGGTGCCTTTTGCCAAAGAGCTGCGGAAGAAAATGACGAAAGAAGAGCGACACCTATGGTACGATTTTTTGCGCGGCTATCCTGTCCGCTTTTTGCGGCAAAAGGTGATAGGGAAATTCATTGTGGATTTCTACTGTGCCGAAGCAAAACTCGTTATTGAGTTGGACGGCTCCCAACACGGAGAAGCAGAAGCCATAGAATATGACTCCGAACGAACGGCTTTTCTCAAAAACTACGGCTTGACTGTGTTTCGCATTCCGAACAACGAAATCCGGTATCATTTCCAGGAGGTTTGCGCTTATATCGATTCGACGGTACAACAATCCCTCAGTCAAAATGATTTTTGAAATCATTTTGACAGCTCCCTTTACACAAGGGAGCCTTTGAGAGGGACGCCGCTTTTGTTGGGTAACGTCCGTTTATAAAAAATAAGCCAAACGACGCGGACGGAAATGTTGCGCCGTTTGGCTTTTCGTTTATATATGCGCCTTGAGAAAATCCGCCATGGCGGCGTTGGCGCGCTGCGCTGCGGCCGTTTCCGGGAGCATCGCGGCGAAAGCGTGGGCGAGCTTTTCCGGCTCGTCCATGTCGAGAAGCTCGGCCTCCAGACCGTTTTTCTTCAATGCCGCGGCAAAGTCGCGGCTGTAATGGCGGAGGAAGTCACCGCGCGCCGTCACGAGGAAGCAGGGCGGGAGAGCGGCGATCAGCGACGGATTTTCGGGGTCGATGTATTCCCGGAACGGCGCATGCCGCCAACCGCGGCCATAGACTATGTTCGGGAGAAAAATGCCGATGTTGTCAAAGCGGGTCGTATAAAACATGCCGGAGATGAGTCCCAGCGCCGCGATGTCCGAGGAAAGCTGCGGCACGCCGGCGGCACGCGCCATGGCGGCGTTTTTGCGCATTGCCGCGAGATACACGCAGAGATACGCGCCCGCGCTGTCGCCGCAGAGGAAGAGCTTGGAAGCGTCCCCGCCAAAGTCCGGGGCGAGCGCGGCGGCACGCTCAATGCCCGCAGTCAGAGCGCGGAACACCGTGAAGATATCCACATCCGGCACGAGCGGGTATTCAAGACAGAATACGACAAATCCGCGGCGGCACATGTCCGCACAGAAGAGACGGTTTGCCTCCTTCTTCCCGAGCAGGAACCCGCCGCCGTGGATGTTCACGAGCACCGGCAGGGCTTCCTTTGCCTCGCGCGGGCGGAATATGTCCATCCGGTGACAGGGCCGACCATCGCCCATGTAGTCCGCGTCCGCCGTGAGGAGCACGTCCTCTGGGAACGGATTTGCCGCGTCGTGCCGCGCGAGAAAGCTCTCGAGCTGCTGCTCCTGCTTCGCCGTCTGGGAGCGGATCATTTTTTCCAGCATATCTGCCGCTGCCTTTCGTGGGATTTGCGTCGATTGACAAGGGCACACGCGGTTCTGCCGGGCGGAAATGCCCTCATAC
>ERZ773147.4256-NODE-4256-length-10102-cov-2.511695_pt1 | contig 10102 bp, 7 predicted proteins | sample MGYA00580851_ERZ773147 | MGnify/ENA primary metagenome ERZ773147 (study PRJEB29015, sample SAMEA2737818) | human gut metagenome | biome: human gut; feature: human-associated habitat; material: faeces | place: China | collected 2012 ... | reverse complement strand
GTGCGGGATCTCCACTCCGCCCAGGATAAGCCGCCGCCCCGGCACGAGCGCGTGAATGTCATAGCCCTGCCCCACGCGCATCTGCCGGCTTTCCCAAAGCTGGCGCTCGCCGCGGATAAAGTCATGCGGGATTGTCAATTTGAAATTCTCCTCTCTGGATTCCACAAGGCGTCCCGGTTTGCCGATCCGCTCCATCACCCCGGCGTCATCCGTGCCGGTGAACCCGTCTCGAAAGGCCGCCTCATAGGCCTCAGCAATCTCCGCGCGCCGGAACACCTGCGGCGTCTCGACCAGCTCGCCGTAGACCATCACATGCATGTAGCGCGCAGCCTGCTCCTGCACGGCGCGCACCACGGCCGGATTGCCGTGACCGACATTGCTGACCGAAACCCCGGCCACGAGGTCGAAATAACGCTTGCCTTCGGGCGTATAGAAAAACGAGCCTTCGGCGCGCGCGACCTCCACCAGCATCGGCGACGGGGAGGTCTGGGCGACATGCGCCAGAAATTGTTTGCGGAGAATCATACTATTTTATCCATTTGCGCGGATTCGGGCCAGGAGCGCCGAAGCCGCCTATAAATCCGGGACCATACCCCGGCGTTGCAAAATCGCTTCGGAATCCTTCACGCTGCGCCGCATCCAGCGGCAGAGCGTTTCGGCCTGTTCGGCGTCGGACATCCGCCAGTTGCCGACCGTGAGGCGCATGCGCTCGGAGAGCGTGTAGATCAGGATCGCCGCCGAGGCCGAGACGTTCAGGCTCTCGACCATGCCGCACATCGGGATGCGCAGGAATTCGTCGGCCGAAGCGATCACCTCGTCGGAAATCCCGGCGTGCTCGGTCCCAAATACCAGCGCGAAAGGTCCCCGCCCGACATCGAACGTCTCGGGCGTCGCGTCCTCGCGGTGGGGCGTGGTGGCCACGATCCGGTAGCCCGCCCCCTTGAGGGCGGCGACGGCCTCGCCCGTCGAGGCGTGGCGGCGCACGTCGACCCACTTGTCCGTCCCGCGCACGATCGAGGCGTTGGGCGAGAACTTGCAGAGGGTTTCGACCGTGTGCAGCTCCTGCACGCCGAAGGCGTCGCAGTGGCGCATCAGCGCCGAGGCGTTGTGCGGATGGAAGGTGTTTTCGGCCAGCAGCGTCATGTAGCGCGTCCGCTCGGCGAGCGCCGTTGCGAGCGTGCGGCGCCGTTCGTCGGTGAGGAACTCGGCGAGGTGGTCGGCGCGCGCGTCGTACCACTCCTGCGGGCGGTCATTTGCGGTATTTGTCATCTTCGTCGCGGATTTTCAGGTAACTTTCGTAGCGCGACCGCGCCACCTCGCCCCGTGCGACCGCCTCGCGCACGACACAGCCCGGTTCGTGGGTGTGGGTGCAGTTGTAGAAGCGGCAGGCGGGCGCAACGCGCATCATCTCGGGAAAATAGTGCCACAGCTCGGCCTCGTCGATGTCGATCAGTCCGAACCCCTTGATGCCCGGCGTGTCGATCACCGCGCCGCCTCCGGCCAGGGGGTACATCGTCGAAAATGTCGTCGTATGGCGGCCCTTGTGGTGACTTTCGGAGATTTCGCCCGTGCGGATGTCCAGCGAGGGGTCGATGGCCTGGATCAGCGTCGACTTCCCGACGCCCGAATTTCCCGAAACGAGGGTCGTGCGCCCCGCAAGCAGTTCGCGCACCTCCTCCACGCCCCGGCCCTCCCGGACCGACACCTCCAGCACCCGGTAGCCGGCCCCCTCGTAGACCGCGCGGAACTCCGCGACGGCCTCCGCGTCCTGCAGGTCGAGCTTCGACAGGAGGATCGTCACCGGGACCTTGTAGGCCTCGCAGGTCACCAGAAACCGGTCCACGAACTCCGTGGGCGTCTCGGGCGAACGCAGCGACGCCATCAGCAGCGCCTGGTCGACGTTGGCGGCGATGATATGCGACTCTTTCGAAAGGTTCGAAGCCCGGCGGATCACGTAGTTGCGCCGCGGCAGGATGTCGGCGATCACATAGTCGCCCCCCTCGTCGGCCTCGCACGCCACTTCGTCGCCCACCACCACGGGATTGGTCGAACGCACCCCTTTCAGGCGCAGTCTGCCCCGGATGCGGCAGCGCACCGTCTCACCGTCGTGCAGCACGTCGTACCAACTGCCCGTCGCCCGGACCACTGTGGCTGTAAACTTTCTATCCATCGGTCTCCGTTTTTTCCTCCTGCCGGGGAACCCGCTCGCCGACCCACTCCAGAAAAGGGAAAATGGATTCGGAAAGCCACCGGACAGGCTTGTAGCTTTTCGACCGCTCGATCGTCCGCGGCCCCACGAGGCAATAATCCTCATTCAGCGCATCGAAGGCCGAGAAGAGCACGCTCAACACGAGCAGGTACTTCAAAACCGATACGGCAATGCCCAGCAGCGTGTCGGCAACGCCCAGTCCCGCAAAGTGAAAGACCTTGCGCACCACCCTGCCGGCAATCGCCACGACGAGGATCACGGCGACGAGCGCCGTGACGAAACCGCCCGCGGCGGCCACTTCGTCATCGAGCCGCAGCCATCCGCCGACCTGCGCGCCGAAACGCGCCGCGATCCAAATGCCCGCCACAATCCCTGCAAGGGAGCATATCTGCACGACGAAGCCTTGGCGCCATCCGTTCCAGACGGCCAGCGCCAGCACGAGGCAGACGATTAAATCAAGCGTGTTCAATAAGCCGTTAAATTATCACCGTAAAGATACGAATTTTAAAGAAACGGCCCAAAAAAAGCATACAACGAACGATTAGGCGCAATATATATAAATATAGGTATATCGTCCTAACGTATTACATCGCGCATATTAACACTCAACGCATTACAGATGCTGCAAATGGTTTTTACGGTAAGATTAGTCCGCCCCGCCTCGATGCGGCTCAAGTTGGATCTTTCCATGTCACACCGGTAAGCCAGCTCCTGTACAGTCAGCTTGCGTTCCTTCCTCAACTCCTTGATCCTCGTAGAGATATAAAGGATTTCATCTTGATAGTTCATTCCCATTTCAAAAATTTGGACAAAAATTTTGCTGTGCAAATTTTTATATATATATTTGCACCATGCGTATCATATATGATACCAACAAAAAGAGGGTCGTCCGAATAACAAATTGAAAACTAAATACAAACACATCTTTATTTCAACCATTTTTACTATGAAAAACAACAACTTGTTTAGAAAATTCCTGGCATTGTTCTTAACCGGAACCATGCTGGCCGGTGTCGGGTGTAAGGACTACGACGACGACATCGACGACATCAACAAAAAGATCGACGATCTAAATGCGAAAGTCGAACTGAAGGCCGATGCTTCCGCCCTTCAGACAATTTCAGACAAACTGAAGGATGTCGATTTCTCGAAATTCGTCACCGATGCCGAATTGAGCCAGGAGCTGGCAGCCTACGTCAAGGACGCCGACCTCAAAAAGAAAGTCGGAGACCTCGGGTTCCAGACCGTGACACAGGTGCAGGATCTGATCAAAGGCCTGCAAAACGAAGCGCAGGTGAAGGCCCTGATCGAGAATCAGCTCAAAGCCGCTGACCTCTGGTCCAAAATCGGCGGCGAGGTCAAGAAAGGCATCCTCGAAGAGCTGGCCAAAAACAGCGAGCTGACCACTGCCGTGAAGAATCAGGCTGTCGCAGCCGTCCTGGCCGCCATCACCAACGACCCGGCCGTGAAGGACATCAAGACCGCCATCAGCAAAATCGCCGGCGAGGAGGCCTCCGAATTCGTCAAGGAATACATGGACGTCAACAACAAAGCCTGGATCGAGAACGTGAACTCGGCAGCCGCCGAAGCGGTAAAGAACGCCGAATCCGCATTGAGCAGGCAGATCATCAGCCTCATTTCGACGCAGGGCTACCTGAAGAAGAGCGACCTGACTGCGGAACTCGGCGCCTTCAAGCAGGCCATCGCCCAACTTCAGGCCGATGTCACTGCGCTGATCAACCGCATCCAGTCGCTGGTAAACGTTCCCGGAACCATGTATGTTGGCAGTGGCGGATCCTATACTACGATGGATTTCTACAAGGTCGGAGCCACCCCCATCGGCAACGGAATGGTCACGCTGACCTACCGCGTCACGCCGGCCTCGCTGGCCAAAGACCTCGTAGATGCCTATGCTAACGGAAAAGCGACGTTCGCTATTGTCTCCGAGCAGATAAAAACCCGTGCCGCAACGGCAACTCCCGCAGCCACCATCACCGACGTTCGGTTTATCGAGGAGGGTAAGTTCGCCGTAACCGCCACCATGTCGGCGGAAGAGCTTGGTGAGCTTTATGAGAAAGAGGATAAATGGATCACGCTGGCCCTTTCGATCGAGAACACCGTGAATCCCGGAACCGGCGCCGAGGACGAAACCGCCTCGGAGGTAACGAACAACGTGCTGTCGAACTTCGCCAGCATCATGCCCGACGAGGCCCAAGAGATCGAACTCGGCGTTTACACCAAGGACGAGGAGCCGGTCGCCTACGACTACGCCACCATCGAAATGCCGTTCAACAAGCAGGCCGTCAGCAAGAAGACGCTGCTGGAGAATACGCAGCTGCTGGCTTCGCTCGACGGAGGCAAGACCCTGATGACGCTGGACAACGTCAACAAACTGCTTGGCTCGAAAATCACCATCGGCGCTTACACCGTAACGCCCAAATACTACGCCGACCCCAGCCAGTCGGCCGAGATTACGGACAAAACCGAGATCGGCAAATTCATCCTGCGCGTCGACAACTCGAAACTCGTTTACGACACGAAACTCGCTACGGTGGACTTCCGTGCAGCAGGCGTTTCCGGCGACGTAGGCAAGAACGTCGTATGCGCACACAAAATCGTGATCAACGTCGACGGGAAAGCCACGACGGCAACGATCGAGGCGCCGCAGACCTACATCATCACCAACCAGGCCGGCGCGACCTTCACCTTCAAGGAGACTCCCAAACCGCTGGCATGGAGCTATGCGTTCGTCAAGAACGGCATCGCCGGACAGACCGCCACTCCGGAAATTTCCGATAACATCTTCGGCGAAATCGCTTTGGTGAACGACATCGACCTGCCGAAGGAGGTCACCATCGAGGATATTATCACGCTGGGCAACCTCGACACGGACCGTTCGACGGTCAAGGTCGCCGGCAAGGAGGTCGACAACGATCTCGGCATCCGATTCACCGCATTCGCCAGCCAGATCGCCATGGGCGTGAAAGCCTCCGTTCAGGCAGATGCATACGAGTGGGGCAAGGCCTATGACATCGAGTATGTCTATGTATACCAGAACGTCGACTACAAACTGAAGGGCCAGATCGCCTTCGGAGCCGCCCCGGCGCCCGTCAACTACATCGTCAACAACGCCATCGGCTACGAGACGAAGAGCGTCAGCAAGACGTGGAAGGACGTTTACACAGCCAACAAGGCCGGATTCGCCAGCGAAGCGGAGTTCGCCGAGGCTATCTTCGCAGCTACGACCGATCCCGCAACGCCCGCAGGCGTAACGAAACTCTTCAACAAAGCAAATGAGAAGGGCACGGTGATCGAGAACACCAACGGCACGGCAATGACCGTCACCGCATCGACCCTGAAGGGCGTGCTGAATGCCAAGGACATCACCGCGACGAAGGACAAGTTCGAGCAGAAAGCCGAATGGACGACCTGGTACGGCCAGAAGATTTCCGTAACGTTCAACTACAATGTCACGATCCCCGACTTCGACTTGAGGTACAATGTCGGACACGTAACCGACATCGAGGGCGTGAAGACGACCGAAGTCAAAGGTCTGGTCAACGAGACGACCAACCTCTGGGAGTGGCCCAACATCACACTGCCGACCTACTTCAACGAGGTGGACGCCGAGAAGTACGACTTTACGTTCGAAGTGACCTCCAAAGACGACAAACCGAACAAGGGCGACAAATACGCCGTCGTCAAGGGCGACAAACTCGACTGGAGCGCAGCAAACCGCAACTATGTCGACATCAAGGCTGTCGTTAAGATCAAGGACACGAACATCCAGGTAGCTTCCCTGCCGCTGCGCGTGGAGATCCAGACCCCGATCAAGACGCTGGCACAGACCAAGGCTATCGAGGTCGCTTACAAGACCAACGAGGCGACTACGGCCAATATGTTCGAGAACCTCCAGTTGATCGACGCCGACGGTAAGTCGTGGATCGAATACAACAAAGACACGAAGGCCTGGGAAGCCGTTACGGTAGGCGACGGCAAGACGGCCTACGACGTATTCCAGGCAAAACCCGAAGCAGCGAAAAATACCGCCGGTATCGTATTCAAGATGAAATCGGCCGAGTATGCCGATACCCCTGCCAGCGACAAGGATGCTTCCGCATATATCAAAATCACAGACAATACGCTGACCTACGAGAACAACAGCGCCACGCTGCTGAAGGACATCATCATCAAGGTAACGCCGAGCTTCACCTACCAGTACGGCGAGATCACGGGCGAGGAGATGACGATTACCATCAAACGCTAAAGTTCACACGCTTCGCGGTCCGGCACGGCAACCGGCTGTGCCGGCTCCGCAAAAGCGATCCTTGGCAGGGGATGACCCCCAAGGAGTTGTTTTTTAGTTAACAAGTTTCACACCCATCCCCTGCTTTTTGGCGGACCGAAGAGGCGCGGTCCGCCATTTTTTCGTACCTGCCGCCCCGATGCCCGCCGGGCGTAAAACCGGACCCCGTTCCGGCTTTGCGCCCGGCGGGCATTTCCCCTTCGGAACACAAACGGCGCAACGGCAAAGACAGATAAGTTTGATTTTCAGCCCGGCTTGTATTATCTTTGCCAAAGATAAACCCCCGCACGGATAGGCGGCGCCACGGCAAACCCCAAGCAACGCTTGGTTCTGCACCCGGCTTGCACTATCTTTGCATCATACAGCATTTAACCAGCTCTGCCATGAAAAGATACCTAACGATTCTCCTGCTGCTGAACGTCGTCGCAATGACGGCCAGCGCCCGCGAGGTCTTCCCGATCAACGAAGGGTGGCGCTTTTTCTTCAAGTCGGAGAAAACCTCCGACAACGCCCGCCACGTAACCCTGCCCCACAGCTGGAACACCGATCCGCTGGCCCAGGGCTACTGGCTCGAAACCACGGGCAGCTACCAGAACGGCATGTATATCCCCGTCGAATGGGCTTCGAAACGCCTTTTCGTGAAATTCTACGGCGTACAGTCGGTCGCCGACCTCTTCGTCAACGGCTATCACGTCGGCACGCACCGCGGCGGCGCCACGGCCTTCACGTTCGAAATCACCGACAAAATCCGTTTCGGAAGCGACAACTCGATGCTCGTGGTGGTCAGCAACAGCAGCCGCGACGACGTGCTGCCCACCTCGACCGACATGAACCTCTACGGCGGCATCTACCGCGAGGCGGAACTGATCCTCACCGAGCGCACGGCCATTTCGCCGCTCTACCTCGGGTCGGACGGCGTGCTCGTACACCCGCAGACGGTCGGTCCCGAAAAGATCGAGGGCGAGATCGAGGTGCACATCACCTCGAAAGGCGACAACAGCTGCACGCTGAACGTCGACATCACCAGTCCGCGGGGAGAGCGGGTCTTCTCGAAACGCCAGAAGGCGCGCCTCGACGGCAAACCCGTCTCCGTGGCCTTCTCGGTGGACAATCCGACGCTGTGGAGCCTGCGCGACCCGGCGCTCTACACCGTGACGGCCTCCATCGGCGAGGACAGCATCACCGACCGCGTCACCGTCCGCACGGGCTTCCGCTCGATCGGCGCCAGCACGGCCGAAGGGCTGACGATCAACGGAGAACGCACACCCGTCCGCGGCGTCACGCTCTACCACGACAACGCCCTTTCGGGCGGCACGCTGACTCCGGAGGATTACGACGCCGACCTGCGGATCATCCGCACGATGGGAGCCAACGCCCTGCGCTCGGCGGTAATGCCGCACGCGCAGTACCTCTACGACCGTTGCGACGAACAGGGAATGCTCGTCTGGATCGACGCTCCGCTGCACCGCTCGTCGTTCCTGGGCGACGTCTCCTATTTCGCCACGCCCGCCTTCGAACAGAACGGACTGGACCAGTTGCAGGAGATCGTAGCCCAGAACATCAACCACCCGTCGGTGGTGATGTGGGGTATCTTCTCGCGTCTCTGGATGCGCGGCGACGACGTGACGCCCTACATCCGGCGGCTGAACGAGACGGCCCGCACGATGGACCCCTCGCGCCCGACGGTCGCTTGCAGCGACCAGAACGGCGACATCAATTTCATCACCGACCTGATCGTCTGGCAGCAGGACGTCGGCTGGCGGCGCGGCTCGACCGATGACGTGATCGTATGGCGCGACCAGCTGCAAAAAAACTGGTCCCACCTGCGTTCGGGCGTCTGCTACGGCGGCAGCGGATTCCTCGGACACAAGAGCTACACGGCGCAGTCCGAGCCTCGTTCGAACTGGATGCCCGAGGAGAAGCAGACGCGTTTCCACGAGGAGTATGCCAAAAACCTGCAAAACGACTCGCTGTTCTGGGGCGCGTGGATCGACAACATGTTCGACTACGGCTCCTCGCGCCGTCCCTACGGGATCAACGGCGCAGGCCTCGTGACGCTCAACCGCCGCGAGAAAAAGGACGCCTACTATCTGTACAAGGCGATGTGGAACGGCGCAGAGCCGACGCTGCATATCGTCGACAAACGGCGGCGTCTGCGCGATTATGAGAAGCAGGCGTTCCGCGTCTACTCGTCGGCCGGGACGCCGACGCTCATCGTCGGCCGGGACACGCTGGCGATGAGCGAATACGCCCCCTTCCAGTACCGGTCCGATTCGGTGGCCATACACGGGATGATTGAGGTGAAAGCGGCGGCGGGGGATCTGCGCGACAGCGTGACTATCCTTGTCGGCAACGTCCTAAAACCGAAACGGACGCAGGTCCTTCGGCGAACAGCAGGTCCGCAAACGACAAATTAGGGACGAAAGGCATCCTTTCGGAGAAGACCTGGAAATAAGGCTCGGCGATCAGCGCCGGGCCTTCTTTGCGTTTGGGGCGCAGGTCGAGGTCTCCGGGGACCGCCTCGACATACGTCCGGGAGAGTTCGGGCATCGGCACTCCGGCCAGCGAACACAACACCTCCAGCAGACCCAGATTGTAATCGGCGAGGAACTCCCACTCCCGGCGGTAGAAAGGCTCGAACCGTCCGGCGTAGAAATCGAAATAGGGCGACGAGCGGTAGGAGGCCACCAGCGCGCCCCAATGCTGGTGCTGCCAGCGTTTGGAATAGTCGAGACGCACGTCGCGCACGGGCTGCCGGGGACGGTTGGCGTTGCGGACATGCACGGTCAGCTCCATCACGCCGTCCGAAGCCAGTATCCGCGCACGGTTGCGTTCGGAACGCTTCACGAAGTGCTCGCCGAGGTCCACGACGCAGCCGCCGCGCAGGAGGTGCGTGAAATACTCCACCGAAGGAAGGTATGCAAGAGGCAGTATAGTAGACATAAGTAAAAATTCAAAATTAAAAATCACCTGAAACGAAGCGGTCGAATCGGGTGAACCCCGCCTCTCGGGCGGGCGGCAGCGCGCAGGGCTTTGCTATGGAGCGACGCGCAATAGCAGACCTCCGCAGGACGGAACTGCGGCCTGCCGACGCAAAACACCGTTTTTATGCGTGTGAGCGCAGAACAGGAGCGGAAGCAGAACGAAGCTTCCTGCCGCCTCTTAAAACCGGCGTCTTACGCCGGCGGATTTTAGGCGGGCGTCCAGTCCCCGTTCTTTTTGATCAGCTCCCCCAGCCGGTCGAGGGCCTCCTCCTGCGGAATGTTGCGCTCGACGACCGTGCGGCCCTTGTAGAGGGTGATGCGGCCCGGTCCGGCGCCCACGTAGCCGTAGTCGGCGTCGGCCATCTCGCCGGGACCGTTGACGATGCAGCCCATCACGCCGATGCGGAGGTTTTTCAGGTGCGACGTGCGGGCCTTGATGTCGGCGAGGGCCTTCTCGATGTCGTAGAGCGTGCGCCCGCACGAAGGGCAGGCGATGTATTCGGTGTGTGAAAAACGCACGCGCGCAGCTTGCAGAATCATCAGCTCGATGTCGCGGATTTCGCTTTCGGCAAATCCCGGAGCGTCGATCCAGATGCCGTCGGC
>ERZ773147.4252-NODE-4252-length-10113-cov-5.245079_pt1 | contig 10113 bp, 7 predicted proteins | sample MGYA00580851_ERZ773147 | MGnify/ENA primary metagenome ERZ773147 (study PRJEB29015, sample SAMEA2737818) | human gut metagenome | biome: human gut; feature: human-associated habitat; material: faeces | place: China | collected 2012 ... | reverse complement strand
TTACAAGTACTTTCTTTATATCTTCTCTCTTAGGCATTTTTTGCTCCTTTCATTCTATCCATAAATTCATCAAATAAGTAAGCTGTATCCTGTGGTCCAGGGCATGCTTCTGGATGGAACTGAACTGTTCGAATGTTTTTATTTTTATAGTCTAATCCTTCGATTGTTTTATCATTTACATTAATAAAGGAAACTTCTGCAACATCTGGATCAATTGTTTCTTCCTTGATCACATATCCGTGGTTCTGAGAAGAAATATAAACTCTTCCGCTCTTTAAGTCTTTCACCGGATGATTTCCTCCACGATGTCCCCAACGCATTTTTTCTGTGTCTGCACCTGTTGCAAGTGCCATCAACTGATGTCCTAAACAGATTGCAAAGATAGGTACCTCGCTGTCATATAATTTCTTGATCTCTTTGATGATCTGTACACATTCTTTTGGATCTCCAGGTCCGTTTGATAACATGATACCGTCTGGCTGATCTCCTAAGATTTCTTCTGCTGTTGTATCTGCTGGATAAACTGTTACATCACATCCACGTTTTTCTAAAGAACGAATAATGTTATTCTTTGTTCCAAGGTCTAATAATGCAACTTTAAATCCATCTCCATTGAAATGTTCTTTTTCTGTTCTGGAAACAGTTTTTACTGCATCTGTTACTGTATATTCTTTTAATTTTGGAAGGATTTCATCTAAATTGAAATCAGGATTTGTGGTGATCATTCCACCCATGCATCCATGTTCTCTTAAGATCTTTGTGATAGCTCTTGTGTCAACACCACAAATACCTGGGATGTCGTGTTCTTTCAGATAATCTTCTAAGTCTTCTTCTCTTCTGAAGTTGCTTGAAGTTCTTGAGATTTCTCTTACGATAAAGGCTGAGTGCCAAGGTTTTTCAGATTCGATGTCCTCTAGACATACTCCATAATTTCCAATCAGTGGGTAAGTCATTACGACTCCCTGTCCCTGATAGGAAGGATCTGTTAATACTTCTAAATAACCTGTCATGGAAGTATTAAATACGACTTCACAGATCACTTCTTTTTGGGCTCCAAAACTTTTTCCCTCAAATACGTGTCCGTCTTCCAATATCAAAAATGCGTTCATGTAATTTTTCCTCCTAAAAAGTCTCTTTCATAGGGTTGTATTTTGTCAGGAAGAACTAACTTCCTATTTATAAAATAAGAGTTTTGCCAAAACCCTTGATTTTATATAAAAAAAAGAAATACCCTAAAATAAAAATTACAAAGCTAAGTATTGGAAATTCAGCGATCTTGTCCTTCCAATACCCAAGTTATTTTTTATTTCAGAAATATTTCTCTACAAATTGTAAAAATTTTATCATATATTTTTTGTCGTTGCAAGTACTTTTTTGTATTTTTATATGTTTTTTTCTTTATGCATCCGCTCTTCACTCTCTCTTTTAGAAAAAACACATCCGCAGAAATTCTGACGATACAAATTATATTCTTTCGATAATTGAATAGATCTCTGATAACCACCTTTCTTTTTAAAATCAGATGGAAGAAATCTGACTCCTGCTAATTCTCCTGCTTTCTGTCCAAGTTCATTCAGCCATGCAGCATTTTTTAATGGACTAATCGTAAGGGTTGTTGTGAAATAATCATATCCACCTTCTTGGGCAAGTTTTGCCGCCTGATCCAATCTTAATTTGTAACAACGATAACATCTCTTACCACCTTCTGGTTCCTGTTCATAGCCCTTTGCCATATCAAAAAAAGTCTGCGGGGCATATCCAGCATCGATCACTTTAATAGGAAGATTCATTTCACTGACCAGACGCTGTTGTTCGTGGACTCTTTTTTCATACTCTTCTTTGGAGTCGATATTTGGATTGTAGTAGTCAATGGTGATATCAAAATATTGGGAGAGATATTCCATGACATAGCTGCTACATGGCGCACAGCAACTGTGGAGTAATAGGGTTGGTTTGGTTTCTCCTAAGTTTTCGATTACTTTATCTAATTGTTTTTGGTAGTTTATTTTGTTCATTGGTTGTCTCTTTCTGATTTTGTTTTTTACTGTTTTCTTTCTATTATACTAGTATTTATATAAAAAGAAAACACCGGCAGTTAATTGTTAGCACTCTTTTTTCATGAGTGCTAATTTTTACTTGACTTTTATCAACTTTGGTTCTACAATACTCTTTGTAAAAGTTCTATTTGGCATAGAACACTTGATTAAGATCATAATATTTTTAGATAAAGGAGTGTACAAATTATGGCAGAAACAAAAGGAACTCTTTCCATTAACAGCGATAATATTTTCCCAATCATTAAGAAATGGCTTTATTCCGATCACGATATTTTCTTTCGTGAATTAATCTCTAACGGATGTGATGCCATCACAAAATTAAAGAAATTAGATATGATGGGAGAATACAATTTCCCAGAAGGACATAAAAACAAAGTTGAAGTTATCCTTGATCCTGAGAAGAAAACTTTAAAATTCATCGATACTGGTCTTGGTATGACTGCTGATGAAGTTGAAAAATACATCACTCAGATCGCATTTTCTGGTGCAACTCAGTTCTTAGAACAGTACAAAGACAAAACAGAAGGTGACCAGATCATCGGACATTTTGGTCTTGGTTTCTATTCTGCATTTATGGTAGCGGACGAAGTTACGATTGACACTCTTTCTTATAAAGAAGGAGCAGAACCTGTTCACTGGACTTGTGATGGTGGTACAGAATACACAATGGCAACAGGTACAAAAGAAACGGTTGGTACAGAGATCACTTTATTCTTAAATGAAGAAAGCACAGAATTCGCAAATGAATACCGTGCAAGAGAGATCATCGAGAAATACTGCTCTTTCATGCCAACAGAGATTTTCTTATCTGTAGAAGGTGCCGAACAAGAATTTGAGACAATCCCAGAAGATCAGGTAAAAGACGATGATGTCGTTGTAGAACACATCCATGAAGATGCAAAAACTGAAGAAAAAGAAAACGAAGACGGTACAAAAGAAACTATAGAAGTTTCCCCTGCAAAAGATCTTGTTAAGATCAATAAACGACCTGTTTCTTTAAGTGATACACATCCTCTTTGGAATAAACGTCCAAATGAATGTACTGATGAAGAATACAAAAACTTCTATCACAAAGTCTTCCATGACTTTAAAGAACCATTATTCTGGATCCACCTAAACATGGATTATCCATTTAACTTAAAAGGTATCCTTTATTTCCCTAAAATCAATACAAAATATGATACAATCGAGGGAACAATTAAGTTATATAACAATCAGGTATTTATCGCAGATAATATTAAAGAAGTTATTCCTGAATACCTCTTATTATTAAAGGGATGCATTGACTGTCCAGACCTTCCACTGAACGTATCAAGAAGTGCATTACAGAATGACGGTTTTGTTAAGAAAATTTCTAACTACATCACTAAGAAAGTTGCGGAAAAGCTTTCCGGTATGTGCAAGACCGATCGTGAAAACTATGAAAAATACTGGGATGACATCAGCCCATTCATTAAGTTTGGCTGCATCCGTGACCAGAAATTTAACGATAAGATGAAAGATTACATCATCTTCAAGAACATGGAGGGCAAATATGTTACACTTCCAGATTATCTTGAAGCTGGTAAAGAAAAATACGAAAACAATGTTTTCTATATCACAGATGAAGTAGCACAGTCTCAGTATATCAATATGTTCAAAGAACAGGAAATTGATGCCATCTACCTGACACACCAGATTGATACAACATTTATCACTCACTTAGAGCAGAGAAATCCAGAAGTAAAATTCCTGCGTATCGACTCTGAACTGACTGATAACTTCAAAGAAACAATTGATGAGAACGAAGAAAAAGAACTCACTGAAAAGCTTTCCGAGAAGTTCAAAAAGGCAACTGGTGTTGAAAACTTAATCGTAAAAGTTGAAAAGCTGAAAAATGCCGATATGCCTTCTATGATCACCGTTTCTGAACAAACACGTCGTATGTCCGAAATGATGGAAATGTACGGAATGAGCAACAGCTCCACAGGACTTGGTGCAGAAGGTGAAACTCTCGTCCTTAACATGAACAATGACTTAGTTCAGTATGTTTTAAACAATGACGAAAGCGAAAATACTACTACAATCTGCCAGCAGCTCTATGACCTTGCACGTCTGGCAAACCATCCGCTGAAACCGGAAGAGATGACTGCATTTGTTGCACGTTCCAATAAAATACTCTCCATTCTGACGAAATAATTTCTGATTTGCCGCAGGCAAGGGAGACGCCCTCTGGGAATGAAATAATCCTTATTTCATTCCCAGAGGGCGTCTCCCTTGCTGCACAATCAGAAGTTAATAAAATCCATTATATTCTTTGTCGTTTTTCTTTAATTCCTGATTAATATATCCTCTTCCTAATTTCTCTGGAAGTGTTTTTTGACCAGAGAACAGATTCGTTCCTAATCCCAGGCGATTTCCATCAATCTGTACTCCCAAAGCTGCTAATGTCGTTGGAAACATATCCATTGTAGAAAAATCTCTGTTTTCGGTCACATTTTCTTTATAGGTACAATCAGCATTGATAATTGTATTATACACGGTTCTTTTATAATTATTATTTAAATTACCCCATATCGGATCGGACGTATCGACCATTGTCGTATGATCACCAGCTATAACAATTGTCGTATTTTTGTAAAAATCCTGTTTTTTTATCCATTCTACAAAGTCATATACCTGCTGGTCTGCACAGGCAATTACATTAGCATATTGTCTGTTATATTTATCTTTACAAAGTCGGCATTTATAACCTCGTGGAAAATGCGTATCCACCGTCAGCATTGTAAGATTAAATGGTTTGTCAGACGAAGAAAGCTGTTCGAGCTGCTTCTTCGCACGTTTATATAATATTTCGTCTTCATGCCCCCAAAATACTTTGTAATCCGGCGCAATGAATCCTTCTTTTTTCGCTGCGTTATAATCTTCTATATGAAAATCTTTGTGGCTTGTAAAGTATGTATCTCTTCCGGCAAAGTCTCCCTCACTTCCACACAAAAACACCTGCTGGTATCCTTCTTTATTAAGAATATCTCCCATTGTTGTTAAATTAGGAAGAAAGTTTCCAAACATAGATCCCGAATTATGAAGCTTTAAATTAATTGCTGCTGTCTGTGCAACCATTCCTCCAACCGTATAAGCCGTTGCCTCTAAACAAGTTGGCCCGCCTAGCTTTCCATCCGCCTTATCTGAAAAATTTATATTTTCCTTCGCCAATTTTGTCAGATTCGGAATATAATTATCATCCATGATACCGCCATCTTCCTGATCGGCATAACTACTTTCCATTGATTCCATAAATATATAAATCAAATTTCTTTTTTGAGATGGAAAATCAAGTTTTGTCTTAGCTGGGTTTACATAATATTTTTCATAGAAATCCGTTTTCTCCTGAACACTTTTTATATACTCCCACATACCTACTTTTGTTCCCTGAACTTGTATTGTTCCAACCAGGGCAATGAGCAGAATAATTTCCAGACAGATTTTAGTCCATGCAGGAACCTTTTTTACAGGTAAATCTTCAAGATTGTATAATACTCTTACCATAATAAGATAAACTATGCTAATCGTAAGCGTAACAAGGAGCGGCGGAATAATTCCTGTTTTTATAATACTGTTTATTACGCCACTGTCCGTTCCTTTTATCGGACTGGTAAGCTGCAGCACAATAATGGAAAATGAAACATCCCCACATGTACTTTTAAGCCATGCAACCATACTACATACCAGCAGTGTTATAAATAAGGCTACCGGAACTAATAAACCAAACGGAAATGATAATACTTTCAATATTTTGTTCTGATCCGTCCTCTTCTGAAGTTCAACCGCATGAGATAATAGCAAATAGCAAGCCGGCATAAGCAAAAACATCATAAAATAAATTATCATTGTTATCTGTTTTTTCTGCACACGCTCCCTGTAATTTGCATTTAATTCTATATGATCTAATACAAACTGCTGCCCTATCTTGCTTCCAAAACGAACTTTTATCCTTGTTATTCCAGTAGCATCTACCTCTCCAAATGCTATTTTTTCTCCTTTTTTTATATTAGCCCATACTCTTGGGTTCTGTTCATAAGTAGGCTTTTCTTTGGTCTGGTAAGAAATTTTTACATCTGTATCCTGCGCCACTGGTTCTGCAAAATATACTTTTACATTGGCAATTTTCGAGGACTGCATCTTATACTTTATAAAAGGTCTTGCTTCTTTAATAAGAAAATGATTTCCATTTATCTCATACCCACGAAATTCTGCTTTTTCCAGATTCACATTCTGCGGTTTTAATGCTTTTTCCTGCGGAATTCCAGAAATATGCCATGCAAAAAATAAACTAAGAAGCACAATAACTATTATCCCTGCTACTTTACTAACAGATTTTTTTTAAAAATGTCTCCAACACACAGTAAGGCCAAAGAGCAAAATGCCTGCAATCAGTCTTTTTAATACTGGTGCCATCAGGTTTTCCATTCCTTTTTCTTCTCTCATAAGATAAAGGGCAGTCATGATTCCTGCACCGAGGATTATTGCAGCCAAAACAAATCCTGCCACAGCTTTTATATAATTCTTTTGTTGCTTATTCATCTATTTCAATCTTCTCCTAATAAAACTGATTATACATTTTATCGTTTCGTTTCAATTCTTTATTAATATAATTAGCACCTAATTGTTCTCTCAACGTCTCTTCTCCTGAAAATAAATTAGTTCCTAATCCAAGTTTATTCCCATCAATTTCTACGCCAAGAGCCGCCAATGTTGTTGGGAACATATCCATTGTAGAAAATTTTCTCTTTGCCGTAACTTTTTTCTTATATGCACATTGCGGATTAATTATTGCATTATATACAGTACGCTGATAGTCATTGCTTAAACTTTTCCAGAACTTACTTCCTGTATCTACCATAGAAGTGTGATCTCCGGCAATAATAATTGTCGTGTCTTTATAGAAGTCCTGCTTCTTTACCCACTGCACAAAGTCGTAAACCTGACGGTCTGCGCAGGCTACTGCATTCCCGTAAGTGGTATCATATTTATTCTCACATAAATCACAAATATATCCATTAGGGAAATGTGTGTCTACAGTCAGCATAGTAAGATTAAAAGGTTTATCTTCTTTAGATAATTTTTTCAGATTCTTTTTTGCTCTTTCATATAGAACTTTATCCTCATGACCCCAGTACACTTTATAATCTTTTGGGATATCACCTTCTTTTATTGCGGCTTTATAATCTTCAATCTGATAGTCTTTATGTGTTTTAAAATAGGCATCTCGTCCTGCAAAATCTCCGTCACTTCCACACAAAAACATCTGATTATATCCCTGCTTATTAAGAATATCACCCAGCGCTGTCAGGTTAGGCAAGAATGAGTCAGATACTGCACCGGAATTCATTACTTTTAAGTTAATTGCAGATGTCTGTGCTACCAATCCACCGGCAGTATACGCTGTTGCTTCTAAACAGACAGGTCCACCCACTTTTCCATCTTTCTTATCAGTAAACTGTACATTTTCTCTTGCAAGCTTCGTCAGGTTCGGAATATAATTATCATCCATAGTTCCACCATCTTCCTTATCTGCGTAACTGCTTTCCATAGATTCCATAAATATGTAAATCAGATTTTTCTTTTCCTTAGGAAATGTCATCTTTACCTTTGTAGGATTCACATATTCTTTTTCATAAAAATCAGAACTCTCCCTCACACTTTGTATGTAATCCCACATACCTATCTCTGTTCCCTGTATCTGTACAGTATGCAGAAAAAATACAACCATAACTACTTCTATACAAATCTTACTCCATCTTGGAATTTTCTTCACTGGAAGATCTTCTAATGCATACATTCCCCGCACAATGAAAAGATAGCACAGTACAGCTGCTACGGCAAGAAGTACCGGAGGAACTACTGCAGTCTTGATGATACTGTTTATAATTCCGCTATCTGTTCCTTTTATCGGACTTGTAAGCTGTAAAAGAATAATGGAAAATGAAACATTTCCACATGTCATCTTCACCCATTCTACTAAATTCACTACAAGGAAGGTGGCAAATAGTGAAAGAATTGTTATAAATCCAAATGGAAAAGATAAAATTCGCAAGCAAATGTTTTTATCCGTTTTCTCCTGCCACTTCTTTCCTGCTGCTAATATAAAATATCCTGCCGGAATCAGCATGAAAAGCACAAAATATTTCGCCATGCTGACTTTCTTTTGATGCATGCGTGCTGCATAATTTCCATTAATTTCGGTATATCCATAATCAAACTGTGTTCCAATCTTTCTTCCGATACCAATTTTAATTCTCGTAACATCTTTTACTTTCATTGAAACACAGCCTACTGTCTCTCCCTTATGAACTTTTACACGCATTTTTCTTGTTTTATTATCAAATCCATGCTGTGTCTTTGTCTCATACAGAACACGCACAATAACTTTCTGTGTAACTGGTTTTGAAAAATGTACCGTAACATTATCAAGATAATCTACATTAATTTCTTTTACAATATTTGCGTTTGCCTCTGCCACTGTAAAATGCCCATCTTTAATATCATAACAATCAAATTCACTTTCCGGTGTTTCTAATCGCTGCGGCTTCAACTGGCTTTCCTGCCAGATTCCAGAATTCTGCCATGAAAAAACTCCCGCAACAAAAAGAAGAACAATAATACCTGCTATCTTTCTATTTCTTTTCTTTAGCAGATGACGTACTGCTATTGCAATTCCTAATAATACTGCTATTTCTACAGTCAGTTCCACTTTTTTTACCAATTCTTCAGCAGAAAGGCCAAGCTCTCCTTTTAAATAATTGGCCCCTGCAATTCCTATGCACGCAATAAAAAAAGCGGCCAGAAAATAGATTACTGCCGCTTTTTTCTTACTCTGCATGTTCCCCTGATTTTCCATCTTTTCCTCCTTATGCATTTTATGTAATTTGCTATATTACATTTTTTAAATCTTATTTTTGTTTTATACTTCTCAAACGTGTTTCATAAATGCTTTCTGCAAGATACAAACCACACATGCTCTCTAAAACAAACCAATCAAGAATTATAGCATGAAAAGATAGAATTGTAAATGCAGGTACTACATAAAACAGATACTATTTGAAATATTTATCTACGCCATTCGCAATTCCCTTCGCAAGTTTCTTCTGGTAAGAAGAAGAATTCAACTGACGATCCTCTGTTGGATTTGTGAGGAAACCACACTCTAAAATCATTGTAGGAATCTTTGCCCAGTTAATAGTTGTATAATAATCTGAGCGGATCGTTCCGTGACTTTTCTTATTCACAGCTTTTGCTACGGAACTTAACAGGCAGCTTCCAAGACGACGTGAACTGTTAAATATCTTCTTTCCAACATAACGTGAACTTCCCGGAACACAAACCAAAGGACCTCTCGCACTTGCTCCTGATGCATTACAGTGAATACAGATATGGATATCCGCACCACTCTTATTCGCTTTCTTTGTTCTCTGCTGGTTAGAAAGTGGACAATTATTGGTTGTTCGGAGCATGATTACTTTATATCCTCTCTTCTTCAGCTCTTTTTTTGTCGCTTTTGCAATTGCAAGATTAGTCTTATATTCTGGGATATGCGTACGTACACCAGCAGTACCAGATGTCAGTTTTGCTTTTCTTCTGGAAGAACCTGGCGCTAATCTTTCTGTAGAAGAGATTCCTCTCTGCTGGTGTCCAGCCGCTATAAATACAGTTCTCTGCTTCTTTGCTTTTGTCTTTTTTTTCTTTTTTGCTGTCTTTTTTGTTGCTTTCTTTGCCTGTGTAGTCGCTGCCGCTGCTTTAGCAGATACTTTCAATGTACTTGTCGGAATCATAGTAAAAACCAGCATAAAAATCAGCAGCAAGCTAAACGTTTTTTTCATCATTTTCTTCACTTTTTATTCCTCCCTGTAAAATTTATAAGTCCATTATACACTCTGCAAAAATATACGTCCACTGATTTAATTTATTATTTAATTCATTGGAAAACAGACGCCCGGGAAGAGAACCGATACCCTATATTTGTGACTTTAGTCGCTACGAGAAATCGTCTTCTATGAAAAGGCCGACATTAAAAGTT
>ERZ773147.4250-NODE-4250-length-10119-cov-8.262222_pt1 | contig 10119 bp, 10 predicted proteins | sample MGYA00580851_ERZ773147 | MGnify/ENA primary metagenome ERZ773147 (study PRJEB29015, sample SAMEA2737818) | human gut metagenome | biome: human gut; feature: human-associated habitat; material: faeces | place: China | collected 2012 ... | reverse complement strand
ATGATCCGCTGGCAGGATGATTTCTACGCCTGCATGGCGGAACGGTGGCCGGAGCTGGAGCGCGGCACACCTGCCGTAGAGACAAGGCGCAGGCATCTGACGCCGCAGTGGTACAAGAAAGTCACGGCGATGGATGCCAAACTGGAAAGGCTGGAAACTGCGTTGAATGACATCAATATGTTCAACGCAGGCAAGAAGCGCGGGGAGGCGATTGCGCTGCTGGCGCAGCTCTTGCCGGAGGTAGAGTCCTTTCAAGTGGAAATTCAGCGGATGCAGCAGGCCGTGTCGCAATCACTTTCCATGCAGCGATGCAGCGCCGAGGAAAACGAAGCTCTAAAGGACGAGCTGACCGTCGAGCGCCGCAAGAGCGCCGAACAGCGCGCAAAGCTTACCGTGCTGGAGACGCGCTACAAGCGGGCGGAAAAGCTGCTGAGTAAGCTGCCGAGAGATGTCATTCTGCAGTATTCCAAATACGAAGGCCGTAATGAATGGTAATGTCAGCGGGGTATTTGGGTAGGTAGGATATCCACTTAGGCTCCAATAGATACAAGTTAAAATATTCTTATAAGGAATATTTTAAGGCCAAAATCGGATTTTACATCGCATTGTAGCAAGGCTATAATGTGAAACATAAAAATTGTAGTTAGAATAACCAACGGAATAATGACAGATTCGCTATGACAAGAGTTTTCAGAACAGGAGGAGATCAATGAAGATACCTATCACAATTGGAGAGACGACAGCCCAGTGTGGTGAAAAAGTCCGTGGCAAACTGCTGGCGGGTGAATTTTCTACCGGAACCGAGGTCTATCTTCCGTTCATCATAATCAATGGTGCAGAAGATGGCAACACTGTTTGGGTCAACGCCTGCGTACACGGCAATGAACTCAATGGTACTTTGGCTGCACAGAAGCTAGCCCGCGAGATCGACCCAAAGGATGTCCGCGGTGCCGTGATCATTACCCCGATCTGCAATCCTTTGGCCTACCGTGAAAAGAAACGCCTGTCGTTTCTTGAAGGAAATGCTGGTATGGGCGAAAGTAGCAATATGGGCGAAGTCTTCCCCGGCCGCATGGATGGCACTATGACCGAGAAACTGGCCTATGTGCTCTTCTGTGAGATTAAGCGCCTTGCTACCGCCGTGGTGGACTTTCACTGCTGGGGTTTTGGTCAGGACTCCAAGCCCTACACTGTCATTAAAAAATATCCTGATGAAAAAATCAGTCAAGAAATTCTAAATATTGCAAAAGTATTTGGCTCTCCGATGATCTGCACACTGGATATGACCCAAAAACTCAACGAGCCGTCTCCTGTGGACAAGCAGATGGATGTCCTCTGTGCGCAGGCCCGTATTCCAAGTTTTATGGCCGAGACGGGTCATTCTGAATGGGCGGAGACGGAATATATCGACTTTGCCGCACAGGGTGCCAGAAATGTCATGCAGTATTATAACGTTCTTCCCGGCGAGCCCAAGGTCCCGGAAAACCAGATCATTCTTTCTTCCCGTGAAGTAATTCGCTGCAAGCACGACGGTCTGGCCATTGCTCAGGTCAAACCACATCAGTTTGTGAAAAAAGGGGAGATCCTCAGCAAAGTATACAACGTGTACGGCGATGTTGTTGAAGAGGTCCGCGCCGAGCATGATATGTATACAGTCAGTCTTCCCTATCAGCCCAACGTCAACGGCGGCGAGCGTGTCGCCTTTGTTGGAACCATATAATACTTTTAGAGGAGAGAAATCATGAAAAAGAAACTTCTTGCGCTGATCCTCGCTCTTGCGATGGTCCTGTCCCTCACCGCCTGCGGTGACCAGTCCGCAGACCCCTCCGACAACTCCAACGATTCTCAGAATCAAGAAGCCTCTGATACCCTGTCTCAGAAAGTCTATGTCAGCACGGCACAGGGCGGTTCCCTTTATTACACGGTTGGTATCGCCATTACGCAGCTCTGGACCGAGAAAATTCCCGGTGCAGTCGCCTCCGCCAACTCCAGCTCCGGTTCTGCGGAAAACCTGAATCTTCTCATCAGTGGCGAGACCAACCTCGGCATCGTGCAGAGTAACCTCATTAAGGACGCTTACAGCGGTGAAAATGCCTTTGCAGGCGATCCGCATGAGGAAATGCGCATTATCGCGCCTCTGACCACGGCTTACTACCACATCATCGCCCGCAAGAATGCGGATATTCACTGCCTTGCTGACGCCCGCGGCAAGCGTGTGTGCGTCGGTCTGTCCGGCAGCGGCAACATGACCACGAATACGCTGATCTTCGACGCCATCGGCATGTCGTTCGATGACTTTGACCCGCAGTATGTTTCCATGAGCGAGGCGCTTGAGGCCATGAAGAACGGCCTGATGGACATGACCATCGTCTTTGGTCAGTATCCCGACTCCAATGTTATGGATGCCGTGTCTGCTGCCGGTTCCAACCTTGAGCTCGTCAGCTTCACGCAGGATGAGATCGACAAGATCACCGCTGCCAACAGCTGGATCGTCAAGGCCACCATCCCCGGCGGCACCTACACCGGTTATGACGAGGACATCCTGACGCTTGCGCACAACGGTTTCCTCTGCGCTACCGCTGATTTCCCCGAGAATGACGCCTATCTTCTGACCAAGACAACTTTCTCCAACCTCGATTGGCTGCGCGAGGCTTATGCCGGTCTGGATTGCTATGCGACGCAGAACCCCTACGAGGCTGCGCTGTCCACCGGCGTGCCCCTGCACGACGGTTCCCTGCGTGCTCTTCAGGAACTCGGTTTAGCCCAATGATCTAAAGAGGCCTTCTAATTTAGAATGGCCCGGAAGGGCGGGCAGACCGCACGCGATCTCCCCGCCCTTCTGATATCTCTATGGAGGAAATATGAGTAACGAAAATAACATCAAGATCAAAGATCCTGAGGGGCGTGAATACGATGACAGCGGTTCAGCGACCCTCAAAAAGGTAATTTCTGTCATCTGTGTGATTTTTTCGCTGGTCGGCATTATCACCAACAGCATTTATCCCCTTACCGGCATGAAAAAGGGCGGCATCTTCCTTGGTTTTACCCTGTGTCTGATCTTCCTGCTGTATCCGACCAAAATCAAGGGCCGCCGCCTTTTGGCTTATGATGTGGTTCTGTCCGTCATGGGCTTTGGAGTTGGCCTCTACACCTTTCTTGTGACGGATCGCTTTTCCATGAGCAATCTCCAGATGACCACAATGGATACGGTGATGAGTTTTCTCGCTGTTGCACTGGTCATCATCGCTGCGCGCCGCGCAGTGGGCAACGCCATGGCGATCCTGCCAATTCTCTTTTCGCTGTACGCGCTCTTTGGACGCTACATTCCCGGGCTTCTCGGCCACGGCGGATACACGCTCAAGCGCTTTCTGATGCGCATGTACATGGTCGATGAAGGCCTGTACGGTATGACGGCTCAGGTCGCGTGCAGCTATGTGTTCCTGTTCATCGTGTTCGGCGCGTTTCTCTCTTCAAGCGGCGTTGCAGAATTCTTCAATGATGCCTCCAACCGCATCGCCGGTGCACGCGCCGGTGGCCCTGCAAAGGTTGCCGTCATCTCCAGCGGCCTGATGGGTACTATCAGCGGCAGTGCTGCTGCCAATGTGGCAACGACAGGCGTATTCACCATTCCGATGATGAAGAAGGTCGGGTTCTCTCCGGAGTTTGCCGGTGCAGTCGAGTCCGTTGCCTCCACTGGCGGCATGATCATGCCGCCAATCATGGGATCGGCCGCATTCCTGATGATGCAGTATCTGGGTGTTCCGTTCAGCAGTATCATGCGTGCAGCGATCTTTCCTGCCATTTTTTACTACTTTTCCATCTATATGTGGGTGCACTTTACTGCGTTGCACCTTGGCAACCACGGTCTCAGCAAGGACGAGATTCCGCCTATCCACGACCTCAAGCGCCGCATTCTCCTCCTCACCCCGCTCATCGCGATCATTATCTCCATGCTGATCGGCTACACCGCGATCTTCGCCGCGTTCATCGGCATTTTCGTTACGCTTCTTGCCGGTCTCGTGCAGAAGGATCGGATCACCTTCAAAAAGATCATAGGCGCCCTGATCAGCGGTGCAAAGGCATCGTTGACGGCAATGATCGCCTGCATTGTCGCTGGTATCATCGTCGGCGTGTGCAATCTGACCGGTCTTGGTCAGGTCATCACCTACAACATTACGCAGATCTCCGGCAACAATCTTTTATTTGCTCTGTTCCTTACCGCTTTTTGCTGTATAATCCTGAGTATGGGTCTTCCCGCCGCTGCCTGCTACATTCTGGTTGCAACCATTGTAGCTCCGGCGCTGATCCGTATGAATGTGACGCCTATGGCAGCCCACATGTTCGTTTTCATTTTCTCCTGCTACTCCAATATTACGCCGCCGGTGGCCATCGCCTCCTTTACCGCGGCCGGCATTGCAAATTGTAAGCCATTCGATGTGGCCGTGCAGGGCCTGAAAATCGCTGCGCCGAGTTTTATCATCCCGTTCATGTTCGTTTACAATCCTGCCATTCTTCTGGAAAATGCAGGTATCGTGGAGATCGTGATCACGTTGCTCACAACGACATTTGGCGTGCTGTATATTGCCATCGCAGGCGCTGGATACAGCTTCCACAAAACTGCGCTGCCGATCCGCATCGCTTACGGTGTAGCCGCTCTGCTGTTGATCATTCCGGAGCATATCACCGATATTGTCGGCGTGGCCGTTTTGCTCGTGGCGTCCTTCATTGATTATAAGAGCAAGGGAAAAAATGACGTCCCTGCTCCCAAAGAACAATAATAAAGAGGGATCTTATGGACAGAGAGACATTAGTAACTTTTCTCACAATTGTCAGCACCAACAGTGTATCCAGGGCAGCAGAGCAGCTTTATGTCTCTCAGTCCAGCGTCAGCAAACGCTTACAGCAGCTTGAAACGGAACTGGGCGTATCCTTGATCGTGCGCAAAAAGGGAACGCGCGGTATAGAATTGACACCGGCAGGCCTGTCTTTTCTCCCAATGGCGGAACAGATCATCGAACTGTGCCAGCAATCAGTGGATATGAACAGCGATCACGGCAGGACAAGGCTCTCCATCGCCTGCATCGACAGTCTGAACGCCTCTGTGCTGGCTCCGGTCTACCGGCGGCTTCTCCAGCAGGAACCGATGATTAATCTGTCCATCACCACCAATCTCTCTGCTCAGATCTATCACTTTGTGGAACGATATACGTGCGATATCGGTTTTGTCACCGTCAAACTTCAGCACCCGAACATCATCGTGGAGCCTTTTATTCAGCAGTATTTCAAGCTGATCTACTGCTGCCATGGCAAGCCGGATCTCACATCGCCAGTGGCAACCGAGGTGCTTGATCCGACAAAGGAGATATTTCAGCCCTGGGGCAGTGTCTTTTACCAGTGGCACGAGCGTCATTTCCCCGGTTCAAAACAGTACGTCCGCTTTGACACGGTCTCCATGATGCCGGAATTGCTGGAGGATGGATACTGGACGATCGTGCCGGACACCATCGCCGACACGCTGCGAAATACGCCGCATCTTCATGTGTTCGAGCTCCAAAATCCCCCTCCGTATCGAACCTGCTATAAAATCAAGAACCTGCTTCCCCGAAAAGAAAATCAGAGAGCCATCGAACTGTTCGAGTCTATTTTGAATGAGGACTCTCATTTATCCCAGTTCTGGCGCCCATAAAATGTAAACAGACTATCGTGTGAAAGGCGAGGAACCTCTATGCTCTCGGAAAAGGCAACAAATATCTCTCCCGCCGCCACCATTGAGATCTCCGCACGCATTGCGGAACTCAGACGGCAGGGCACCAACATCATTTCTCTCAATATTGGCGAGCCGGACTATCCGACGCCGGAAAATATCTCACAGGCAGCAAAAAGCGCGATCGACGCACACTTCACCAAATACCAGCCGGTTCCCGGCATTCTGGAGCTGCGCGAGGCGATCTGCAAAAAGTTCAAAACTGACAACGGCCTGACATATCAGCCCAACGAGATCTGCGTCAGCGCAGGAGCCAAACAGGCTGTATTCAACGCCGTGTTTGTCCTCTGCGGCGAAGGGGATGAAGTCATCATCCCGACCCCCTGCTGGGTCAGTTACAGTGAGATCGTCAAGCTGGTCGGCGCAACGCCCGTATATGTTCCGTGCGCCCCTGAAGAAGACTTTGATCTGAACCTAACCGGCATCCGTTCCGCGATCTCATCCAGAACAAAAGCGATCCTGATCAACACCCCCAACAATCCCACCGGCGCTGTATACAGCGAGCAGACGCTTCGTGCGCTCGGTGAACTGGCCGTGGAACACGGCTTTACCATCATCTCCGATGAGATCTATGAAAAGATGGTCTACGACGGTGCAGAGCATATCTCCACCGCCTCTCTTTCGCCAGAGATCTACCGGCACTGCATTACGATCAACGGTTTTTCCAAGGCTTATGCCATGCCCGGCTGGCGCATCGGCTATTCCGCCGCTCCGCTTGAAGTGACCACTGCGATCAAAGCCGTACAGGGCCATGTAACCTCCGCTGCCAATTCCATCGCGCAGAAGGCCGCGCTTGAGGCGCTCTCCGGCCCGCAGGATACCGTTGCCGTCATGTGCGGCGAGTACGCCAGACGCCGTAGCCGCGTAGCGCAGCTTCTGCAGGAAATCCCTGGGGTTCGCTTTTCCATGCCGTCCGGCGCATTCTATTTCTGGGTCGATGTCTCCGCTTATTTAGGCAAAAGTCACGGCGGCAAAAAGATCAACACCGCCGTCGATCTTGCCAACTTCCTGCTTGAGCAGGCACACGCCGCCGTCGTCCCCGGCGAGGCATTCCATATGCCCGGCAGCATCCGCATCTCCTACGCAAACTCCATGAAAAACATCGAGCTGGCCCTTACAGCCATCAAAGAAGCTCTCGCACTGCTGTAACAAAAGATAGAGAGGTGTTGTAACGATGTCTGTTGGAAAACGCATTTACTTAAAGCGGCGTATGCCGGATCCCGAATTGGTCAAAGCCTTTGAAACGATCCCCGCCTCAAATGTTGCCGACGTTATGGGGCGCAACTGCGCCATGAATCCGCGCATCCATCTGGTCAGTTCTCCCAAAAAGCAGATGATGTCCGGTGTTGCCTATACCGTAAAGGCGCGCGGCGGCGATAATCTTGCCCTGCACGCGGCGCTGAATCTTGCCGGTGAGGGCGATGTCATTGTTGTCTCCAATGAAGAGGACTCCACCCGTTCTCTCATCGGCGAGGTAATGATGTCCTATCTGCGCTATACGAAAAAGATTGCCGGCATCGTGCTGGACGGCCCGATCCGCGATATCGATGAGATCGGCAAATGGGATTTCCCCGTATACTGCACCGGTACGACTCCCGGCGGCCCGTATAAAGAGGGCCCTGGAGAAATCAATGTGCCCATTGCCTGCGGCGGCGTCAGCGTCATGCCGGGAGATATCATTCTGGCGGATCCGGACGGCGTCATCGTGATCCCGCAAAAGGATGCATCCACCATTCTCAAGGATGCGCTCGCCTTTCAGGCGGCCGATGAAGCCAAGGCTATCGCGGCCCGCAACGGCACCGCCAAACGCGACTGGGTCGAAAAGAGTCTGAAAGAAAAGGGCTTCGAAATCATCGACGGAATTTATGAGCCCTGATGGAGAGGGGGGAACAATCCCCATGGGTGGAGAGACGCACATCACACAATGAGAGTCTCCCCCGCTGACCGTTAATAAAACTACGGAGGTGCATTTTGCCGCGCTGTAGCTGATTTGGTTCAGTATGATGAGAGGGGAGCGACTTCAGATTCCTTTACTTGCTACATAGAACTACTGAGCGCAGAAATAGGACAATGACCTATTATAAGCGGCCGTTTAGCGATAAATGGTTTTTCCAGCAACAATCTCCTCCACTGCATTACGGATGTTATTCATTGCTCCGACCCACGCCATTTGATCCTCGGACTTTATCTGCTCCGTGATGCCCTGCGCCTGAGCCATCCGCTCGATCAGCAGCCGCAGCATTTCGTTTGCTTCACGGTCTATTTCATTGAGATGATGTGTCAGTTGGCCGGAGGTTTTCAAATTGATATAGATTGCTCTACGGTGCTCCTTCAGATACTTGAGCCGCATCCTGCCAAAACGTCCGTATGCTGCCGGTTCACTTCCATGCATAAGCAAATTGGGGACACAATAATCTTCATGCTTCCGATAAGTAATTTCCATTGTGTGACAGTCCTTTCGCGGGCCTGAATTTGACCCTTATTTTGACCCTTTAGCGGGTCATCCTCTATAAAACAACTGGACTGACTGGTACTAAATTTTATAATTTCAGAACTAAATATCACATATTTTGTCGAAAAAAGTAATAGAAAACAACAATTTGCGAATTCGAGTCCTGTACCGCGCACCAGAGAAAAGCCTTGAAGCTTCAATGACTTCAAGGTTTTTTTATTGCCCTGAAACGGATTTTAGCCTTATTGTCCCTCAGACACCCGAAACACTCTTAATAAACTGTTCCATACGGACAGCACTGTCCTGCTTCATCTGCTTCGTAACGTGTCCGTAAACATCCAATGTAAACGCCGCAGTGGCGTGACCGAGGCTTTCTTGCACGGTCTTAATGTCGTCACCGCTCTTGATAGAGGCAACGGCGAAAGTGCGCCGAAGCCCGTGGAAGGTCAAACGGCGGTCGGAGCCCTCGTCGCTGACCTCGTTGCGGTAGCGGTAGATGAACAGCTCCAGAGCGTTGATGGCGCGGTCGGTGGGAACATCGTCCGGCACCAGCAGCTTGTGACCGCGCTCAGTTCGGGCCAGCAGCTTACGGAGCATCATCAGAATACGCTCATCCTCAATGGGAACGATACGCACCTTGCCGCCCTTGGCTTTCACGGTGAGGGCGTTTTCTCGCAATGCCTGTTCCGCTGCCGCTGTGTCTATGCGGAAGCACTCGTGGATACGAAGCCCTATATAGCGCGCCCGAGGTAGAGGGCGAGAATGAAGTCATCGCGGTTTTCGGCCATCGCCTTGCCGAGCAGACGATTGAACTCCGGCCCACTCCAAGTGCGGTCGAACTGCCCAAACCGACGGAGCTCCAACTCAATGCCTAAGTTGTCATTGGATGGCAATGTGTACTTGCTGTCCATCTTGTCATGGGAAAAGCGAATGGCCGACAGATCTGTCTTGATCGTACTGGCAGCTTTGCCGGCGTCCTGCAAGTACGGCACATAACTCACAAAATGCTTGCCGTTAATGTTAGAGAGCTTCTGCAGGCGGTATTCATCCGCAAGGTAAGCGCAGAATCGTTTGCACGCTTCGTAGTAGCGCTCCTTGGTACGAAAGCTGCCTTGTCGATTGTGCCGTGCCAGCTTGTCCAACTGGGCGACAAGGGAGTGGAATATCCCTTTGCTTTGAATAGTAGCCATATATGTAGATATCCTTAAAAGTCGGTATCGTGTTCAGATGGGCGCACTTCACCCGTTGGCAAAAAATTCCGTTTCCGCTTCCTTTCCACGGAATGGAGGCCCTTGAACGGTGAAAAAGCCTTGCGGCGTCTACCGTTTTGCGGTGCGGCTTGAAACCTGTCTCTTTTTACTTTTGCCTCGGTCAGTACGATACCGCATGGGGCGTGCGCCCTGCCATCTGCGATGGCGGCGGTAAACACCAGGCCGCTTAACTTGGCTGCAGCTGCTGACAAATCGGAAGCAGCTGCCAGTGTTCTTTGACCCGCACCGGCTGCGGATCGGGAGTGTGCTGTTCCTGCACCGCCGGTTCGGACACGCTGCCCGGGCGCAGGGGAGAGACCTTTGCCGCGGTCTCGGGGGAGCTTCTCCTGTATCTCAAACCGCCCCGATCTGAGAGGAATCCGTGCTGTTTTCTGCCTATCCTTCCATCCTTTCCGCCGCCTCGCGGCCTCCGGCCGGCAAAGCCGGTGGCTGCTCCGACGAGCGAGGCTCCATACAAAAACGCAAAAAGAGACGCGGCAGACTGGATGGCTGCTTCGTCTCTTGACATTTCGGCAGGGCGCGAAGAAACGCCCTGTCACTTTATTCATTCTTCGCCTGTTAATTTGAGTGTTCTTCTAAATATTCTACGTTCTTTTCGGAACGATAGGGCGCACTACACCCTATGTTTTCGC
>ERZ773147.4245-NODE-4245-length-10131-cov-3.545455_pt1 | contig 10131 bp, 7 predicted proteins | sample MGYA00580851_ERZ773147 | MGnify/ENA primary metagenome ERZ773147 (study PRJEB29015, sample SAMEA2737818) | human gut metagenome | biome: human gut; feature: human-associated habitat; material: faeces | place: China | collected 2012 ... | reverse complement strand
TGAGGAAGATAGAAAAAAGGCATTTGAAAAAGGAATGAACGGACATATTGCAAAGCCTGTTGATGCAGAAAAGGTTAAGAAAACCATTCTTTCAGCTTTACGGTGAGATGAAGGATTTAAGTAGGAAAAAATGATTTGCATAAAATGATAAGGAAAGGCGGTGTATCATATGACTACGTTACAGGAGCAGGCTGTTCAGATGATTCAGAATATGTCCGATGATAATATTTCCTGAGGAGAATGAGCCATGATGTCCGTACTCCGATCAATGGAATCCAGGGCTGTGTGGATATTGCAGATCGTTATCCGGATGATCTGAAGCTTCAGCAGGAAGCACGGACCAAAATCAGGACTGCTTCCGGTTATCTTTTAAATCTTGTTAATGATGTGCTGGATATGAATAAGTTGGAATCCGGCAATATACAGCTGGAGAGAAAGCACTTTAACCTGCTGGAAGTTCTGCATAATACGAATGAAATCATCAGGGTGCAGGCAAATGAATCCGGCGTCAATTATTATGTAGAAGATGGAGAAATCATCCATACGCAGCTGATAGGAAGTCCGGTACATTTCCAGCAGATATTGATGAATATCGGCAGTAATGCAGTAAAATATAATCAGGATGGTGGTTCCGTGACAGTTTCCTGTCGTGAGGTTTCCTATACGGATACTACTGCGGAATATGAGCTGACCTGTACGGATACCGGGATCGGCATGAGTGAGGAATTTCAGAAAAAGGCATTTGAGCCTTTTGCCCAGGAAGGGCAGTCAGCCAGAACAAAATATGCAGGTACCGGTCTGGGACTTGCCATTTCCAGAAAACTGATAGAACTGCAGGGAGGAACCCTTTTCTTTGAGAGCATACAGGGAAAAGGAACCAAATTTATTCTTCGTATTCCTTTTGAAATCTCTGCGGAGGAACAGGAAAAGAAATCTCATATGTATCAGAACTGTTCAGTGGAAGGAGTTCAGGTTCTGCTGGTGGAAGACAATGAGCTGAATATGGAAATTGCTGAGTTTCTGCTGAAAGAAGAAAAAATGATAGTGACAAAGGCATGGAATGGACGGGAAGCTGTAGAAATCTTTGAGAATTCAGAGCCCGGATACTTTGATGTGATTCTGATGGATCTGATGATGCCCCAAATGGGAGGGCTGGAAGCTACCCGCAGAATCAGAAAACTAGATCGAAGGGATGCGAAAAACATCCCCATCTTTGCTATGACAGCTAATGCCTTTCTTGATGATATTGCACAGAGTAAAACAGCAGGAATGAACGAACATTTTTCAAAACCGCTTCAGATGGAGAAAGTGATAGATGCGATACGAGTTTATTGCACAGCCCGGTGAAAAACAGATTTGTTTTCTGGCAGCCGGTACTCTGGCTGTTGCTAAGGCTATGGCTGAGAGCGATGCTACCACCGTCATCGGCGGCGGCGACAGCGCAGCAGCTGTGCAGCAGATGGGTCTGGGCGACAAGATGACCCACATCTCCACCGGCGGCGGCGCTTCTCTGGAGTATCTGGAGGGCAAGGAACTGCCCGGCATCGCAGTCATCCAGAACGCATAATTTTTCCGGCATCACAATGGGTGCGGCGGCATTTACGCCGCCGCATCTTTTCTTTTTGTGCAGGCAATTTGTAAATAGTTACGAAGGTAAGGAGAAAATAACAATGGATAAGGCAAAGCGCAAGGCTATTATCGCTGGCAACTGGAAGATGAACAAGACCGCCTCCGAGGCTGCTGTTCTGGTGGATGAGCTGATCCCCGCTGTGAAGGACGCTACCTGCGAGGTGGTCATCTGCACTCCGTTTACCGATCTGGTCACCGCTGTGGCTAAGACCAAGGGCACCAACATCCACGTCGGTGCCGAGAATGTCCACTTTGAGAAGTCCGGTGCTTTCACCGGCGAGATCAGCGCCGATATGCTGGTGGATCTGGGCGTGGAGTACGTCATCGTCGGCCACTCTGAGCGCCGTCAGTACTTTGCAGAGACCGACCAGACCGTCAACAAGCGCACGCTGGCTGCTCTGAATGCCGGCCTGAAGGTCATCCTGTGCGTGGGCGAAAGCCTGCAGCAGCGCGAGGAGGGCGTTACCGAGGAGCTGGTCCGTATGCAGACCAAGATCGCCCTGCGTGACGTGACCGCTGAGCAGATGGCAAACGTTGTCATCGCCTACGAGCCTGTCTGGGCCATCGGCACCGGCAAGACCGCTACCTCCGATCAGGCAGAGGAAGTCTGCGCACAGATCCGCAAGGTGGTGGGTGAGCTGTACGGCGAGGCCGTGGCCGAGGCTACCACCGTGCAGTACGGCGGCAGCATGAACGCCAAGAACTGCGAGGAGCTGCTGAGCAAGAAGGACGTGGACGGCGGCCTGATCGGCGGCGCATCCCTGAAGGCTCCGGACTTTGCTGTCATCGTCAATGCAGCCACCAAGGGCTGAGCAACTGCCTTTTTCCCTAATTAGCTGTTTCAGCGCCCGGCTGCGCCGTTTTTTCAGCGCTGAGCCGGGCGCTGATCTGTTTTTACAGCAGCCGCTCGGGTGTTATGCACCCCGCAGGCTGCACTCCCGCAGGCAGGGCGCTTAGCCTTGCCCGCAACGCGTGATAAATTCAAAGGAGATTCAATTTTATGGCAAAGAAACCTGTTCTTCTGTGCATCATGGATGGCTTCGGCTGGGTGCCGAACGAGACCTTCGGCAACGCTGTTGTGGCTGCCAAGACCCCCCATCTGGATGCTCTGATGGAAAAGTACCCTATGACTACCATTGATGCCTCCGGCATGGCTGTCGGTCTGCCCGACGGCCAGATGGGCAACTCCGAGGTCGGCCACACCAACATGGGCGCAGGCCGTATCGTGTACCAGCAGCTGACCCTCATCACCAAGTCCATCCACGATGGCGAGATGCTCAAGAACCCTGTGCTGGTCAAGAACATGAAGGCCGCTATCGAGGCCGGCAAGGCCATCCACCTGATGGGTCTGGTGGGCACCGGCGGCGTGCACAGCCATGCCGACCACTGGTTCGGCGTGCTGGAGATGGCAAAGCATCTGGGTGCAAAGGAAGTTTACCTGCACTGCATCACCGATGGTCGCGACACCGACCCCCACTCCGGCAAGGGCTTCCTTGCTGACCTGCAGGCCAAGCTGGATGAGCTGGGCGTGGGCAAGATCGCCAGCGTTTCCGGCCGTTACTACGCCATGGACCGTGATAACAACTGGGATCGCGAGGAGAAGGCCTACGCTGCCTTTGTCTACGGCGAGGGTGAGCACGCTGCCAACGCTGCCGAGGCCATCGAGGCTTCCTACGCTGCAGACAAGACCGATGAGTTCGTGCTGCCCTGTGTCACCTGCGAGGGTGGCCGTGTGCAGGACGGCGATACCGTTATCTTCATGAACTTCCGCCCCGACCGTGCCCGCCAGATGACCCGCATCTTCTGCGACGATGCCTTTACCGGCTTCGAGCGCTGCGGCGGCCGCAAGCAGGTGAACTACGTCTGTATGGCCGAGTACGATGCCACCATGCCCAACTGCGAGGTGGCCTATCCCCCGGTGGAGCTGAAGAACGTTCTGGGCGAGTACCTGTCTGCCCACGGCAAGACCCAGCTGCGCATTGCCGAGACCGAGAAGTACGCGCACGTCACCTTCTTCTTCAACGGCGGCGTGGAGGCTCCCTACGAGGGCGAGGATCGCTGCGTCATCCCCAGCCCCAAGGTTGCCACCTACGACCTGAAGCCCGAGATGAGCGCCCCTGAGGTCGCTGCCGAGTGCGTCAAGCGCATCGAGAGCGGCAAGTACGATGTGGTCATCCTGAACTTTGCAAACTGCGATATGGTCGGCCACACCGGCGTGTTCGAGGCTGCTGTCAAGGCCGTTGAGGCTGTGGACACCTGCGTGGATCAGGTGGTCACCGCTGTGCTGAACGCTGGCGGCTGCGCCTTCATCACCGCCGACCACGGCAACGCCGAGAAGATGATGAACCCGGACGGCACCCCCTTCACCGCCCACACCACCAACGTTGTGCCCTTTGTGGCAGTTGGCTGCGGTGACGTGAAGCTGCGCGAGGGCGGCTGCTTGGCCGACATCGCACCCACCATGCTGCCCTATATCGGCCTGCCCGTTCCCGCCGAGATGACCGGCAAGAGCATCATCGTGGAGTGATGCCAGACGGGATAACCGGATAAATAAAACAAAAGGCTGCTGCACATTCCGTGCGGCAGCCTTTTTGCATAAGAAAAATTTCCGTGAAAAGGGAATAGCGGAGCGTCCGCAGACGCTCCGCTATTCCGAAATTAAAAATAGATTTTCCGCTGATGATGGCCAAAGCGCACGCGGAGGCCATTTTAAATAGTTCGCCTGCAAAACGGCAAAGCTTACTTTTTCAGGTGGCTGTCCCAGCCGCTGGAGGTGGTGGCCTGCTTGTCAGGTGTGCACCACATGGCCTCTACGCCGTCCAGCGATTCCACCAGCTTCTGTCCTTCTTCCAGCGGCATACAGAACAGAGCAGTGGTCAGGCAGTCTGCCATGCCGGAGTCCGGGCACAGCACGGTGACGCCGTTATAGTAGGCGGCCGGCCACAGGGTGTCCGGGTCGATGATGTGGTGGTAGCGCTTGCCGTCCACCACAAAGTAGCGCTGGTAGTCGCCGCTGGTCACCAGTGCCATGTCGCTCATGTTGATGGCGGCCCCGAACAGGGAGTCGGTGGTGTACACCTCCGAAGCGTTCCACGGGTTCTCCACGCCGCCGGTCCACTGGCTGCCGTCGGGCTTCTTGCCAATGGCACGCAGGTTGCCGCCCACGCTTACCAGTGCGCTGGTCAGGCCCCGGGCCTGCGCGGCCTGGCACACCATTTCCACGGCGTAGCCCTTGCCCACGCTGCCCACATCCAGCGACATCTCCGGGTCGGCCAGGTACACGGTCTTGGCCTGCTCGTCGATCACCACATTGTTGATGTCGCAGTGCTGGGCTGCGGCTTCCAGCTCCTCCTGAGTGGGCAGGGTGTTGTCGGCCTCGTTCTGGTGGCTCTCGGCGGCCTCGCGGTAGTTGTGCCAGATGTTCAGCACACTGCCCAGTGCAATGTTCAGCTTGCCGCCGGTGGTGTCGTACATGGTCTGGGCCAGCTCCAGCATCCCGAGGATCTTGTCATCCACCGTCACCGGGGCAATGCCTGCATTGTCGTTGATGGTCTTGACGTTGGTCACGCCGGGGTAATCGTTGTAGATATCATACAGCTGGTTATAGGTAATAAGGTCTGCGTGCAGGGCATCCATCTGGGTATTGAATTCTTCCTCGCTCTGTTTATCTAACAGAAGTTTCATCCGTTTTACATGTGCATCATATAACTTCTGCTGTTCTCCTTCCAGACGGGTGTACATATTTTCTTCCAGCTTGTCCGGAAGATCACGCAGTACATCTTTCTTCAGTCTCCGCAGCACGAACGGGCGGATCATCTTTCGCAGTCTCTCACTGGCTTCCTCGCTCTCATGCTGGACAATCTGTACTTCCAGTTCCTCACGGAAGCGGGAATAGCTGTATAAAAATTCGGGCATCAGATAATCAAAGATGCTCCACAGTTCACTCAGCCGGTTCTCTACCGGTGTTCCGGTGAGTGCAAAACGGGTGTCTGCCTGGATCTTTTTCACAGCTTTTGCAGCCTGGGTGCTGTGGTTTTTGATATACTGTGCTTCATCGATGATCTGACAGCGGAAACGGTACTTTTTATAGAAATCAATGTCTCTGCGGAGCAGATCATAGGAAGTTATCAGAATCTCTCCCTCATCTGCTGCTTCCAGAAGTGTGCGGCGCTGCGCAGCCGTTCCTACGATCATTCTTACTGCAAGCCGGGGAGCAAAACGTTCCAGTTCACTGTTCCAGTTATAGACCAGGGAAGCCGGGGCAACGATCAGCGCATTCCGCCGCAGCCGGTCATCTGAACTCTCCTTTTTCCGCTGCCGTCCCTCATTCTCGATATCCTGCTCTTTTTCCACCGGCTCTTTCTTACTTTTTTCCTGTATTTCACGTTCCTGATACTCGGAAAGCAGATAGCAGATCACCTGCAACGTTTTTCCAAGTCCCATATCATCGGCGAGGATTCCGCCAAATCCATTCGCACTGAGCGTTTTTAACCACAGAAAACCTGTCTTCTGATATCCGCGCAGGATCGGTTCAAGTTCCACCGGAATCTCAAAATCATTGTCTTCTACAGTTTTCATGTTACGGATCAGAGAACGAAAATTCTTATCCCTCACCGAAGAAATCACCGGATTGTCTCGTAATTGCTGATCTATATACAACGCCCGGTAGGTATCCACCGGAACGCTCTCCTGCATCAGCTGCTGATCTGTCAGCTGCAGCGTTTCCTTCAGATCTGCCAGTATATCCAGACCACTGTCTTCTTTCTGAACGAAGCTTCCATCCTTCAGACGATAATATTTTTTCCTTTTATTATAACGTGACAGAATATCGATCAGTTCCTCTTTTGACATTTCTCCCGCTGTCATTTTCAGCTGCATCAGACCACTTTCAATCGATACTCCTACCGCAACTTTCGGTGACGGATGCACCTGCATTCCTTTCAGCGTATCTGATATATATACCTCACCCAGCTGCTGAAATACCGGAATTCCTTCTGTCAGGAGATCATATATTTTATCCTCATCCGTGATCACCATAGCTTTCTGTCGTTCGTCATATGCTTCCCCGTACCGTTGAATCACCCCCCGTACGGCCGCCTCTTTTCCAAGATCCCGCAGTGCAAGGTCGGTTGTATCGTACAGACTGTATGTCTTTTTTCCGTAGGTCACTTTGGGATTGCAGGTGATCATATCCGTTTGTGGGGCATCCAGATACACGGCAAATTCCGGCGGCGCAACGCCGTAGTCCTGTTCATCGAAATTCTCTTTTTCGCAGATAAAACACTGTTCCAGGCGCGGGAGCAATTCCGCACAAAACAGTGGAACATCTTTTTTTGCCACGAAAATCGTCCGTTCCGGAATCTCTTCCACACATTCCAGAAAATCCTGCACCGGTTTCAATTTTCCCCGGTCTTCCAGAAGAATCCGTCTATTCAGAAAGCAGATATTTTTCCGCCTTCCTTCCACACTGTTCAGACGATTGATGGAAACCTCGATGCCGTCCGGATTTCCAAAAATTTTCAGATGGCGCTCCGGTTCCTGATCGGAGATCTGCCAGTTTGACTCGGAAGTATAGAAAATATCCGCCGGAAGTTCTTTGCCCACAAAAAGTTCCAGAAATTCTTCCAGTCCTTCCCAGGTCAGATCCAGCAGCTTATTTCTGGCACTGGTAAAGCCATGATGATACGGTGAATACCCGCTGTAGCGATATTGATTCTTCTGCGCCCAGCGAAGAATAAAAGATACCAGCGGTCTGCTCTCCGGCGCAAAGCTTTCCATTGCATGGGTGAAAGAAAGATTTTTCCCGTATGCATACTCTTCCTGCCGTTCCACAGCCCGTGCAAATGCAAATACATCTTTCATCACATACATCCTGTCCACACCGATCTTAAAGTGCAACGCAGCACTTGGGTTTTCCACAATCAAGTGCGGTTCCAGCCGTACTTTTCCACAGATGTCTCCCTGGATCAGTGGAAGACTTTTGACAACGGCACTTTTTTTCAGAAGCTGACGGATGCCTTCCGTGGTTTTTCGCTCCGCTCCCTTTTTCACACCCGGAATCTGCAAAAGCTTTTCCCGTTTTTCCTGCTCCAGCTTTTCCCGGTAAGCTTTCACGCGCGAATCGCTGTAATACTGTAACAGAACCGCCACACAATGCTTGCAGATCCCTTCATACTCCCGAAATGCCGGACATTCACAGTCTGCTTCCACCATTTCATCCCGTACAGTATCCCAGATCAGATAAACACTATAACGATTCTGTCCGCTCCCTTTTACCAGAGCCTCCAGAACCATTTCTTCCCGGTTATTTTCTTCCGCCTGAAAGCGCAGGATCTTCCCTTTATTATAAATTTCCAGCCCTCTGCTGTAAGCTTTACTGTTTGCCAGCTTTTTGATCTGCTCTTTAAATGTCACGTTTTTTGTTCCTTCCGTCTTTTCCTTCTATTTTTGCAAGTTTTCGTTCTTGTTTTGATTGATTTCCTGCATTTTTTTTGTTTTTGATATTCTATGATTGATTGTAATACGGGGAGGGGGATTGCACAATGGATAATATAAAAAAGGAACAGTAATAGTTGGCACTTCATAGCGCATATGCTATTCTAAATACAGACATATCTGGGAAACAATTCTAAAACCATTCGGTTATCTGATTCCCCATATGGAAAAGCAAAAAAATAGACGAAAGGATGAAAAGTGATAGTATGGCAAAAAACGATACCAAAGAAATCGATTTTGTCCGGAAGCATGAAGAAGATTTGCAGCGCCTCAGGGGACTGAGATTGCTGGATGATGATTGCATGCAAAAGGTATTCGAAGACAAGGCATGTACAGAACTTTTGCTTCAGATTATTTTGAATCGAACAGATTTAAAAGTATTGCGCGTGAATGGACAGCAGGATATTAAAAATCTGCAGGGGCGTTCGGTAACTCTGGATATACTGGCTGTTGATACGGATAACAAAGTATACAATATCGAAATCCAGAGAAGCGATAAGGGTGCTGCGGTAAAACGGGCAAGATATAACAGCAACCTTATTGATTCCAATGTAACGGAACCTGGTGAAAAATATGAAAAAATCGATAATTGGACCAATGGATCAATTATTGATATATAATTCAAGAGAAAGGAACTTGTATGACTGTTTCAATTCAGACATTGCAAGTTCCTTTTTATTCATGAATATCACATCTTAATCTTTAATTAGGACTTTCCATCTCGTATTTTTATTTTTCTACCACAACCTCACCATTCGGCCGTACGATCCGAACCGTAACATCCCCTTTTTCCAGAATCGTTGTCCAACTCATGCCCGGGAGTAGCTTTGGTATCCGGATCTCCTTCTTGTTTTCTTTGTCAAGAACCAGAAGACTGTATCCCTGAACTGTATATCTCGGTAAATTGTTTCTGCAGGTTATTTTTATCTGAGAGCCTTCTTTTTCAAGGATTACCGGTTTTGCTGTAATTGTCAGTTCCTTTATATATTGCTTTCCGGTTACCCAAAGTTCTACCGGACGAATTATTCCTCTATCATTCGCCCAGTCAAAGCTTCGATTTACCGGAAGCATATCCGGCGAAAAACGATTATTTGCTTCTACCGTAATTATATTTTTTCCCTCTTTTATGTATTCGGAAATATTTACTGTAAAAGGTGTATATCCGGAATTCTTATGTTCTCCTGCCAGTTCGCCATTTACATATATTTTTGCATCATGATATACACTGTGAAAGTATAATCTTACACATCCGGAAAGCCATTCTTCCGGAACTTCAAGTTCCGACTGATACCAGCCGATTCCCCAGTATTCCTCTGTTCCTCCTTCGAAGTTTCTTCGACTTCGATGGTTCCGCTGCCTTCCATGCAATATATATAGATATACTCTTCAATTCCGTCTTTTCGTTCTCTGAAATGATATTCCGCGCGGGGAAATATTCCCACATCCGTCAGATACAGCCTCCTTACCAGTGGATGTTCTACATAATCCTGAAAAGACTCCGTCGGCAGCACGATCATTTTCTCGCCCCGGAATCCATCTCTTTTCCAGTCCTGTAATTCACTCATACCGTCAGCCCTCTGTCTGTTCCTGCTCTGTATAATCCTCCACCTGTCCTACCACATCCAGAATCGGGTGGGACATCAAAAACCGGTAAAATTCCAGTGCTTCGTCCGCGCTCATATCTACTTCCCGGCTGGTCAGCCAGTATTTTAAGCCATTGACTACCGTAAGTGTATGAAATTCCAGAAAGATATTGATATCTCTCAGACCTTCCAATTTCTGAAGTGTGATCTTATGATTTTTCATCATCTGTCTGATCAGCTTGCGAAGCTTACCTGCCAGAATCTCTTCAAACCCGTTCTGTCCGGTGACCTCAAACGCTTTCTGATAATACTGCTGATCTTTCTCCATCTTCCGAAACAGCAGATAGATTGCTTCCCGTTCCATCCCGTCTTCCACCATCTCAAAAACCGGTCGGAAGACTTCTTCTTCCAGAAGCCACTCCAT
>ERZ773147.4244-NODE-4244-length-10132-cov-3.335517_pt1 | contig 10132 bp, 7 predicted proteins | sample MGYA00580851_ERZ773147 | MGnify/ENA primary metagenome ERZ773147 (study PRJEB29015, sample SAMEA2737818) | human gut metagenome | biome: human gut; feature: human-associated habitat; material: faeces | place: China | collected 2012 ... | reverse complement strand
ATTTTAAATACATATCAAACTGTAGATGAAGGAATAGAAAATAGAATTATTAATTATATAAATAAATCTAAAACTCTTGAAGATTTTATATTTAATATCAAAACAAAAAGATATACTTATAATAAATTAAATAGAATGTTTATTCATATTTTAACTTCTTTTACTAAAGAAGATGCTAAAGATATTGATATAACTTATATAAAAGTATTAGGTTTTAATTCTAAAGGGAAAACTTATTTAAAAAAGATTAAAAAAGATATAAATATACCTCTTATTACAAGTTATAAAAATATGAATGACAAGATTTTAAATATTGAATATAAAGTAACATGTATTTATAGTATTTTAGTAAATGATGATACTTTAATAAAAAAAGAATTAGAAAAACCAATTATAATCGAATAATTGGTTATTTTATTGCATTAAATTTAATTTTCATATCTTTTCCTATTGTAATAATATCCCCTTTTTCCAAAGTAACATTATTATAGTCTTTTAAATAAACGTTATTTTTTGTATTATATTGATTACCAACACCCATAAGAATATTTACTTTTAAACGATTTTTATCTGTTTTAATATATAAATTTCCATTACCACTTAAAGCATGTAAATTATATATTCCTTCTTCAATATTACTTCCAACAGTCCAACTACCTTCAAGTAAAGTTTTTGATTTACCTACGGCAGATTCATCAGGTTTAATGATATCTTCACTTTTATTATGGGCTTTTTTAAGTGAATCATCCTTATAATAATATAAATCTTTATCTTCATCTTGTGAATAATAAAGATGATTATTAGATTTATTATAAACATTAATTATCTTATTATCTTTATTAAGTTCAATTATAATATTTTTATTCCTTTTCTTACTTAGTTCGGTATGCTTGATTTATTCAATATTAAAAATTTCTAACATAGAAAATATACTGCGTTATTTAGTAGTTATACTAATACTACTTATAGTAACGTTTAATATACTAGAAGTCTATAAACTAATTTTCAAAGGGAAAACACCAGGTATATTATTATTCGGTTTAGTTCTTCTTATACTCTTTACTATAGAATCCTATACATGTGGAATAATAAATGGAATATACACTTCAATTGACAACATATATAAAGATAGTCACACATATGAATCTAGTGTTATAACTATGTCAAGCAATAATTTTAAAAAGATAAGTGATGTAAAAAGTTCAAAAATTGGAATTATTAGTAATGAAAGCAGTATAGACGGATACACAATTCCAAATGAAATCATTAAAGAAAACAGCCTAGAAAAAACAAATGAAGTTATTAAATTCGATACGGTTAGTGATGTTGTACGTGCTTTATACAAAGGAGAAATAAATGTTGCGATAGTATCTTCCACATATGACTCGATGCTTGCAAATGTTGAAGGATACAATAATATAAAATCAGAAACAAAAAAAATATATTCTAAGACTAAAACTGTGAAAAAAAGTGATACAACTGTAAAAAAAGATGATAATGACCCATTTACAATATTAGTTTTAGGAGTTGATACTATATCAAGTGATATAAGTAAAGTTACATCATTTAATGCAGACTCATTAATGCTAATTACATTTAATCCAAAAACATACAACGCAACTATCTTAAGTATTCCAAGAGATACATACGTACCAATAACTTGTATAAATAATTCCCCATCATCTAAAATTACTCATTCTGGTTGGTATGGTGAAAAATGCGTTATAAAAACAATTGAAGATTGGATGGGAATAGATATTGACTATTATGTTAAAATTAACTTCTTAGGAGTTGTAAACTTAGTTGATGCTATAGATGGAATTACAGTAGATGTTCCATATAGTTTTTGTGAACAAAATTCAAATCGTGAATGGGGTAAAAACACAGTATATGTTAAAAAAGGAAAACAAACAATAAATGGTGAGCAAGCACTTGCACTATCTAGAAATAGACATCCAAATGGTGATGTATGTGGTGCTGAATGGGGAGGATATAATAGTAATGACATCATAAGAGGTCAAAACCAACAATTAGTAATAAATGCTATTATAAACAAAATTACCCAAAATATAGACCTTAACAAAATCAACTCAATACTAAATGTAATTGGAAAAAACATGGATACGAATATGACAACAAACGAAATGTTATCTTATTACAATTTAGCAAAAGACATTGCACTTAATTCACTTAATGATAGCGATAATGTAATAACATTTGAAAGACTTTATTTAAAAACATATGGAAAATATTTATATGATCCACTACTAAAATTATCATTATCAGATCAAATATATTATAAAGATAGTTTAAATGCTGTTTTAAATGAAATGAAAATAAACCTTGAAACAGTTAAACCAGAAATGATTAAAACATTCTCATTCTCAGCAAAAACTCCATACAAAGAAAGAAAAATTGGTGAAGGTATATTTAATCAAAATGATATTAAAACCGTACCAAGCTTCAAAGGAAAAGATAAAACAATCGCATTAAACTGGGGAAAAGAAAACAATATAAAAGTTAATATTGAATATGAAGAAGTAGAAACTGGTACAAATGATTTTGTGTTATCACAAAGCATTCCAGCAACATATATATTTAGCAATATCAAACCAGGAACAGAATTAAATATAACTGTTGCCAAAGTAAAAAAAGAGAAAAATCCTACAGAAAATAAAAATAACAAACAAGATAAAAACGATGGAAATTTAGATTATCCAACGGAATAAAATAATAAAAAGTAGTTCTATTTTTAAAACTACTTTCAAAACTGATACACAAATATCAGTTTTTATTTATATCTCTTGTTATATTACCCGCATATTTTTATATTTATAATAAGTATCATTACAGGGTTTTAAAAAGGATAATTCACAAGTTACTTTAACTCGCTTAATTATTTCTATATAAATATTTCCACTTTAACAACCATATAACCTATTATTTGCTTTTTTAATATTCTTATATTTTTAAAGAAGATCCTCATCCAAAATTTGTTTTTCTAAATTATTAAAATAATAAACTTTATCTAATCTTTTCATACAAAAAATGACTAAATTAATTTAATTTTTTATTTTTTCCCAAGAAAAGTCTTCATCTTCCCTTCCAAAATGTCCATAACATGCTGTTTTAAAATAGATTGGCTTTAATAAATCAAGTTCACGTATAATATTATAAACAGAAAAATCAAAATTATTATTAATATACTTTAATATCTCTTCTTTTGTTACTTTAGATGTATTAAATGTCTCTACAAATAATGATATTGGTTTAGATATACCTATTGCATAAGAAACTTGTATTTCACACCTACCGGCTAAATTATGTGCAACTACATTTTTTGCAACATACCTAGCATAATATGCAGCACTTCTATCTACTTTTGATGGATCCTTACTACTTAAACATCCGCCCCCAATTCTAGAATAACCACCATAAGTATCACATATAATCTTTCTTCCTGTAGTACCACTATCACCAAATGGACCGCCCACTACAAATGAACCACTAGTATTAATTAAAATTTTAGTGGCATTATCAATTAAATTTTTAGGTATAACTTCATTAATTACATTTTTTATAATATAACCTCTTAACTCTTCAATAGATACACCCTTCTTATGCTGACTAGAAATAATAATTGTATCTACCCTATTTACATTACCATCTACATATTCAATTGTAACTTGTGTTTTCCCATCCGGTTTTAAAGGTGTATTTACATCACATTTTCTCACATCTGCAAGTCTTTTAGCTAATTTATTTGCAAATACTATTGCCGTTGGCATAAGTTCTTTTGTCTCATCACATGCATAACCAAACATTATTCCTTGATCCCCTGCATACGTTATATCCTTCTCAACAGCATCACTTATTTCCTTTGATTGTTCACTGATTTTAGTAATAACATTAAATTTTTCATCATATCCGATTTTTCTAATAACTTTTTTTGCTATACTTTCATAATCAATTTTTGCAGTTGTTTTTGCCTCACCATAAATAAGTACTAAATCATCTTTAATTGTAACCTCAACTGCCATTTTACTTTTTTCATCTTCCTTTAGTGCAGCATCTAATATTGCATCACTTATAAGATCACATATCTTATCAGGATGTCCCTCTGTGACCGCCTCACTTGTAAAATAATATTTTTCCATAAATTCCTCCTTCTTTAGCTTTTATCAAAAATAAAAACTCTTAAGAAAGAGTTTAATAATTATAAGTATCTTTCTTATCGATATTAGCAGTACCACCTTACTTACTTTAGCAGGTTGGTATGAGTTCATCGAGCTAATTCTCTCCCTCATTCTTGATAAAAGTTATACCTAAATTGTACATTTTTATATTTACAATGTCAATATTATTTTGTATGCAATTAGAAAAAATGCATAGTTTTAAGTTTATGTATAACTTTTATCAATACCTTATTATGTCATATAGTTATTTTTATTTATCTTATTGATTTCCCTTATATAGACTATTCTATTCATTTGCAATTACATAATTTTATCTATTATTTAATTATTTGTTAATATTAAAATTTTTATTCTATATTAATTTACCAGCTTTTTCATATAAAAAATAAATTTTTTAGGGGAATTTTTAAAGTTTTCTTCTATATATTTATTAGGAGGTTTTTAAAATATGAATAAGAACGAAATAATATGCGCTACTGAAAAGATGGAAAATTACAAAAATAGTGAGGAAAAAAGTTTGTGTGAAAAATCATCAGATTTAGAAAAACAAACATTGGAAAAAATTACCAATTTTAACTTTTATATTGAGAATGAAGAAGATATGATAGAAAAAATGAAAATATTAAAAGAAAAGTTCTTAAAAATAAGTGAAGATAGATTTATTAAAGGCATGCATACTGGATATGCAAACGCCGGAAGAACTTTTGAAAATTTAATGGGACTTAGCAATAATAAATTTGAAATACCAGATTTCTATGGAATTGAAATAAAAACAAAGAAAATATTTAAAGACAATTATATTCATCTTTTTAGCTCAGTTCCAGATGGAGAGGGATTATTTGAAACAGAAAGACTTGTAAAAAAATATGGATATCCAGATAAAAAAATGCGCAAATTCCCTGTAATGTATGGAGATGTAGTCTCAAATAGTTTTTGTAAAATAGGTATGAAATATTTATATAAAATTCATGTAAATTATAATTCTAAAAAAATATTTTTAAATATTTATGACAAAAATGAAAACTTACTAGAATCAAGAATTAGTTGGTCATTTAATATCTTAAAAGAAAAACTATATAGAAAGCTAACTGCATTCGCACTGGTAGATGTTGCAGAAAAAACGTATAAAAATGAAAAATATTTTTGGTATACAAATATAGAATTTTATAAATTGAAAGATTTCAAAACTTTCATTAAACTAATCGACGATGGTATTATTAAAATCTCAATTAATATTGGCGTATATAAAGATGAAAAAAGGTTTGGCAAAATATTTAATCATGGAATGACATTTGATATAAGAAGAAGTGATATAAGAAAATTGTATTCTAGGATTCTCATATAAAGCAAATCCTCGCATTTGTACAAACATAACCTGTGTCAAATGTTTTAATATTTTTTTACAATAAAAAAAAGCGTGGCAAGCAAATTTTAATTAATAATTATAAATAGCAAAAAATATTACCCAAGCCTATATTTTAGGATGTGTAATATTTTTGTTTAGATATAAAAAACATTTAAAAATTACATTAAATATTAATTTTACTTAATATGCAAAAATATTTAATTTTATATGTTAAATAATATTAAATTTGCTTGTCTTTGGGAAATCCATGAGGATTAAAAAAATCTTCTACTACGAGAAGATTTCTTACTTATCAATGGTCGGGAAAACAGGATTTGAACCTGCAACCTCATGGTCCCAAACCACGCGCACTACCAAGTTGTGCTATTTCCCGATATGGCGCGCCCAATAGGAGTTGAACCCATAACCTTTTGATCCGTAGTCAAACGCTCTATCCAATTGAGCTATGGGCGCACATTTTTGATACAACTACACGGGCGAAAATTTTCTAATGGTGGCTCCGATTGGAATCGAACCAACGACACGAGGATTTTCAGTCCTCTGCTCTACCGACTGAGCTACAGAGCCATAAATGGCGGTTCCAACGAGACTCGAACTCGCGATCTCCTGCGTGACAGGCAGGCGTGTTAACCAACTACACCATAGAACCACTTCAACAACGCTCTTTAAGTATACTAAATTGGAGCATTATTTGTCAATACTTTTATTGGTAATTAATTATATTTATTCGATTTTGTTGAAATTATGTATGATATTGCAAAACCCAAAATAATGAAAAACACGCCTAGTACTGTCACTTTTTCTGGATATATTGCATTTAAAGAACCAAGTATAAGACCAATTATTGTACTGTACATTGTATTATAATGTTTCTCCAGCAAATAGTTAATTAACTTTATAAAAAAGAATGCACCAACAATTATGCCGATTAATATTGGTAAAATTTCCCAAAATTTACCAGTAAATATTATGAGCGGATTGGAAATAATTTCCAGAAAATAATCATACATTCCTATCATAATTAACATAAATGAACTACTTATCCCTGGTATTATTTTCCCGGACACAAATATAAAACCAGTTAAAAACAACTTAAACCACGATGCTATTGTGTGATTTATATGACTAGAAATATTTATTTGATTCTTACTAACAACAGAAATAAATAACGAAAACAAAAATGCTATAATTAGTGCAAAATAATCCATTGTTTGCTCACCATTCTTACTATTTTTTGCTTCATTAATCAAAAATGGTATACTACCCAAAATAAGGCCAATAAATGTATAACAAGCCTCAACATAATATTTTTCAAATACCATTTTCAAAAGTTTAGCACCAACTATTATGCCAATTAATATTCCACAAAAAATAGGAAGTAAAAATTTTATACTTCCTTTTGCATCCTTAGAAAAATTACCTAAAGATTTAATTATTTTTTCATAAACACCAAATATTACTGCTAAAACACCGCCACTAATCCCTGGGAGTATCATCCCAATACCTATCAACAGTCCAATTAGCATTTTTTCTCCTCTCTATTTTTAATATCTTAAGAAATAGTTGCTGAATTTAATGGTGCTATTTGAATATATGTATTTCCATCATTAACATTTAATTCTTTACCATTCATAGTTTTATATACAGTTTGAGATTTTCTAGTTGTTTTTGTCCAAGTAATTGGTATAGCATATCCATTTGTAATGTAATATCCATTTCCTGTTCCAATATTATTTAGATTTTGGCGTCCTTTTTCATCATTCATATCATCATTTTCTACATATGTAATAATAATATTTTTAGCTGTATACACTTTTTTTGTTACGTAATCTGTATGATCTTTACCATTTACACTTCTATAATATAATTTATCATTTACATTATATTTATATGAAGTAGTCATTGCAGTAGAATACTTTATATCAACCTCATTAGCAGTTTTTGAATCATCACTAGAATTCAAGTTAATTTCATCAATTGAATAATTAAGCAAAGTTTTTACATCAGAAGTAGTTCTATACCCTTTACTTTGAGCAACTTTTTTTACTTTTTTTAGATTAGTAAATGCCGTATGTTCATAATCTATATTTAGCTTTTCTCGTGTAAAACAAGAATCATATAATCCATTAATATTATTAACTCCTAATGTAACCATATCGCTTTTAGCTTGTGGACTCCAACCAAAATGAACAAATATGGCATCATTTTCAAGTGCATAATCTAAGTAATAATGTCTTGCGCTCCTTACTGAACCAACTCTTGCAGTATCTTTATCTTTAAATATCGCCATCATTCTAGTGATACCGCCTTCTACTATCATTTCATATACTATATATGCATCTTGCAACCCTGATTGATATGGTCTTGCAACAGATATATTATTAATCATCACTGCATATGGCCTAGAATTAGAATCTAAATTTATTATTTTTAGTTTATCGTTATCAACAACCTCGCTTGGATTGTTTTTTGGATTTTCTTTATTTTTTTTCTTCTCATCGCTATTTTTATCCATTTTAACAATTAAAAATGTTGATAATGCTATTGCAATTACTGCAACAACTACAATGTATAATGCTTTTTTCTTTTTTTTCATATTACCTCTCCTATTACAACTACATTATACCATATATTATTTTCCATATAAACAAATAATTCCACATATTAAAAAAAATTTTTGCATTTGCGTTTTTAGCACACATTAATTGGTAAAAAATGGAAATTTTCAATTGTATAAAGAAACATACAAAAAAAGGAACGTAACGTTCCTTTTTATTAACAATTTGGTTGCGGAGGGAGGACTCGAACCTCCAACCTTTGGGTTATGAGCCCAACGAGCTACCAACTGCTCCACCCCGCGATATAACTTACATCCCGTGATTAAACCCAAGCAAAGGGATCGGACAATATTAATGGCGGAGGAAAAGGGATTCGAACCCCTGCGCCGCTCACACGACCTCTCGGTTTTCAAGACCGATCCCTTCAACCGGACTTGGGTATTCCTCCAACATATATGGTGCCTGAGGTCGGACTTGAACCGACACGAGGGTTAAATCTCGCAGGATTTTAAGTCCTGTGCGTCTACCTATTCCGCCACTCAGGCATAATTTGTTGTTGACTAGTTAATTATATAACATTTTTACCGGTTTGACAACCATTTTTTATATTTTTTTTAATATTTTTATCAAATTTATTGAAAAAAACATGCTTTTAGTATATAATTTAATATGTCAATGCAAATAATGCGCCCATAGCTCAACTGGATAGAGCGTTTGGCTACGGACCAAAAGGCTGTGGGTTCGACTCCTACTGGGCGCACCATAATATGTATGAAATCTCCTTCTTAAAGGAGTTTTATTTATACATTATACTATCAAAAGGAGGAAATATGATAACATTTGAAGACTTTGCAAAAATAGATATAAGAGTTGGCACAGTATTAGAAGCCGAACTAAATAAAAAAGCAAAAAAACCAGCTTATAAACTAAAAATAGACTTTGGTAATGAAATAGGCATCAAAAAAACATCTGCTCAAATAACAGACTATTATACACCTGATGAATTAATCGGCAAACAACTTTTAGCGGTAGTAAATTTTCCACCAAAGCAAATTGCAGACTTCATCTCTGAAGTGCTAATATTAGGAACTTATTCAACTGGCGGTGTAATTTTAATAACCCCCGATAAAAAAGCTCAAAACGGCGACAAGTTAGGCTAATAGATATACAAAAAAATGTATATCTTTTTATTTTATAAAATAGCCATTACATCTAGAACCTTTATAATCATAAAGAATATAATAATTATGAATTGGAGGTTAATATGAAAAGAACAATAGTTAGTCTAATACTATTCATAATAGTATTAGCAGTAACAATATTCGGTGTCTATAGAAATAAAGATAATACTAAAGAAAATCTTACCAAACTAACCGTAGCGGAAGTAGCTCATAGTATCTTTTATGCACCACAATATGTAGCCATAAGTGAAGGATACTTCGAAGACGAAGGAATAGACATAGATCTAATACTAACACCTGGAGCGGATGCCGTAACTGCAGCGGTTCTATCAGGAGATGCTCAAATAGGATTTTCCGGTACAGAAGCAACTATATATGTATATAATGGTGGCGAAAAAGATTATCCTATGGTATTTGCTGCCCTAACCAAAAGAGATGGTTCATTTCTTGTATCTAGAGAAAAAATAGATAATTTTACTTTAGAAGATTTAAAAGGAAAAACAGTTATTGGAGGAAGACGTGGTGGTATGCCCGAAATGACATTTGTTTGGGGACTTATACAAAATAACATCGACCCAACAAAAGACTTAAACATAGATACATCAGTAGCTTTTGCAGCTATGGAAGGAGCCTTCATAGGAGGTAATGGTGACTTTGTTACCCTATTTGAACCAAATGCTACTTCTGTAGAAAAGCAAGGTTTAGGACACATCGTTGCATATGTAGGTACCCTTGGAGGAGAAGTACCATATACCGCATATAACGCTAAAAAGAGCTTCATTGAAAATAACGAAAGTACCATACTAAGTTTCTCCAAAGCAATAGATAAAG
>ERZ773147.4241-NODE-4241-length-10135-cov-2.955258_pt1 | contig 10135 bp, 13 predicted proteins | sample MGYA00580851_ERZ773147 | MGnify/ENA primary metagenome ERZ773147 (study PRJEB29015, sample SAMEA2737818) | human gut metagenome | biome: human gut; feature: human-associated habitat; material: faeces | place: China | collected 2012 ... | reverse complement strand
TCACGGCGATCTTGTCGTCCAGAATCACGTAAGAATTATAGGCCATGCCGTTGGGCACGGTATACTGACCCTCGAACAAATCCACCTGATGGTCGTTTACGCCTGCGTAAAGAATATCCTTGGTGATGAACATAAGCCGCATCCTTTCTGTTCTATGGGAGTTTCCGGGGGGAACAGCCCGCCCGGAAAGTGCATCTTTGGGGTACAAGTAAATGATACCCATTTTTCCGAAAAGTGAAACCATTTTTTCCACAGTTCCCGCACTTTTTCCATTGCCCAAAGCACTGCGTGCGCCATCTGTCCGCACATTGACAGAGGGCGTTTCTTCCTCTACAATAGGTTGGATGAAATGTGACGCGATAAAGGAGGCTTTCCCTTTGAATATTTTGATCACCGGGGCTCGGGGCTTTATGGGCAAAAACCTGCGTTCCGCCCTGACGGGCCGGTACGGAGACGCGCACCGGCTGATGCTGCTGGACATGCCCCACACGGAGGAAGAACTGCTGGCCGCTGCGGCGGAAGCGGATTTCGTCTTTCATCTGGCGGGCGTGAACCGGCCCACGGACCCGGCGGATTTTCAGAAAGGGAACGCCGATTTTACCCGGCAGCTGCTGACGCTGCTGAAAGAGCGCGGCAAGCGCCCACCGGTGCTGCTCAGCTCGTCCATTCAGGCGGCGCTGGAAAATCCCTATGGTCAGAGCAAATTAAGCGCCGAACAGGCCGTGGCGGACTATGCCCAAGAAACAGGCGCGGCGGTGTATCGCTACCGTCTGCCCAACGTATTCGGCAAATGGAGCCGTCCCAACTACAACAGCGCTGTGGCCACCTTCTGCCATAACGTGGCCCGGGGCCTGCCCATTACGGTGAACGACCCTTCCGTAACGCTGCGGCTCGTCTATATCGACGACGTGGTAGAGGAGTTCCTCCGCGCCATGGAGGGCCAGCCCCACCGGGAAGGCGAATGGTGCACCGTGCAGCCCGTGCACGAAGTGAATCTGGGCCATATGGCCGAGCTGATCCAGTCCTTCCCCGGCCTGCGGGACAGCCTGACTGCCCCCGATCAGAGCGACCCGCTGGTAAAGAAGCTCTACGCCACCTACCTCAGCTTCCTGCCGCCGGAGGATTTCTCCCGGCCCACCGTCACCCACGCCGACCAGCGCGGTTCCTTCACGGAGCTTTTGCACATGGGCAGCCGGGGGCAGGTCAGCCTGAACGTGTCGAAGCCCCATATCACCAAGGGCGACCACTGGCACCAGACCAAGCATGAAAAATTCATCGTGCTGCAGGGTGAGGGCGTGATCCGCTTCCGCAAGGTGGGGGACTCCACGGTGATCGCCTACAAGGTCAGCGGCGAAAATCTCACGGTGGTGGATATTCCCACCGGCTACACCCACAGCATCGAAAACACCGGCGATACGGACATGCTCACCCTCATGTGGGCCAACGAAGTCTTCGACCCGGCGCATCCCGACACTCTGCGTCTGCCCGTGCTGGAGACCCCTGCCGAAGCAAAGGAGAACGACTGATGAAAAAGCTGAAACTGATGACCATTCTGGGCACCCGGCCGGAGATCATCCGGCTGTCCGCCGTCATTCGCACCGCCGATCGGTATTTCGATCATATTCTGGTGCATACCGGCCAGAACTACGACCCCAACCTGAACGATATATTCTTCAAGGAACTGGAGCTGCGGGCCCCGGACTACTATCTGGACGCGGTGGGCGGCGATCTGGGCGAGACCATGGGCAATATCATCGCCGCCAGCTACAAGGTCATTCAGAAGGAAAAGCCCGACGCGCTGCTGGTGCTGGGCGATACCAACTCCGCCCTGAGCGCCATTTCCGCCAAGCGGCTGAAGGTGCCGATCTTCCATATGGAGGCGGGCAACCGCTGCTGGGACTGGAACGTCAGCGAAATGATCAACCGCAAGATCGTGGATCATATTTCCGACATCAACATGCCCTACACCGAAAACAGCCGCCGCTACCTGCTCAGCGAAGGCATCGACGGCAAGACCATCTTCGTCACTGGCTCTCCCATGCGGGAGGTGCTGAACCACGCCATGCCCGGTATTGAAAAAAGCGACGTGCTGGAGCGGCTGGGGCTGGAAAAGGGCAAGTATATCCTCGTTTCCGCCCACCGGGAGGAAAACATCGATCTGGAAGACAATTTCTTCTCCCTGATGAACGCCATCAACCACATGGCGGAGACCTATCAGGTGCCGGTGATCTACTCCACCCATCCCCGCAGCCGGAAGTTCATCGAGCAGCGGCATTTCCAGTTCCATCCGCTGGTGCGCAGCCTGCCGCCCTTCGGCCTGTTCGACTACAACCATTTGCAGATGAACAGTCTGGTGGTGCTGTCCGACAGCGGCACCCTCAGCGAGGAAAGCGCCATGCTGGGCTTCTGCGGCGTGCTGATCCGCACGTCCACCGAGCGGCCCGAGGTGCTGGACAAGGGCACGGTGGTCATCGGCGGCATCACGCAGGAAAGCGTGCAGCAGGCCGCCGAGCTGGCCATCGCCATGCAGGCCGCAGGGGAGCCCCGGGCCATGCCCCTTGATTACGAGGACGTGAACGTGGGCGCGAAGGTGGTCAAGCTCATTCAGAGCTACACCCCCATCGTCAACGAGACTGTCTGGCTGAAGCGATAATGATTTCGGAGGAACGTTCCCTTGAATCAGTCAAAGAACCGCGCGAAGGAGCGCTGGGCCATGCTGCCCGTGATTTTCGCTCTGGCATGGCCTACCATGCTGGAAGAGCTGATGCAGACGCTGGTGCAGTACATCGACACCGCCATGGTGGGGGCGCTGGGCACGGAGGCCACCGCCGCCGTGGGGGCGACCAGCACCGTAGGCTGGATGGTGGGCAGCTCCATCTCCGCGCTGGGCGTCGGGTTTCTGGCTTACATTGCCAAAGCCTGCGGGGCGGGCCGGAAGCAGGAGGCCCATCAGGCCTCGGCGCAGGCCGCCATGGTGGCCTGCATCGTGGGCGCGCTCTTTACCGCGCTGACCCTGAGCCTGAGCCCCATGGTGCCGGTATGGATGCAGGTGGATCCCGCCATCCGGGAGCTGACCCACCGGTATTTCTTCATTCTGTACGTGCCCATGCTCTTCCGCACGGCCAGCATCCTCTTCGGCACGGTGCTGCGGGCGGCGGGCGACACCAAAACCCCCATGCGGGTGGGTGTATTGATGAACCTCATCAACATCGTGCTGAACTTCCTGCTGATCTACCCCACCCGGGAGATCAGCCTGTTTTCCCACCGGGTCAGCGTATACGGCGCGGGGATGGGCGTGGAGGGCGCGGCCATCGCCAGCGCCATTTCCTACACGGTCGGCGGCGTGCTGATTACGGCGGTGCTGTGGAGGCATCCTATGGTGTCGCCCAAGGGCTGCAGCCTGCGGCCCGACGGCCGGGTGCTTCGCCCCTGCCTGAAGGTGGCGCTGCCCAATATGCTGCAGCGCTTCGGCACCTCGCTGGGCTACGTGGTGTTCGCCTCCATGATCAACGCGCTGGGCCAGACGGCCACCGCCGCCCATACCATCGCCAACACGGTGGAGTCCGCCTTCTACATTCCCGGCTTCGGCATGCAGACCGCCGCCGCTACCCTGTCCGGCAACGCGCTGGGGGCTGGCGACAACGACCGCATGAAGCGGCTGGCCCGCACCATCCTGCCGCTGGAGGTGGGGCTGATGACCGTTTCCGGGGCCCTTTTGTTCGCCTTCGCCCGGCCCCTGATGGCGATGTTCTCCTCCGACGAGAGGGTCATCGCGCTGGGCAGCACCGTGCTGCGGATGGTGGCCGTCTCCGAGCCCTTCTACGGCGTGCCCATCGTCATCGAGGGCATGATGCAGGGCGTGGGGCGCACACTGATTCCCTTCCTGTTCAACCTGACGGGCATGTGGGGCGTACGCATCGCGGGCACCTTCGTCTGCACCCGGCTTCTGGGGCTGGGGCTTCAGGCGGCGTGGGCCTGCATGATCGCCCACAACCTGCTGCTGTGCCTGCTGTTCAGCCTGCATTTCCGCCGGGGAACGTGGAATCCCCTGAACGCAAAGGGCGCGGGCGGGCAGCCTTGCCAAGAAACAGCAAATCGTGTATAATGAAAGCTGACACTTTTTGGATACAATGACGCAGGAACCTCTGGACTGCGAAAAGAGGTGAGGGCGGCCCGCAGGGGCCCGCATTATGGAAAGCAAGGACAAAATGCTGATCACCGGCGGCAATCCGCTGGTGGGGGAAATCACCGTCAGCGGTGGCAAAAACACGGCGGTGGCAGTGATTCCGGCGGCGCTTCTGTGCAACGAGCCCTGCACCATCGAAAACCTGCCGGACATCGAGGACGTGCGGGCGCTGGTGGATATTCTGCGGGAGCTGGGCGCGGAGGTGGACTACCGTCCCGGCCAGCGGATGGTGGTCAACGCGGCCAACGTGAAGGAATACCACGTTCCCTACCGGCAGACCCGCCGTCTGCGGGCCAGCTATTACTTGCTGGGGGCGCTGCTGGGCCGGGGAGGACGGGCCGAGGTGGCCTACCCCGGCGGCTGCAACATCGGTTCCCGCCCCATCGACCAGCATTTGAAGGGCTTTGAAACGCTGGGGGCCGCCATCGAGGATCGGGGCGGCGTGGTATACGCCAGGGCAGATCATCTGGTGGGCAACGACGTATTCTTCGATATGGTCACTGTGGGCGGCACCATCAACGTGCTGCTGGCCGCCGCCCGGGCTGAGGGCACCACGGTGATCTACAACGCGGCCAAGGAGCCCCACATCGTGGACCTGGCCAACTTCCTCAACAGCATGGGTGCGAAGATTCGCGGCGCGGGCACGGACGTGATCCGCGTGCGGGGTGTGCAGAACCTGCACGGCACCACCTACACCGTCATTCCCGACCAGATCGAGACGGGCACGCTGATGATCGCCGCCGCCGCCACCCGGGGCGACGTGGTCATCCACGGCTGCATTCCCACCCACATGGAGGCGCTGACCGCCAAGCTGCTGGAAATGGGCGTGCGGGTAACGGAAAACGACGACAGCATCCGCGTCCGTCCTCAGGGCGTGCAGCGGGCCGTCAACGTGAAAACGCAGGTCTACCCCGGTTTCCCCACCGACCTGCAGCAGCCTATGACCTCCCTTCTGTGCATGGCCAACGGCGTTTCCACCGTCAGCGAGACCATTTTCGAGCGCCGCTTCATGCATCTGGACGAGCTGCGGCGCATGGGCGCGCACATCAAGCTGATGGACCATTCCACCATCCTGATCGAGGGCGTGCGGGAGCTGTACGGCGCGCCCGTCACCGTCACCGACCTGCGGGCCGGGGCCGCGCTGATCGTGGCCGGGCTGATGGCCAAGGGCGTAACGGAAATTTACGAGACCTCCTACATCGACCGGGGCTATGAGCGCATCGAAGAAAAGCTCCGTTCCCTCGGCGCGGACATCCGCCGGGAAAAGCTGAGCTGAGTTACCCATTTGAACCCGTCAGGGCGGGGAGGGATGCAGTCTGTACGAATCCAGCCCATTTGAAGTGCTGGGCGTCAGGCCCGGCGCGGACGCGGCGGAAGTACGGGCCGCGTACCGCCGCAAGGTAAAGGAATGCCATCCGGATCAGTTTACGAACGCACAGCGCCAGAAGCAGGCACAGGACGAGCTGATCCGACTCAATCTGGCCTACGAGCAGGCGCTGAAGCTGGCCTCCCAGCGCCGGGTCGGGTTTAATCTGATCGCCCAGGAGGAAGCCAAGCACTTCGCCCTCCGCCTGATGGAGCAGGGCAATCTGGAAAGCGCCCTCCGTCAGCTTTTGCGGGCCGATACCCGGGACGATGGCTGGTACGCCCTGCAGGGCAAAATCCTCATGGGTCTGCACCGCTACGACGAAGCCCACCAGAGCTACCGGGAGGCCATCAAGCTGGACCCGGACAACCGGGAATACCGGGCCGGGGCGCTGGACGCGGTGGTTGCGGGCCGCAACAGCAAAAAGCTCAACGTCAAAATTCAGAACTGGTTCAAGGACAGCTTCGGCAAACGCTGAGGCTGTTTTTCAATGGGATAAAAAGAAAAAAGCGCGGGTCTTTCTCCCACGCTTTTGAGGGCGGACGGTTTCATCAAGCCGCCCATTACTGAATTTCCTGCTCCAGTTCATCAAACTCTTTGGTACTAAAAAATGCACTTAAAGTCATATCCAGACCATCGCAGAGCTTCTTCACCAGATTGACGGAAACCTCCCGGCGTTTGGGGTCGAGCATACTATACACGCTGGACGGGGTAACGCCCGCCCGATTGGCCAGCTCATTGGGCTTGATGCTGCGTTCTTTGCAGATTTGTTGAAAACGGGCAGCCACGGCATCCTTGACGGTCATATATATCACCTCAAGGACAGCATATAAAATCATACGCAAGTGCGTTTTCGCAGTTGCGTAATTTTGGAAAATGTTTTATAATGGAGAAAAAATACGCGGATGCGTAAGAAAAGAGGGCCTGCAAAATGAGTTATCGTGTATGTAAAAGTACTGGCGTTATCCATGCTTTCGGAGAAAACTTCAAAAAGGTATGTGGAAATTCCAAGAGCATCAAAGAAGGCAATTATGAAACTTGTCGTAGTAAAGACGAAGCAGAAATGGTGGCACGAGAAAACGGAAATCCACCACGCTATTGCAAACGGTGTGATTTCCGAGATGCTCTTCAGGAAGAAGCTGATTGTTGAGTAGCAAGCAAATTATTCGCCATAATCGCTTTGATACTCAAACTGTATAATTTTGAAAGGAAAAAGAAAAAATGTCAATAACTACAAACACCCACAAAAAACAAACTTGTTCTGAATTTATCACTTGCTGGTTGCCAATTATTCTTTGGGGAATTATAATTGTATTTATTACTAGTTCAATAGATTATTTTACAAACTGGTGGAGAGTTTTTGATCTCTTTACGACATTTCTTCCAGTTTCGGCATTCATATTAAAAAAAGCAAATAAATCGAAGATTGCCCTGTCTTTTGCGGTGGCGTTAACAGCTGTATACGCTATAGAGATTATCTACTACTTAGTATCAGGTCACTTTTATATTAGCAAATATGTTTTAAACGATTTTTTACATTTCATTTGTAGTGTTTTGTTGGTTCTATTCATTGCTTTACCAGACACTAAGATTAAATCATTCTTCTTTGTATTCCCTTTATTTATTATTTGTTTTCTAGAGCTTGCATTTAGTAGCAGCGATTTCATGTTAGAAAGCTGTTATTTCTTGGGATTTTTGACTACCAATACATTTTATTGTTCTCTCAAACAATATGACAATAAAAAGTCTTTAACTGCATTGGCACGCTTGGAGAACCTTGCAAGATTAAAAGAACAAGGCGTGCTTACCGATGAAGATTTTCGCACTAAAAAAGCCGAAATCATGGAACAAATGTAATTAGAGGAGGAAAAGAATATGAAAAACAAAATGACGGCGCTCTTACTATCCATCTTTCTTGGCGGATTGGGGATTGATCGTTTCTATCTGGGCTATTCCGGAATGGGCGTGCTGAAACTGCTGACGGCCGGTTGCTTTGGTATTCTGTACATCTATGATATTATTATGATTGCCACCGGCAAGCTGTGCCCTGCCGATGGTTCCGCGTATGAAGATGAAACGTCCACCGCTGGAACAGGCGCCCACAGCCATGCTGCATCCGACTGGGAAAGCAGTACAAGCACCTTGGAACGTCTGGCAAAGCTCCATGAACAGGGCATTTTGACGGATGATGAATTTAACCAGAAAAAAGCGGAACTGTTAGCCAAACTGTGATCTTCGACCTATTGCCCTTCTTCCTTGTGGAACGAAGGGCATTCTTTCCGCTTTGCGGGCATCCGGCATAAGGAGGCAGTCTATGTTTATCAAAGATGGTATTGCCTACGCGGCGGCGCCCATGAAGGAAATACGGGTTCTTTCTGTAAAGCCGCTGGATGATAAAATGATGATCCTGATCTTTGCTTCCGGCGAAAAACGCCTGTATGACGCAACGCCGCTGCTGGATTATCCCGCGTTTCAACCCTTGAAGGACGACAGCGTGTTCAAAAACGCCAAGGTGGAACACGGCGTTGTGGTCTGGCTGGACGGCGAAATCGACATTGCCCCGGAAACGATGTATCATGACAGCTACGCTTATGACGAAATGCCTGCCTGAAACAATGCCCGCCTCCCCACGGAGATGGGCATTCCTTTCATGTGACCCCCGCTCCCTTCAGCTTCGAAGCAGCTTTGCTTCGGAGCTTTTTTCGTTCTGTTTTTCCCTTTGCACTCATAGGCTGGGATGGAATGGGCCCGCCGTTTCGACAATCCGTGCGCTTTGCTTCGACGCTCTTTTGCCGCCGGGGGCCGTATACTGGGCTTGAACAGGAAGCGGAGGGAGCGAAAGGCCATGATCCATGGGGAAACCTATCTTCTTTGCAACATGGGGCTTTGCGCCTGCGCCTACCCGCTGGGCGGCAGGCTGGCGGGACTGCCTCTTCCCCGCCCGTCCCGATGGATGCTGGCGGCGGCGCTGGGCGGCGGCGCCGCAATATGCGCCCTTTTTCTCCCTTCTCCCCTGTGGCTTTTGCTTCTGCCCGCAGGGGTCGTTCTCTGCTTTGGGCATTTCGGCTGGCAGGCCTGCCTGCGCTGTCTGGTGACCACGCTGTGCGCGGCCCTGCTCTGCGGCGGAACGCTGAGCGTCCTGCTGCGGTCGGCCCCGCCCGGAGCGGCGTGGGCAGCTACGGCGGCCCTCTGCTTGCTGCTGTACTGGCTGGCGGCACTGTCGCCCTCGTCCATGACGGCGGTGCGGCAGGTGGAGCTGACCGTGGGCGAGCACAGCGTGCTGCTGCCCGCCATGGTGGATACGGGCAATCTTCTGCGGGACCCGATCACCGGCCTGCCGGTGTTGGTGGTGCCTTTTCGAGCCGTGCGGGTGCTGCTGCCGGAGATCGCCCGCTGGGTGCAGCATCAGGAGCTTCCGCCCCGGATGCGGCTCATCAGCGTGCGTACCGCGGCGGGGAGCAGCCTGCTGCCCGTGTTCCGGCCCGACAGCTGCCGCCTGTACCTGAATGGGCACAGCTGCGACGCGGACGTGGTGGTGGCGGTCACCGGGCAGGAGTACGGCGGTATTCAGGCGCTTGTGCCAATGGCCGCGCTGCCCGAAAAAGTGCCGGTCAGTCTGGAAGAATAGCGCCGCCCGGCGCATACAAGGAGGAAAAACCGATGGATCAGCGCAGCTTGACTTTGCAGCTTCGGTTTCAGCGGCTATTGGCAAAACTGTTTCCGCAGGAGCTTTATTATATCGGCGGGCCCGACCCGCTGCCGCCGCCCCTGAGCCCGGAGGAGGAACGGGAAATGACCCGGCGGCTGAAAAATCACGACGAGACGGCCCGCTCCACCCTGATCGAGCATAATCTCCGGCTGGTGGTCTTTATCTCCCGCCGGTTTGAGAACACGGGCATTCCGCTGGAGGATCTGATCTCCATCGGCACCATCGGCCTCATCAAGGCCGTTGGCACCTTTGACTGCGACAAGAAGATCAAGATGGCCACCTATGCCAGCCGGTGCATCGAAAACGAAATATTGATGTTCCTGCGCAAGTCCTCCCGGCTGCGGCTGGAGGTCAGCCTGGACGAGCCGCTGAACACCGACTGGGACGGCAACGAGCTGCTGCTCAGCGACGTGCTGGGCACCCGGCCGGATACCGTATCCGTCAATCTGGACAGGGAGATCGAGCGGGATATCCTCCGGGACGCGCTGGAGCGGCTCAATCCCCGGGAGAAGCGCATCATCATGCTCCGCTTCGGGCTGGGCGGCCAGCGGGAGCGCACCCAAAAGGAGGTGGCCGACCTGCTGGGCATTTCCCAAAGCTACATTTCACGGCTGGAAAAGCGTATCCTGAGCCGTCTGAACACCGAATTGAAGCGAATCGGCTGAACCTTCCGCCGCCGGGGGTCGCAGCCCTTGCCTTTCTGTGGTATACTGAAATACGGATAACGGAAACGGAGGTTGTTCCATGGTAAAGCGGATCGTACTGACCGGCGGCGGCACGGCGGGGCACGTGACCCCTCACCTGAGCCTGATCCCCCGGCTGAAGGAAGCAGGGTATGAAATCCATTACATCGGCACGGAGAACGGCATCGAGC
>ERZ773147.4239-NODE-4239-length-10139-cov-3.878917_pt1 | contig 10139 bp, 9 predicted proteins | sample MGYA00580851_ERZ773147 | MGnify/ENA primary metagenome ERZ773147 (study PRJEB29015, sample SAMEA2737818) | human gut metagenome | biome: human gut; feature: human-associated habitat; material: faeces | place: China | collected 2012 ... | reverse complement strand
TACCGCATTATCAAGCGGCTTAACAGTGAACTGGAAAAAGCCGGAAAGCTGACTGTGGCGGGCAAGGTATCTGCCAAATATTTTTACGAGAATACCTACCTGTAAGTGACGAGGGAAACCGTATCCGGGCGATGAAACTTTTACAGATCGGAGGTGAAATCATTGCCGACCTACAAAGACGAAAAGACAGGGTTATGGTACTGTAAATTTGTTTACACAGATTGGACAGGCACCAAAAAGCAGAAAAAGAAGAAAGGTTTTCGCCTGCAAAAAGAGGCCAAGCAGTATGAACTGGATTTTCTGAGCAAGACATCAAATTCCTGCGATATGCTTTTTAGTGATATGGTAGAGATCTATATGGATGACTGCAAAGCCAGAATCAGACCGACTACCTACAAAGGGAAAGAGGACATCATTGCGGTACATATTATGCCGTATTTCAAGAATTTGAAAGTCAATGAGATCCAGCCGATGAATGTGCGTCGCTGGCAAACCGAGCTGATGAACAATCAGAAGAATTATAAGCCAACCTATCTGAGAACTCTGAACAGCCAGTTGTCTGCGATTTTCAATTTTGCAGTCAAGTATTACGGCCTCGGCAGCAATCCGGTACAAAAAAGCGGAACTATCGGTAAAAAGAATTCTGGCTTGGAACAGATCTGGACAGCGGACGAATTCAAGATTTTTATTGATGCTGTCAGTGATAAGCTGCAGTCCAAGGTCATCTTTAATCTGCTTTACTGGACAGGAATGCGATCCGGAGAAATGCTAGCTTTGACCCTGAACGATTTCGACTTTGAGGAACGGACGGTTTCCATTACAAAAAACTATGCGCGTATAGACGGCGAGGACTTATTCCTTGACCCAAAGACGCCAAAAAGCAATCGCAAAATTACCTTGCCGCAATTCGTTTGCGATTTGGTAAAGGATTATGCCGACAGATTGTACGGCTACGATCCGTCAGATAGACTGTTTGAAGTAACAAAGCATTATTTGAAGCACGAAATGGAAAGGGGCTGCAAGAAGACCGGACTCCGGGAGATACGGGTGCACGATCTTCGTCACAGCCACGCCAGCTTGCTGATTGAACTCGGTTTTGCACCGCTGCTGATCAGCGAACGCCTCGGGCATGAGAGCGTAACGACAACTTTGGAGATTTATTCCCACCTGTACCCGACAAAACACGGGGAAGTTGCAGACCGCTTGGAGGCTTTCGCATAAATTTTTCGTGTACCCGCCGTGTACCTTTCATGTACCCGGAGCAAAAAAGAAACCCGAAAACCCTTGAAAATAAAGGGTTTTCGGGTAAGTGGCGATTACTCAAATTCCACCGTCGCCGGGGGCTTAGAGGTCACATCGTACAGCACCCGGTTGATGTGGGGCACCTCACCCACAATCCGTCCGCTGACCTTGTCCAGCAGCTCGTAGGGAAGCCTTGACCAGGTGGCGGTCATAAAGTCCTGGGTCTGCACCGACCGCAGAGCGATAGCATAGTCGTAGGTCCGCTCGTCGCCCATAATGCCCACGGAGCGCATATTGGTCAGGGCGGCAAAATACTGGTTGGCGGTGCGGTCCAGTCCTGCCAGGGCCATCTCCTCCCGGAAGATAGCGTCGGCCTTGCGCAGAATATCCAGCTTCTCCCGGGTGATCTCCCCGATAATACGGATGGCCAGACCCGGCCCCGGGAAGGGCTGACGCCACACCAGCTCGTCAGGCAGGCCCAGCTCGGTGCCCAGCTGGCGCACCTCGTCCTTGAACAGGCGGCGCAGGGGCTCCACGATCTCCTTAAAATCTACGCAGTCGGGCAGGCCGCCCACGTTGTGGTGGCTCTTGATGACGGCACTCTCACCGCCCAGGCCGGACTCCACCACGTCGGGATAGATGGTACCCTGGGCCAGGAAGTCCACAGCGCCGATCTTCTTGGCCTCCTCCTCGAACACGCGGATGAACTCTTCGCCGATGATCTTGCGCTTGCGCTCCGGCTCGGTAACACCGGCCAGCTTGGCCAGGAACCGGGGACCGGCGTTGACGCGGCGGACATCCACATGGAACTGGTGCTTCATCACCTGCTCCACCTGATCGCCCTCGTCCTTGCGCAGCAAACCGTGATCCACGAAGATGCAGGTCAGCTGATCGCCCACGGCACGCTGCAGCAGGGCGGCGGCCACGGAGCTGTCCACGCCGCCGGACAGGGCCAGCAGCACGCGGCCATCGCCGATCTGACGGCGGCACTCGGCCACCGCCTCCTCCATGTAGGAGGCCATGGTCCACTCTGGCCCGAAGCCGCAGATGGTGTAGAGGAAGTTCTTCAGGATCTGGGTGCCGTACTCGGTATGCAGTACCTCGGGATGGAACTGCACGCCGTAGAGCTTCTTATCGGCGCACTGCACGGCCGCGTGCAGGCAGCCTTCGGTGGAGCCGATGATCTCGAAGCCGGGCGCCAGTCTCTCCACCTCGACGCCGTGGCTCATCCAGTAGATGGCCTTCTCCGGCACATTGTCAAACAGGGGAGATCCCTTGTGGGTCAGCTCCACCTTGCCGTATTCGCGGGTCTCCGCCTTGCGGCACTGGCCGCCCAGCAGATGCATCATCAGCTGCTCACCATAGCAGATGCCCAGCACGGGGATACCCATTTCAAACAGCGCCTTGTCCACCATGGGGGCGTTGGGCTCGAACACGGTGGCGGGGCCGCCGGTAAAGATCAATGCGTCGGGGGCAAAGGCGCGGATCTCCTCCATGGACATGCGGAAGGACTTGATCTCGCAGTACACGCCGCATTCGCGGACACGGCGTGCCACCAGCAGGTTATACTGGCCGCCGAAGTCCAGAACCAGAACTTTCTTCATCTCAGTCGTCCTCCCGGAAGATAATGCCGTTCTCGTCGGCGGATTCGATCACGGCCAGGGCCTTATAGGGCACGTCGGGCATGGCGCGGAACTTGTCGCCGCCGCCCTGGAAGCCCTTCTCCACCGCCACACCGATGCCCACCAGCTGGGCGCCGGCCTTCTTCACGATGTCCACCAGGCCGCCCATGGCGTAGCCGTTGGCCATAAAGTCGTCGATGATCAGCACGCGGTCATCCTCGCTGAGCCATTCCTGAGACACCAGCAGGGTGACCTTCTTCTTATAGGTATAGGAGAAAATTTCACTCTGGATCAGGCCGCTTTCGATGTTGTCGCTCTTGGCCTTCTTGGCAAACAGCATGGGAACGCCGTACCGCTCGGCACACACGGTGGCCAGTGCGATGCCGCTGGCTTCGGCGGTCAGCACCACCGTGGCCTTGCTGGTATCGAAATACTTGGCAAATTCGTCCGCGATATCGCCCAACAGCTTGGTATCCACCCGGTGATTCAGAAATCCGTCGATCTTGATGATATTACCCGGCAGCACCTTGCCCTCACGGCGGATGCGTTCCTTCAACTGTTCCATGGGAATAGTCCTCCTTATAATAGTTTGCTTCTATCATAACCCGCCGGGAAATAAATTACAACTGACAAATACCCTAACAATCCTGTCGTAAAAATGGGCATTTTGACACTTCGCACAAAGAAAAAGCACACCTTATCCAAAGCATAAGGTGTGCTTTTCGCATTTGTTCAGAAATGGAACACCACGCCCACCACGGCGGCCGCCGCGATGAACACGATGGGGTGCAGCTTCTTGGTATAGGGCATCCAGCGGGTCAGCACCAGGATCACCGCCGCAAGGGCCAGCTCCTTCCAGCGGAAGAAGTCCAATCCGGAAGCCGAGGTATCCACCAGACTCAGCAGCACCACGCCGATACCGGCGGAGGCCACCATGGCGGTGGAGGCAGGACGCAGGCCGTAGAAGGCGGCGTCCACATACTTGTTGTCCCGGAAGGCCTTCAGGAAGCTGGCGATGATGAGAATGACGACAACGGATGGGGTCACCAGTCCCAGTGTGGCGATGACCGCGCCCAGAACGCCGCCGGTCTCGAAGCCCACATAGGTGGCCATGTTGACGCCCACCGGGCCGGGGGTGGACTCACTGACGGCCAGCATGTCCGCCAGCTGCGCCTGGGTAAACCAGCCGGTGCGGTCGGCCATATCCGACAGGAAGGGCAGCGTGGCCAGACCGCCGCCGATGGCGAACAGGCCGGTCTTGAGGAACTCATAAAACAGCTGTAAATAGATCATTTTTTGGCACCTCCCACGTTGCGGATGATAATGCCCGCCACGGCTGCCGCCAGCACGAACAGCACGGGAGAGAGGTTCGTCAGCAGCGACGCGGCCAGCACCGCCGCAAAGATCAGCGCGCCCCACACGTCCTTCACCGCGCCCTGCCACAGCTTCAGCGTGGCGTTGAAGATCAGCACGCATACGCAGACGCGGATGCCCGCAAAGGCGTTCTGCACCCACTCCAGATGGGAGAAGCTGGTGATCAGCCCCGCCAGGGCCGTGATGATGAGCAGAGACGGAAACACGATGCCCAGCGTGGCCACAATGCCGCCCCAGATGCCCTTGCGCTTCTGGCCGATGAACGTGGCGGTATTGACGGCAATGATGCCCGGCGTACACTGGCCGATGGCGAAATAGTCCGTCAGCTCCTCGTCGGTGGCCCAGCCCTTGTTCTCCACCACCTCACGCTGTAAGATGGGCAGCATGGCCATGCCGCCGCCGAAGGTCATGACGCCCACCTTGGCGAACGTCAGAAACAGCTCTAAAAGTTCCTTCACTTGAAAACACCTCTTTTGTATGATCCCGCCCTTGCGGGCCGGTTATTCCGTATAGCCGTACAGGCCCCGCACCGACACCTCGCCGCAGCGCAGCGTCTCCGCCGTGCCGTTTGCATGCCGCACCACAAGGCCGTACTGCCCGTCGATATCCAGCGCCGTCACCGTCTCGCCTGTCTGCAGGATACGCACCTGCCGTCCCAGATTCAGGCACAGCTGCCGGTATTCGTCCACATAGGTCTCCGGTGCGCACAGATGGCGGAATGCCTGCCGCAGCGCGTCCACCAGCGCCGTCTCCAGCGCCGCCCTGTCCACGTCACAGCCCTCCGCCGCCAACGAGGTGGCCAGCTTTGCCACCTCCGGCGAGAAGTCCTCCGGCCGCTGGCGCAGATTGACGCCGAGACCGATGACCACATGATCCACACCGCTGCCGGAGAGTGTCACCTCCGTCAGGATGCCCGCCAGCTTTTTGCCGTGCAGCGCCAGATCGTTGGGCCACTTGATACGCACATCCGCCCCGGTGATGCGGCGGATGGCCAGCGCGGCGGAGGCGGAGGCCATGGCCGTCAGGGGCAGCAGGCCCTCCGGCGATGCCACGGGCCGCCACAGCATAGAGAGGTACAGCCCAAGGCCCTCCGGCGACTCGAAGCCCCGGCCCATGCGGCCCCGGCCCGCCGTCTGCCGCGCCGCGATGATGGCGGTGCCGTCCGGCGCGCCCTCCTGTGCCAGCGTTTTGCATACGGTATTGGTGGAATCCACCGTGTCATAGCGGTAGACCTTCGGCTGCTCCATGGCTGTCGCCTCCTCTCGTTCGTGGCCCATATTACCACGTTTTTCCCCATCCGTAAAGTAAAAAAATCATCAAGCGGCTTGACAGCACCGCTGTCAGCGGGGTATCATGTCTCCAATCTTTTCCATTTCAGGAGGCTGCCATGTCTGCACGAAAGCTGGTCTATACCGCGCTGCTGGCCGTATTAACGGCTGTGGGCGCGTTTCTGCGCATTCCGCTGGGCGTTTCGTCCATCACGCTGCAATTTCTGTTCACCGCCATGGCGGGCGTTCTGCTGGGGCCGGGCTGCGGCGCATTGAGCCAGGGCGTGTATGTGGCGCTGGGTCTCATCGGCCTGCCCATCTTCACCGCCGGCGGCGGCTTCGGCTATGTGATTCAGCCCACCTTCGGCTTTCTGCTGGGCCTGATCCCCGCCGCCGCCATCATCGGCGCCATCAGCCGCCGCAGCACCTCTCCGCTGCGGCTGGCGCTGGCATGTGTGGCAGGTCTCGCGGTGCTGTACGCCGTGGGCGTGCCCTACATGGCGCTGATCCTCAACGGCTATATGGGCAAGGGCATGAGCGTATCCGGCCTGCTGTGGGCCGGAATGATCCCCTTTCTGCCCGGCGACGCCATCAAGATCGCCGTGACGGCGCTGCTTTGCCCGCTGCTGCGCAGGCGCGTCCCCGGTCTGCCATAACGGTGGTGTATTTACAACGCCCGCGGCAAATGCTATAATAGTATGATAAATCTGAAAGGAACGGTCGTTCATGGAACTGCACGCCAGGCTTGTCCGGTCACAACTGAATTTCTTCAAGCCCTTTGTGGCCAGCTGCTCCCTTGAGGTGACCCGCAAGGGACAGGATAAGCTGGGCGAGCTGATGACAGCCCTGCACAAGCGGGAGGTGCTGGTGAAGGAACACGACTTCGGTCGCTTTCAGGGCGCGTGGATCATGCCCCGGGACGAGCGCCGGGGCGGCGTGGTGTTGTATCTCCACGGCGGCGGCTACACCTGCGGCAGCCTGGAGTATGCCAAGGGCTTTGCCGCCACGCTGGCGTCGGAGTGCGGCGTGCGGGCCTTCTGCGCCGCCTACCGGCTGGCCCCGGAGAACCGCTATCCCGCGGCGCTGGACGACGCGCTGGAGGCCTACCGCTATCTGCTGGGCAAGGGCTACGCCGCCCACCAGATCCTGCTGTGCGGCGAGAGCGCCGGCGGCGGATTGATCTACGCCCTGTGCCTGAAGCTGAAGGAGCTGGGGCTTCCCCTGCCCTGCGGCCTGATCGGCATCTCGCCGTGGACGGATCTTACCGGCAGCGGCAAGTCCTATGAGGAGCACCGGGAGATCGACCCCTCCATGACGCCGGAGCTGCTGCAATTCTACGCCAAATGCTATACCGACGATCCCACCGACCCGTTCTGCTCGCCGTTGTTCGGTGACCTGACGACACTGCCGCCCTCCCTGCTGTTCGTGGGCGGCGACGAGGTGATGCTGGACGATACCCGGATGCTGCACAAAAAGCTGCTGGAAAGCGGCTGCCGCAGCAAAATGATCGTGGCCCCGGAGCGGTGGCATGCCTATGTGCTGTACTGTCTCAACGAGAACATGCCCCAGGACTTCGAGACCATCAACCGCTTCATGGATCAGGTGCTGTCCCCCGCCCGCAGCCTGCGGTGGATGAAGCTGGACAACGCCGCCAAGATCTATCCCGCCGCCAAACGGCGCAACTGGAACAACTTCTTCCGCATCTCCGCCACGCTGACCGAACCGGTGGACACCGCCGTGCTGCGCAGCGCGCTGGACGTGACGGCCCGGCGCTTCCCCTCCATCGCCGTGCGGCTGCGGCGGGGCGTGTTCTGGTACTATCTGGAGCAGATCCCCAAGGCCCCCGTCATTCAGGAGGAGAAAAGCTGCCCGCTGGCCCACGCGCCCTTCCATCAGGTGCGCCAGTGCGCCTTCCGGGTACTGGTGTATCATAACCGGTTTGCGGTGGAATTTTTCCACGCCCTGACAGACGGCACCGGCGCGCTGATCTTCGTCAAAACGCTGCTGGCGGAGTATCTCAGTCAGAAATACGGCCTGACCGTCCCCGCTGTGGACGGTGTACTGGGACGGCTGGAGGAACCCAGCGACGAGGAACTGGAGGACAGCTTCCTGCGCTACGCCGGCGACGTGAAGGCCAGCCGTAAGGAGTCCACCGCGTGGCATCTCTCCGGCACGCCGGAGAAGGACGGCTTCAAGAATCTGGTCACGCTGATGGTGCCCGCGCCGGAGCTGAAGGCCTGCGCCAAACGCTACGGCGTATCGGTAACGGAGCTGCTGTGTGCCGCCATGATGCAAGCCATTGCCCAGCTTCAGGCGGAAAAGGTGCCCCAGCGGCGGCTGCGCAAGCCGGTGAAGGTGCTGCTGCCGGTGAACCTGCGGAGCCTGTTCCCCAGCCGGACGCTGCGGAACTTTGCGTCCTACATCACACCCGAGCTGGATCCCCGCATGGGCGAGTGCAGCTTCGAGGAGCTGTGCGATGAGGTGCATCACCGGATGGGGCTGGAGAACAACCGCCGCACCATGCGGGCCAAGTTCGCCGCCAATGTGGCCAGTGAGAAGTCCCCCGTACTGCGGGTGATGCCGCTGTTCATCAAGAACATCGCCATGAAGGCGGTGTTTGACGCCGTGGGCGAGTGCAAATCCTGCCTGTGTCTGTCCAATCTGGGCAACGTGCAGCTGCCGGAGGCCATGGCCCCCTACGTCCGGCGGATGGACTTCATCATCGGCGTGCAGGCCGCCGCGCCCCACGACTGCGGCGTGGTGACATGGAACGGCACCATGTATATCAACTGCATCCGCAGCATCCGCGAGCCGGAGCTGGAGATGCATTTCTACCGTGTGCTGCGGCAGCTGGGACTCCACGTGAAGGTGGAGAGCAACCAGCGCTGACACGGGAAAGGAGCGAAAACAATGTATTGTATCAAATGCGGCGTGGAGCTGGCCGACAGCGAAAAGGTGTGTCCTCTGTGCGGGACCCGTGTGTTCCACCCCGATCTGCCCTGCGGGCAGGCCGAGAGCCCGTATCCGCCGGATGTCAGCCCCCGCGTAGAGGACGTGAGCCGCGCGGGCGTGCTGTTCGTGCTGACGGTGCTGTTTCTGCTGCCGGCGGTGATCTCCGTGCTGTGCGACTGGCGGCTCAGCGGCGGCATCGTATGGTCCGGCTACGTAGTGGGCGGGCTGGTGCTGCTGTATACCACCGTGGTGCTGCCCCTGTGGTTCAAGCGACCCAACCCCGTGATCTTCGTGCCGGTGGACTTCGTGGTCATCGGCGTGTACCTGCTGTATATCAACTGCGCCACCCACGGCCACTGGTTCATGAGCTTCGCCCTGCCGGTGACGGGGACGGCCATGGTACTGGTAACGGCGGTGGTGGCGCTGCTGCGGTACGTGCCGGCGGGCGCACTGTATATCTGCGGCGGCGGGCTCATCCTGTCCGGTGCCTACGCCGTGCTGGTGGAGTGGCTGCTGAATGTGACGTTCCGGCTGCACGACACGTTTCTGTGGTCGTTCTACCCGCTGGCGGTGTGTACCGTGCTGGGCGCCATGCTGCTGGTCATTGCGGTGTGCAAGCCCCTGCGCCGCAGCCTGCACCGGAAGTTTTTCCTGTGAAGAAAATATGAAAAAACAGGACCGTTCCATGTGAACGGTCCTGTTTTTGTGTGTGGCAGTCAATTGACGTTGTACACGTAACGAACGCCATCAGGGAACGCATTGGCGGCCACAGACACCGCACTCCACTGGCTCTGGCTGCCGCCGTAGCGAACGGTGGCCAGATTGTTGTAGTAGATAAATGCCTCCTCCCCGATCATTGTAACAGACGCAGGGATATAAATACTGCTGATGTTGGGATTGCAGTAGAACGCCCAATTCCCAATGGTGGTCAGCCCCTCCGGCAGCCGCAGACTCTGGAGCTTCTCACAGTTCATGAATGCGCCGTCTCTCAGCTCCCTGAGGGTGGAGGGGAAGGTGATGGACACCAGCCCCGCTGCGTTGAAGGCATCCTCCATGATGGTGGTCAGCCCCTCCGGCAGTTGGATGCTCCGCAGGGCGGTGCAGTCGTTAAACGCGCACTGTCCGATGATCCGCAGGCTGATGGGCAGTGTCACATCAGACAGATTTCCGCAGCTGTCAAAGGCGCAGCGTCCGATATAGGTAATCCCCTGCTCCACGTGGAGGGCGCGAATGCTGTCCCTGTACTTGTTGGCAAGCCAGGGCGGCGTAGTCCCACCCCTGTCGGCAGGCCACTCATAGTCGTACATCCGGCCGGTGCCGCTGATGGTCAGAGTACCCTCGGCGTCCAGCTTCCACGCTGCGCTGTCACCGCACTTGCCGCTGGCCACCGTAGCGGCGGCAGGCTTTCGGTAGGTCACGGACACGATGCTGCTCCACGCGCCCGCCGTGCCGTTGGCATCCAGAGCGCGCACCTTGTAGTAGTAGGTATTGCCGTTTTCGATGTAGCTGGTGTTGGTGTAGGACGTGCCGGTGACGGTAGAATACTTGATGTAGTCGCCGTTCAGGCTGCGGGCACGGTACACCTCGTACTTGGCCGCGCCGGTGACGGCGTTCCATTTCAGGGTCGGACGGCCCTGACTGTCGTTGCCGCCGGTGACGGTGGGGGCGGGCAGAGTCTGCT
>ERZ773147.4233-NODE-4233-length-10150-cov-7.345121_pt1 | contig 10150 bp, 7 predicted proteins | sample MGYA00580851_ERZ773147 | MGnify/ENA primary metagenome ERZ773147 (study PRJEB29015, sample SAMEA2737818) | human gut metagenome | biome: human gut; feature: human-associated habitat; material: faeces | place: China | collected 2012 ... | reverse complement strand
TTACCCTGCCTTTACAAATTCTGTTTAAATAGTCTTGATCTTGGATTACAGAAAATTTTATGTTTTCTAGTAAATATAAAAATTTTTCTTGAAATTGAAATTTTCTAAGTTCATCCAAATTCATTACTAACATTCCAGCATTAAAATATGTTTTATAATTCGCTACTCCAACAACTTTTTCTACATATTCTTGGAAAACTTCATTTTTTTGAATTATATCATCTGGCACTGCTCCTAATAAATTATCTCCAATGTCAATATTGTATAATTCAGCTATATCTTTTAATAAAACTATATCACAATCTAAATATATTGCCTTGTTGTATTGTGGGTATAGGTTTGAGATAAATAGCCTAAAATATGTTGTCATTGAAAAGTAATCTCTTGTGTATAATTTTTCTTTTATTTTCTCTATATAATAGTTTAAGTCTACATATTCTATATTTACATTTTCTCTTGTATATTTACTAATTTTTTCTTTACTTTCCTCGCTCATATTAGTATATAATATTTTTATTACATAATAATTTTCTTGTGACGCATTGTTTAGCAATGATTGCAATGTAACTGCTAAAAATGGTACATATTTATCATCAACTGCAAAGAATATTGGTATTATTTCTTGATATTTTTCCATTTAAACTTCCTCTTTCATTCTTGTATTATATTCTTCTTTTAATTTTAAATATTCATCTAAATCTTTGTCAAAATAATAACATTTTAGAACTTTATGAACCTCTTCAATGTTCCATTGTTTATAGTTTTCTGTATGCGGATATGGTAAAAACATTAACCTTTTACAGAAGTGACAAATTATTGTGTCTTTTTTATTGAATTTTGATTGTTCATTATATATTCTTGGTATAATTTTCTTTTTGGTTGTTGACCAATATATTGCATCTTGGTCTGCAAATAACATTTTTTTAGTTTTTATTCTTTCTCTTGCTTTTTCTAAAAGCTTTGTTTCTTTTATTTTTTTCATATTTAATAAAAGCATTCCTGCATTTATATAGTCTGGCCATATGAATACTGAACCATATTTTTCCTTTACTGCTGCATATTCATATTCTGTTATATCTGTTTCATATAACTCTGATATGTCTCCATTTGCCATCATATCTATATCAAGGTATAGTAGTTTTTCTGGCATATCTGGAACTAAGTCTGCTAGTAATCTTAATAAAGTATATGGTGTACAGTATGCATCTTCGTTTTTGCAATGTCCAAATTCTTTTTCATATATTTCTGTTACATCTACTTTGATTACCTCATTTTCTGGATTTTTAGTTTTTATAACTTTGTCAAGATATTCAATTTGTTCATCTTTTATAGATGTATATTCTGGCTTTATCCTTGATAAATCCATTGTGAATATATAACATGTTATATTTGATTTTGTTTTATTTGTTATTGATATTAGTTCTGTTAGTGCTCCATCAAAAACTTTTTCATTTCCACATAAAAGTATATTCATTATTTTTCCCCTATTTTTAAAATCTTCAATATTATATATTATTTTTTAATTTTTTTCAACTTTTTCTAGTTCTTTAATCTTATCTCTTATTTCTGCAGCTTTTTCAAATTCCATTTTACTTGCAAATGCTAACATTTCATCTGTTAATTTTGCAATTAAATCTTTTATATCTATATCGGCATTTTTATCTAGTTTATACTCATTTTTCATATCTTCTATAACACTAGCTTTTATTACATCTCTAACCGATTTTTTTATTGTTTTAGGCGTTATTCCATGTTCTTTATTGTATTCCATTTGAATTTTACGTCTTCTATTTGTTTCACTTATTGCTTTTTCCATACTTTCTGTTAGTTCATCTGCATACATTATTACTTTTCCTTCTGTATTTCTTGCTGCACGACCAATTGTTTGTATCAAACTTCTTTCAGAACGTAAAAAGCCTTCTTTATCTGCATCAAGTATTGCAACAAGTGATACTTCTGGAATATCTAATCCTTCTCTTAAAAGATTTATTCCAACTAAAACATCAAATTCACCCAATCTTAAATCTCTTATAATCTCCATTCTCTCTAATGCTTTTATTTCTGAATGCATATATCTAACCTTTATATCTAAACTTGCTAAATATGATGTTAAATCTTCGGCCATTTTTTTTGTAAGAGTAGTTACTAATACTCTTTCTTTTTTTGCCACTCTTTCTCTGATTTGTTCTATTAAATCATCTACTTGATTTGTAACAGGTTTTACTTCTATTTTAGGATCTAGAAGTCCAGTAGGTCTTATAATTTGTTCTACTACATTATTTTTAGAATGCTCTTTTTCGTAATCTGCCGGTGTTGCACTAACAAAAACAACTTGATTTATTCTTTTTTCAAATTCTTCAAATTTCAAAGGTCTATTATCAAATGCTGATGGAAGTCTAAATCCATAATTTACTAAAGATTCTTTTCTTGCTCTATCACCATTATACATTGCTCTTACTTGTGGTATTGTAGCATGTGATTCATCTATTAATAACAAAAAATCTTTTGGAAAATAATCAAATAAAGTAAAAGGTGGACTCCCCGCTTCCCTACCGCTAATATGTCTAGAATAGTTTTCTATTCCTTGGCAAAAACCTGTTTCTTTCATCATCTCTATATCAAAATTAGTTCTTTCTTCTATTCTTTGTGCTTCTATTAACTTACCATTATCTTTGAAATATTTAACCCTATTTTCTAATTCCTCTTCTATTGTTTTTATTGCTCTTTCCATTTTGTCACTAGTTGTTACATAGTGAGAATTAGGAAATATCATAACATGATTTCTTGTAGCTATTACTTTTCCTGTTAGCGGGTCTATTTCTGATATTTTTTCTATTTCATCATCCCAAAATTCTACTCTTATTGCAGATTCATTTTGATCTGATGGATATATCTCTACAATATCTCCTTTTGCTCTAAAAGTACCACGTTTAAAATCTAATTCATTTCTTGTATATTGCATTGTAACTAATTTTTTAAGTATTTCATTTCTTTCTTTCTTCATTCCTGGTCTTAGTGAAACAATCATATGTTCGTAATCGATAGGGTCTCCGAAGTCCATATATACAAGATACTGATGCTACAATAATTACATCCCTCGTTTCAAAAAGAGATGCTGTTGCTGAGTGTCTTAATTTATCTATTTCATCATTTATTGATGCATCTTTCTCTATATAAGTGTCAGAAGCGGGTAAATAGCTTTCAGGTTGGTAATAATCGTAATAAGAGACAAAATATTCAACTGCGTTTTCTGGAAAAAATTCTTTAAATTCTGAATATAGTTGTCCTGCTAATGTTTTATTATGAGCAAGTACTAATGTTGGTTTTTGAACCGTTTGAATAATATTGGCCATTGTGAAGGTTTTTCCAGATCCTGTAACACCTAGAAGTGTTTGAAATTTTTTTCCTTCTTCTATTCCATTTGATAAATATTCAATTGCCTTTGGTTGGTCACCTGTTGGTTTATATGGTGAATGAAGCTTAAACATTATCTTCTTATCCCCTTTCTGTTAAAAACGAGGTAAAAATTTTAAAGTAATTTTGTATATAATTTTATATATAAACTTTAAATTTTACCCCGTCTTTTTTTATTACTAATATCCTTTATGAAAATGATCTTTTGCCATTTGTATAAATAGCCATATAGTAAATACTATTGCAAAAGCTAAATATATATATCTTAGAATTTTGTTGTTTACCATTGTTGCACCTAAAAGTATTGCTGCATCCAATAATCCAATAATTAGTTGATGAAGCATTTTTTCTAGTTTATCTACTTGTTTTGCAGAGTTTGCCATTTCTATATCTATTTTTGTTTCCCCACGATTTATATCCCTTATAAAATTTAGTAATTCGTTTGGAAGCATACTTAAACTATTTGCACCTGTTACAACATTCCTTCCAGTGTTTAATAACATTTCTTTTGAGAATACTTCATTTAGGCTATCTTCTTTTATTTTATTATTAAATACCATTAATAAATTTATATCTGGACTAATTCCCTCAAGTGTTCCTTCTATAACACAGATTCCTCTAATTAACAATGTAATATTTTTATCTAATTTGATACCGTTTTCTTTTAAAACTGTATTAACACTATTCATAAATTCCATTACATTAATATTTTTTATGTCTTCATTTACATTTTTGTCTAATATATTTTGAATCTCTGATCTTAATTTTATATGATTTACTGGTTCTTTTGTTGTAGAAATACTAAGTAGTACATGCTCAAGCTCATTTACATCATTTTTTGCTATTGCTTTCATAGCGTCTTTTAATAATTTTTTATTTCTTGAACTAATTCTTCCCATCATTCCTAAATCTAAAAATATTATTTTTCCATCGCGTACAAAAATATTATCTGGATGTGGGTCTGCATGGAAAAGACCATCATCTAGAGCTTGTTTAATATAGTTGTTTGCAAGTTTCAAGCCTATTTCTTCTACATCATATCCTTGTTTTATTAAAGCTTCTTTATTATTTAAATTTATTCCATCTATATTTTCCATTACTAAAACTTTTTTAGTAACTAATTCATTATATACTTTTGGGACATCTACATAAACTATATCCCTATTATTTTCTTTAAATTCTTCAAGATGTTTTGCTTCTATTTGGAAATTCATTTCTTCTTTAGCTATATAGTATATTTCATCTATTACACTATTTAAATCTATTACCTTTACAAGCGAATTTAAACGTAATAGTAATATTGCTTTCTTTATAAGTTTAATGTCTGTTGTCATTGTTTCATATACATTTTTTCTTTGAACTTTTATTACAACATTTTCACCATTTTTTAATTTAGCTTTATGTACTTGTGCAATAGAAGCGGAACCAATACATTCATGAGAAATACTTTCGAAAATCTCATTTATATCTCCATATTCTTCTTTTAAAATTTCAGAAACTTCTTCAAAACTCATTGGTGTTACTTTTGCTCTTAAATTTGCTAAGGCGTCACAATATTCCTTTGGTAATAAATCATATCTACTTGATAAAATTTGTCCTATTTTTATATATGTTGGTCCTAAATTAGATATAGTATTACATAATTTCTGAGGAGTAATTCCACTTATTAGATCACTATCTTTTAATATAGTAATGATCTCTTTTAATCTCATTTTCTCGTTCATAATTATCTACCTTTTCTATTTTATCATTAGTTTCTTATTCTTTACCATCTTCGTCATCTGTATTTTCTTTTGATGATTCTTTTTCTGTTTTTAATAATTCTTTTATTTCTTCTTTTTCTTCATCACTTAAATTATTTATTATTTCTACAAGTTCTTCTTTGCTTGCTGTAGTAACTTTTATATTTGTATTTTCTTTTATTTTTTCTTTAATATCTCTTTTTAATTCTTCATTTTTAATAGAACCTTCTTTATATAAAGATTCACCTTTTTCTAACAATTCTTTTTTTAATTCATTTGCTTTTTCTCCTGTAAGAGATATAGCTCCTAATCCCATTAATAATACTTCTTTTATACTTTCTTTCATTTATATCACTCACCTTTCTTCGTTGGTATTATAACACTAATATAAAAAAAGTAAAACATTATTATTTATAATATTTTACTTTTTATTTCAAATGTTTTATTTATATAATGTTATTTTAATAATTATTTTTTTCTATATATTTTTTTAAAGTTCTATATCAAATCCTTTACTTGATAATCCACCAAAACTTTCAGTTATATCGTTATATGTATAAAAAGCTCCATCCTCTATTTCAAAAAGTCCACTTAATTTTAACAAGGCTCTTTTTTGTTGTTCTTGAGGTTTATACTTATATATACCATTTTCATCTTTAAGTCCATTTAATCTATTGTAGTAATATCTATATATAGATTCTCCCATTGAAAACCAATATACTATTGGTTCATTATTATCAATATTTGTTCTAAAAAATGGTGGTACAGATTTAGATGCCACATTTCGAACTTCTCTTTCTTTTATTCGATATAAAGTTCTTACTCTTGCACGATGGTCAATTTCATCTTCAGATAAATCTGCTTCTTTTTCTGCTATTTTTCCTTTTTCATCTTCAAAGAAACTTTTTAATTCTTCATTTTCTTCTATTTTTTGTAAAAAATTATCGCCATCTGCTATATTACCAATAATTTCGTCAATTATAGATTCTATTTTTGTTTGAATAAGTAATTCTTTTGACGAACTAAAAACTTCTTTAATTTTTCTTTTTATATCTTTTTTATCTGCTCCTTGATTTTTTAGTTCTTGCTCATAAGACATTAATTGAGTATATAAAGTTTGTACCTCTAAGTCTTCTGGATTTTCTTCTATATATTCTTCTAAGTCATATATAGAACTAATATCTGTATATTGTCTTCTTACTCTTTTCTCTATTTTTTCTGTTAGTTCTCTCCCTATAATTGTAAAATCTAAATCTTCTGTTCTTTTTGAAATAATACCATCTTTTGTTTTTTGTTCTTCATGGTACGAAGCCCCAAGCCAAGAAAACTCTGCTTCGTCATAATCCATCTTTCCCTTTCCTTGAGCTTCAAATTTCATAGTATATTTTTTATCTTTTTCGTCCAAATCTGAAAAAGCAACACTATATCCTGTATTAACTGCTCTAAAGCCATTCTTTTCTATTTGCTTTGGAACTCTTATTGCTTCAGTTCCCCAATATTTAAATGTAGAAAATTTTTCTAAATTTGAAACATAATATAAACTCATTTGATATTGTAAATCTCTTAAAGTTGAGTCATATACATCTTGAGTTCTATCTTCATTTCTTTTTCCATATTCCATATTTTCCATAACTAATTCCAGTTCTGCACTTTTTTCTTCTATTACTTTTTGTAAATCTTCTTTTTCTAAAGATACTATAAGCTTAGTTAATATTTTAATTTGCTCCATAAATTCTTCTGGTGTTAATTCTTGATTTTGGTATATTTGAAGTAATCTTTGTTCTTGCTCTTTTACTAATTCGATTTTTTCTTGTTTTGAACTTGCACTTTGCATTTTCTTTTTTAGCTCATATAGTTGATTAGATAAAACAGTAGCTCTTTCATCATTTGTTGATATAAAACTACTATGTTCTTCTAGTCTTTTTGTTGTTATTTGTAAGTTTTCGCTCATACTATTTAGTTTTTTATTTACTTCATCACTACCTGTTCTAAACTTTTTGGGTGGAACTGTTGTTATTACACTAAGTGCTAATATATCTTTAAAATCAATTTCTAATATTTTTTTAATAATTTCCTCTTGATTTATATTTGGATCTTCTTTAATTTGATTTAATTTTTCTGTAATTTCATTTATAATTTTAGTTTCTATACTATTAGGAGATTTTACCCTACCTTCTACAAATCCTTTTGCTCCAGGATAAACACTTTTGTATGTACTTGCTGTTGCATATATTAAACAAGATACCATTTTCTTAAATTCTAAAATTCTTTTTCTTTCATCACTTACTTCTTTTTGTTTAGCATCTCCTGCCTTTTTTAAGTTTAAAAGTTGGCTTTCTGCAGAATTTGCTACTTCATCTGGTGATATTTGTTTTTTTGCTTCCATACTTACATCATCCCCTAATAAAAAAATATAATTATATTTTAGCACGCTTTCAAGGTTATGTAAACATATTCTTTATAAATATACTAATTTCTGCCTATTTTATTAAATTTATAATTCAAATTTATTTTTTAAAATAAAAAGCTGAAGCAGTATATATATCTGTTTGTGAATGTAAATAAATAACTCGTTCAGAAATAGCCAACTTGCTGGGATGTATTTATTTAATGAATTTTATAGTTACGATCATGTGAATAATAAGGTGCTGGTGAGGTGGTTTGTGGTGATAATTATTCATTACATGAATGTTTGCGCTGAAAAATAGGAAAATATATAGATAATTAAGGATAATATATTGGTTTTTTATATTCATATTTTGTATATTAATATCGAGACAATTTACATGGAATGAAAAGACTGAATAGCTTGCAGAATCGGTATTGTCAGAGGTGTTAACAAGTAATTGAGACGGATTGTAAATGAGAAATTGCTTGATGTGCTTCACTCATCAGACTTGGTGAACAAAGCACAATTTATTGAAAATTATCCCTATTATAGGAAAGGTCAAACGCTCATGCCGCATTTGCCAGAAAACAACGCGCACTTCGTCAGTAATTTGATTCGCCAGACACAGTCTGGCGAATTCATTGTTACCTCGCTTAAACTTCCAGCCAGTTCATAATACCGTCTGCCGCCTTACGACCTTCGGCAATAGCGGTCACCACCAGATCGGAACCACGGACGATATCGCCGCCAGCAAAGATTTTCGGGTTGCTGGTCTGGAAGGCGTTGTCGCTGCCTTCCGGGGCGATGATGCGGCCTTGTGAATCCAGCTCGACGCTGTGTTTTGCCAGCCATTCCATGTTGTGTGGACGGAAACCAAACGCCATGATCACCGCATCTGCCGGAACGATATGTTCGGAACCTGCAACGATCTCCGCGCGGCGACGGCCTTTGGCGTCCGGTTCGCCCATTTCGGTACGCACCATTTTTACGCCGCTGACTTTGCCGTTACCGTTCACTTCAATACCCAGCGGCTGGACGTTGAATTTGAACTCTACGCCTTCTTCCCGCGCGTTTTTCACTTCGCGGCGGGAACCCGGCATGTTCTCTTCATCACGACGATAGGCACAGGTAACGTGCTTCGCTCCCTGGCGCACGGACGTACGCACGCAGTCCATCGCAGTGTCGCCACCGCCAAGGACCACCACGCGTTTGCCTTCCATGCTGACGAACGGTTCGTCGCGGGTTTCACCAAAGCCCATTAACTGTTTGGTGTTGGCGATGAGGAACGGCAGCGCTGCGTACACGCCATCGGCGTCTTCGTTTTCCAGCCCGCCGCGCATTGACTGATAAGTCCCGACGCCAAGGAACACGGCATCGTAATCACTCAGCAGATCGTCCAGCTGTACGTCGCGGCCCACTTCGGTATTGAGTTTGAATTCAATACCCATGCCGGTGAAGATTTCACGGCGACGCGTCATTACCTCTTTTTCCAGCTTGAAGGCCGGAATACCGAAGGTCAGCAGCCCGCCAATTTCTGGATGACGGTCGAAGACAACGGCTTTTACGCCGTTACGCGTCAGGACATCCGCACACGCCAGACCTGCCGGGCCTGCGCCGATAATCGCCACTTTTTTACCGGTCTGTTTCACACCAGACATATCCGGACGCCAGCCCATCTCGAACGCTTTATCGTTGATATAGCGCTCAATGTTGCCGATGGTCACCGCGCCAAACTCATCGTTCAGAGTGCAGGAACCTTCGCACAGACGGTCTTGCGGGCAGACTCGTCCGCAAACTTCCGGCAGGGTGTTGGTCTGGTGCGACAGTTCCGCCGCTTCAAAAATACGCCCCTCGTTGGCGAGCTTCAGCCAGTTCGGGATGTAGTTGTGTACCGGGCATTTCCACTCGCAGTATGGGTTGCCGCACGACAGGCAGCGGTCAGCCTGCGCTTTGGCCTGGCCTTCGGAAAACGGCTCGTAAATTTCAACAAACTCAATTTTGCGGATCTTCAGCGGTTTCTTTGGCGGATCAACGCGCTGCAGGTCGATAAATTGATAAACATTCTGACTCATTGTTGCTACCCCTTACTGCGCCTGCACGCGCAACTCAGCTGCGCTACGACTACGGTGACCCAGCAGTGCTTTTACATCACTGGACTTCGGTTTAACCAGCGCAAATTTAGTGGCGAAGGTTGACCAGTTCGCCAGAATCTCTTCACCGCGCTGAGAGCCGGTATGCTGCACATGCTCGGTGATAAGACCACGCAGATGCTCTTCATGGATCGCCAGAGCGTCAACGCTTAAGACCTCGACCAGTTCCGGGTTAACGCGTTTGCGGAAATCGCCGCTTTCATCGAGAACGTAAGAGAAACCGCCGGTCATGCCCGCACCGAAGTTAACGCCGGTTTTACCCAGAATGCAGACGATACCACCCGTCATATATTCACAACCGTTGTCGCCAATGCCTTCTACCACGGTGATAGCACCGGAGTTACGCACGCCGAAACGTTCACCCGCGCGGCCTGCGGCATACAGACGACCACCGGTCGCGCCATACAGGCAGGTGTTGCCGATAATGCTTGCTTCATGGCTGCGGAAGGCGGAAC